>Ga0209398_1001012_pt1 | contig 15538 bp, 1 predicted proteins | sample AshMeaBigSpring_FD_184125 | JGI IMG/M metagenome (GOLD analysis project Ga0209398, IMG submission 184125) | Groundwater microbial communities from Big Spring, Nevada to study Microbial Dark Matter (Phase II) - Ash Meadows Big Spring (SPAdes)... | ecosystem: Environmental > Aquatic > Deep... | reverse complement strand
ACCGGCACCGGCGTTGCCCCAGCCACCACCGCACGCGTGTTCCTTGGTGAAACCCCCGCCGACGACCAAACATGGGGCAACCTGACGCTGAACAACACCATCAAACTCGTGGTCGGAGGAAACATCACCGCCGGCACCATCTCCGTCGGAGGCAATGCAACAGCCGCCAACACCCGCATCGTCGGAAACTCGGCCACCAACTCGACGCTCTCGCTCACCGGCGGCACCATCAACAACCTGGTCACCCTCGGCGGCGCGGGCACAAACGAGAACAACCTGAATCTCACGAAGATCACCGGCGGCATCCTCACTCTCAACGGCACCCACACCTACACCGGTGCAACCACAGTCAACGCCGGCACGCTCAACCTCGGCGGCAGTATCGACTCGGCCACCACAGTCAACTCCGGTGGTGCGTTCAACGTGACCGGCAGCACCTCCGGCACAGTCACGGTGAACGCCTCGGGCTCCGTGGGCGGAACCGGCAATATCAACAACACGCTTACCTTCGGCACCGGCAACTCCGCCTTGAGCTACTCCCTCACCGGCCCGCTCAACGCGACCTCCGTCGATGTCTCCGCTGCTACGGCCATCATCGTTTCCCCGGCTGCCACACCGGTCAACGGCACTCCCTACATCGCCCTCAAGCGCGGCACCGGAACCTTCAGCGGCGAGGAATTCAATAAATTCACCCTCGCCACCCGCGCCGGTGCGCTTTCGCTCACCGGCGGCAACACCGAAATCACCATCACGCCCGCAGCCGCCAGCTCCGCCTCGCTCGTGTGGAAAGGCAACGTCAACGACGCATGGGAAGCCAGCCCCGTCCAAAACTGGACCAACCTCGGCAGCCCGGATCGTTTCTACAGCGATGACTCCGTCACTTTCGATGAAACCGCCACGTCCTTCGCAGTCAACATCCCGGGAACCTCGGTTTCTCCGGGCAACATGGTGTTCAACAACACCACTCCCAACGACTACACGATCAGCGGCGGCACGATCGCCGGCACCGGCTCGCTCACCAAACAAGGTTCCGGCACCGTCACGCTCGCCCAGACGGGAACCAACACCTTTAGCGGCGCGCTCAATCTGGAAGCGGGCGTCCTGAGCATCTCCCACCTCAACCAGATCGGCGGCAGCTCCAGCACCCGGGCCGTCACCCTCAAGGGCGGCACTCTTCAATACACCGGGGCCACCGTGACTACCGACGCCGTCCCGCTCGTGCTGGATTCCGGATCCTCGACGGTCCAGGTCTCGACGCCTTCCTCCACCCTGCGCTTCGGTTCCTCCACCACCGGCTCGGGAAATTTGGTGAAAACAGGCTCCGGCACCCTCGCGTTGGGCAAGAATGGTAACAATGCCGTGGGCTCCACCCCTGACCCGAAAACTACGGGCAGCACCTTCGATGGAACCATCACGGTGAACGAAGGCAGCCTCGATGTCCGCAACTCGGATTCGCTCGGCACCACAGCCGGCGGGACAGAAGTGAACAACGCCATCCTCCAAATCTTTCCCTACGGCCAGAACCAAGGCATCACGATCACCGGCGAGACCCTTGCTCTCTCCGGCACCAGTTACTTCCTCAGCAAGAACGAGGATCCCGATACCGATATCACCAACGAATGGACCGGTGGAGTCACAGTCGCCGCCGCTGCGGTCGTCGGCCTCGGCAGTCCGAGAACCACACTGAGCTCCAAATTTTCCAAATTCATCATCAGCGGCGCGGTCTCCACCGGTGCCGGATCGGTGCTGAGATTCGGCTATGACACCGCCACCGTTTCCACCAAAATCCAGGAAATCGCCGTCACCGGCACCGTCACCGGCGGCGGCTCCGTCACCGCCCAGGGTGCCCCCGGTTCGGTTTACACCCTCGCCGATCCGGAATACTCGGGCGACACCACCGTCAACAGCGGCACGCTCTCGCTCGGCGCGGACAACTCCAGCAACAACGCCTCCACCGTCAGCATCGCCGCCACCGGTGCGACTCTCGATCTCGCTTTCGGTGGCACCGATACCGTGGACAAGCTCTACATCGGCGGCGTCCAACAACCCGCGGGTGACTACACCAGCGCCCACGTTTCGGGTGTCTTCTCAGGCGGCGGCACCCTTCACGTCAACAGCGGCCCGTCCACCGGTTACTCCGCATGGCAAACCGCCAACGCTCCGGGGCAAACAGTCGATCAAGACCATGACAACGACGGTGTGGACAACGGCATCGAATACTTCATGGGCCTCTCCGGCAACGCGTTCACCGCGAACCCCATGCTCAACTCCGCCAACACCATCGCTTGGCCCATGGGCGCCACCTACACCGGCACCTATGGCACCGACTATGTGATTCAAACTTCAAGTGATCTAACCACATGGTCCCCTGTTCTTGTCGGGGACGTCACCATCGTCCCGGGCACCTCGCTCACCTACACCCTCAGCGGCTCTGGAAAACGCTTCGTCAGGCTGCTCGTCAATCCGAACTGATCGGGCATCACCTTCATGCTCCCGCCCTAAGCGTCCCATCCGCCAAAGCGGGAGCCCTCCAATCTCCTGAAACACCAAAACACCGGCCTGCTCGGCGACCTTCACCTCAATGGCAAATTCCTATCCATCAGTCAGCGGCTCTTTCATCCGCTGCAGTTGTGTTTGGGTATCTGGCATTCGGGAAATTTTCCGTGCCCCAGACGGGATTCGCGGAATTCTTAGTATGCACACCACCACATGACCAACGGCCCGCACAGCATCGCGGCCACCCTGCCGTCCGTTTCCGCCAAGGATAGACCTACAAATCAAACACCCTGATGAACCTGATCAAATCCACCATAGCCGCCCTGTTGCTTTCGTGCGGGGCTGCGCTCGCACAATCCGGCACCGGTCTCACGGGCAAGTATTACGACTATTCCATCTTCACCACGCTGAAGACCACGCGCACGGATGCCTCGATCAATTTCAACTGGGGCACCGGGATTCCGAGTGGGACCGCGATCACCGATGGCGACTATTATTCCGTGGCGTGGAGCGGGCAGATCGAACCCCAGTTCTCGGAGCTTTATACGTTCCACGTCACGGCGGATGACGGCGCACGGCTGTGGGTGGATGACCAGTGCATCGCGGCGCGGACTTTTTTCCAGGGCACGGGCGAAATGCGCGGTCAGATCAAGCTGAAGGCCGGGCATCGCGTGAACATTCGGCTCGAATACATTGAAATCACAGGCAATGCGTCGGTGAAGCTGGAGTGGTCTTCGACTTCGCAAGCGCGACAACTGGTGCCGACGAACCGTCTCTATCCCGCAACAGAAATCCCCAACGGCGGCGCGGTGATGCGCGAGGTTTGGCATGGGTTGGCGGGCGCGAGCATCAGCACGCTGACCTCGAACGCGAACTACCCGAGCAAACCTGCGTCGCGGGAAATGCTCACGTCTTTCGAGTGTCTGGCAAAGGATTGGGAGGACGGCTATGGCACGCGGGTGACGGGTTTCATCCGTGCGCCGATTTCGGGCACTTACACGTTTGCGGTGAGTGGCGATGATGTGGTGGAGCTTTATCTCAGCACGGACTCGAACTCCGCAAACAAGGCGCTCATCGCGAGCTCGGACACTCCGACGGGATTCCGGGATTTTGCGGCGAATGCCTCGCAGCAATCGGCTCCGCGCACGCTGGTGGGCGGGCAGCGCTATTACGTGGAGCTGCTTCACAAAGAGAACACGCTCGCGGACCATTGGAGCGTGGCCTGGAAGCAGCCGGGCGATACGCAATTCAGCATCATTCCGGGAACGGCGCTGATGATGCCCGGCGTGGACACCGCACAGCCTTCGACCTCGAATTTCTTCAACACGCTCTGCACCGAACAGCCGCGCCTCGGTGTTTCGCGCGAGCGTTTCCTGTGGCTGAAACAAATGTGGGAAAGCCCGCTCCCATCCGCGGCGAAAACGCGCGCCCAGTCCGTCATCAACACGGCGAACAACGACCTCACGGCCGCTCCGGACAGTGGCCGCCATGGACGGGACCGTCTCCAGCGACTCGCACTTGCGTGGTGGCTCACGGGAGACACCCGCTATCCGGAGTATGCATGGACCAGCATCATCAATCACGCGATCAACAATGGTGATTGGGCCGACCCGTGGAAGGGCGTGACCAATGGTGTGGTCGCCATCGGTTATGACTGGTTCTATCCGTATTGGTCGCAGGCAAGGAAGACAACCATGACGAACAAGATGGTGGCCGGCTTCAACGGCGGATGGACGGATTCCTACTCGAACAACATCGGCGTCCTCATCAACTGCGGCCACATGGAAGCCATGCTCGCGGTCGGCCTGGTGAATGAATCCGCCGCCGAGGGAAGAATGAGCACGGCCATTGGACGGCTGAACCCGAAGGTGGCCGAATGGAATGCCAACGCAGGCGCGTGGTATGAGGGCACCGACTACGGTATTTTCACCAAGTGGGCCTTCGGTCAGACGATGCCCGCGATGGAGATGGCCCTCGGCAGCACCTTTGGTCTCAGCAAAATCGCGGGCGTCTCCTCGACCGCGAGGGAACCCCTGACCATCGCGAGCAACAACCGGCAGCGATTCACTTTTTCGGACGTTGGCACCGGCAGCCACAACGCGACCGGCTGGGCGAACTGGTGGGCGCGCCGCTATGGAGCGCACGAGATCTACGATTTCAGCAGGCAGGTGGGAAGCAGCGCGCTCAACGCGCTTTATGTTCCCGAAACGACGATTTCTCCGGCAGCCACTGGAATGAATCCCGACACGGCCTTCCGCGGACCGGCGGATGCGAGCGGCGGCGATTTCTGCGAGGTGGTGACGATGCGGCAGAACTGGACCGACCCGAAAGCCACCTTCGTCGGTGGCATGGGCGGCACCTATGAAAGCCACGGGCATTTGCAGAGCGGCACCTTCCAACTCTCAGCGCGCGGTGTGAAGTGGTTCATCGACCTTTCGAGCGAGAACTACGATGTGAAGAATCACAACACCACGACGCCCAATCCCACCGGCGTGGATCGTTGGGACTACTACCGCTGGCGCGCGGAAGGGCACAATTGTCTGGTCGTCAACCCGACCGCCGGACCGGACCGCATCTGGAACGCACCACCCGCGCCGTTGGTGAACTATCAGTCCGCGCAGAACGGGCAGCGCAGCTTTGCCGTATGGGATCTGTCGGACAACATCTCGGGGGTGACGAAAGTCCAGCGCGGCATCCAACTGTTCAACGGGCGCAAGGAAGTGCTGGTGCAGGATGAGATCGTCACGCCAAGCGCAAGCACCGCATGGTGGTATGCCCATTTTCAAAGCACGAGCACGCCTCCAGAAATCAGTCCCGACGGCAAGAGCGTGGTGCTCACCTCGGGCTCCGAGCGGCTATGGGGGAAAATCGTGAGCGGCGGCGGCGTGTGGACCGTGCGTCCCGCATCGGCCCTGATCCAGACGAACAACCCGCCGGTGGCTGACACGCCCAACACCGGCAAGAACAAGCTCGCCATCCAACTCACGGGTGTGACCAACACCACACTCGCCGTGTGGTTCGTGCCGCTCGCGCCGGGTGAGAATCCGCCCGCGACGACGCCTGCCATCACCCCGCTCAGCTCGTGGAATCTCACGATGCAGAACGAAGCGCCGGCCGTCAGCAATGGATTCGCTACCATCGTCGGCGGCGCGGCGGTGGATGTGGATCTGCGCCCGTTCGCGACCGATGACTGGACGCCGCTCGCGCGTCTCACCTTTGCCGTCGGCAATCCCGTCGGCGGCACGGTCTCGCTGTTGCCGGACGGCTTCACCGCTCGCTTCACGCCGACATCCGGATTCAGCGGAGACCAAAGTTTCACCTTCACCGCCACCGACGATGACGGCGGCAGCTCCACCCCCGGCACCATCACGATCACTGTCACACCGGTCGTCTCGACGTGGTCCAACACCTCCGGAGGAAACTGGAGCAGCGCCGGAAACTGGCAGGAAAACACCACACCCGTCAGCGGACGCGGCGCGGACCTCCGCTTTTTCAGTGGCCAGTCGGTTCCCTCGGGAACGATCAACATCAGCAACAACATTGCCGGCACCTTCGACGCCAACCAACTCCACTTCAGCGGCACCGGAACCGCCTCGACGGTCGTGAACCTCTCGGGTAATCCTCTCCGCCTCGTTAGAAACGGCGCGGTCACGCCCGCCATCACCCTCACCGGCATCACCAGCGGCTACCGCTACAACATCGCCAACGCCATCACCCTCGCGGATGACGTGATGATCAACGCGAACAACTCCGGAACCTTCATCTTCGCCGGAGCCATCGGCGGCAGCGGCGGCCTCACCCGCAGCGGCCTCTACAGCACGCTCGTCCTCGCAGGCGACAACAGCTACTCCGGAACCACCACCATCAGCGCTGGCACGCTGCAAATCGGCAACGACGGTGCCACCGGAACACTCGGCTCCGGCCCGGTCAGCATCGCCTCCGGCGCGACGCTCCGCATCGACCGCACCGGCACGCTCGAGATCGCCAACGACATCAGGGGCTCGGGATCCATTCTTCTCCACAATCCGTCGGTCAGTCACCTTGTCCAGCTCACCGGAACCAATACCTTCGTCGGCGAGGTTCGCGTCACCGGCGGCACGCTTCTTGTCACCGATGCCTCTCAACTCGGGTCGGGTGCGAAGAACATCATCCTCAACACCGTCAGCTCCGCGCTCCGCCTGAATGGCTCGGCGGGAGATGTGGTGCTGCCCGCCGAGTTCTCCCTGATCACCAGCAATGAAAACAATGCGATCACCAACGAAGCGGGCGACAATGTCATCGAAGGTCCGATCACCCTCACCAGCGGCGGCGGAAATACGCGCATCGTTTCCACGGCAGGCACTCTCACGCTGAACGGATCCATCACTCCCAACACCACCGCGCGCACCCTCGACCTGCGCGGCGCGGCCTCCGGCATGATCAACGGCGACATCCTCGATGCGGCGGCTCCGAACACACTGGCCGGCATCGCCAAGTCGGAAGCGGGAAAATGGACTCTCAACGGCAACAACTCAATCACCGGCAATACCACCGTCAGCGCCGGTTCCCTCTTCATCAATGGCCAGCACGCCACCGGCGCGGTTTCGGTTTCCAGCGGTGCCACGCTTGGAGGCCGCGGCACGATCCTCGCACCCATCACGGTCAGCGGCACGCTTTCCCCTGGCGACGGCTTCGGCACGCTCCAATCGAACAACAGCATCTCGTTCGCCACCACCTCGCGCCTGCGCTGGGAACTCGGCAACAACTCGCTGTCCGGCGACCTGGCCTCCACCTCCGGCACCGTCACCGTCACCAGCGGTGCACGCATCGATGTGGTGCTCAACGCCGCAGGCAGCACGGTCAACTACATCGGCTCCTTCTGGCGCAGCCCGCGCAGCTTCCCCGTGATCACCGGTTCCGCCCTCACAGGATCCTTCACCCTCGGCACCGTCAGCACCGATTCCGGCGGACGGGCGACCGCCACTTACGGCTCCTTCTCGCTCCAGCACACCGCCACCGGCGTGAACCTCCTCTGGACGCCCATCCCGGGTTTCCCCGTCATCAATGAACCCGTGGTCACCATCCTCTCGCCCGCCGCCCAACCGGCCTCCGTGATCGATGAAACCCACTCGCTCCGCCTCACCGCCAACGCCGCTGACAACAACGGAGTCACCTGGGTATGGAGCATGGCTTCCGGACCGGAAGCGGTCTCGTTCGACAACCCGAACAGCGCAGACACCCATGTGAACTTCATCGAAGCGGGCACCTACCTCCTCCGCGTCAGCGCCACCAACCAGGCTGGCACTACTTCCCACGATCTCACCGTTGAAGTGAATCCGTCCCCGACGGTCGCCTCGATCCGTGAAGGGGTGGAAGGAGCGCTCACGCCGACCACCTTCATCCGTAGCGACACCACCACTTGGAACTCCGGTGCCCGCGATCAATTCGTCGTCGGCAAGAACCCGGGCGCGTTTCGCGGCCTGCTGAGCTTCCCCGTTTCTCCCGTGCTGGCCAACTCTTGGGTCACCGATGCCACGCTCGACCTCACCGTCTGCGCGCTTGGCAGCGGCAGCACCATCGAGCCTTTGAACATCCACGCGCTCAACGTGCCCTTCGTCGAAGGCAGCGGCGACGGCTTGAGCACATCCAGCGGCACCGGCACCGGCGCGGATTGGGTCAACCGCTCCTACTCGCCCACCACCGCGTGGGTTTCCGGCGGAGCGGGCCAGGGCACGGACTTCGGAGCGGAAATTCTCGGCACGGCGGAAGCCTTCAATCCAACCACCACGCCCGACGGAACCGTCATCCCCTTCGATTTCACGTCATCCTTCGCCACCTCCGTCGCCTCCCGCGCCACCGCCGGCGGTCCGGTTCAGTTCCTCATCAAGGGCAACAACGACACCGCCGGAACCAACGGCTTCGTCCGCATCGCCTCGGAGGACCATCCCACCGCCGACTGGCGGCCGCAGCTCACTATCTCCTATCACGACCACCTCGCGCCAATCATCGATCCCGGCGAAGCCCCCGCCGCCACGGTCGGAAATCCGGTCGTCCTAACAGGAATCGTCAACCACGGCACCGGCCTCGGCTGGACCTCCGTCAGCGGCCCCGGCCCGGTCTTCATCACCAACCCGACCGCCACCGGCGCCACCGTGCTCTTCACCCGTCCGGGCACCCACCTTCTCCGCCTCAGTGCCGGAAACGCCCATGGCGAAAGCAGCCGCTCGCTTGAAATCGTCACCACCGGCACCGCCATGACCGAACTGGAAATCTGGCGCATGCAACACTTTGGCAGTATAGCAGACAACGACAACACCGACTCTAACAAAGACGGCGAAACCAACCTGCTCGAATTCGCCACCGGCCAGAATCCGCATGCCAACACCCTCACCACGACGGGAATCGGCCGCAGCGGCGCGAACATCGAGTTCACTTACACCCGCAGCAAAGCCGCGATGTCCGACGGCATCACCTTCACCGTCGAGTGGAGTGACTCACTCGCCCCTGGCTCGTGGAGCGGCACTGGAGTGACGGAGCAAATCCTCGGCGACGACGGCACCGTGCAGAGCGTGCGATCGAGCGTCGGAGCGGGCAGTGGCTCGCGGTTTCTACACCTCAGGGTTTCCAAACCATGAAGCGAGTCATCATCGTTGCACTCCTTCTGGCCGCCGACGCCTTGGCCGCGCCCATCATCTGGGGGCCGGTCAGGGAGATCTCGGCGGACTCCGATGTCATTACCAACGGCGTGCTGGTGAAGGCGATTTCCAAAGCGGGAACGGCTTATCCGACCGTGAACGGAGTGACATTCACTCCTTTCCCGGGCAATGACACGGTGTCCAGCGCGAATGCGGGCAATTACCCCGCGGGATCTCTGCCGGTCGGGGGAGGCATCAGTCAGGATTACTCCACGCTGCTGAGCCAGAATGAATACAACAGCGCCAATGGCTCGACCGTAAACCTCATAGTGAATGGATTGACCGTGGGTTGTCATTACGAAATCCAGGTGTGGTTCAATGATTCGAATGCTACGGGGCAGGGGACGCTGACGGTCAAATCCACGGGCGCGCTGGACCCCTGGGCGCAGTTGTCCGCGAACTCCACCGGCACGTCGGGAGGAAAGGGCCAGCATGCCACCGGCACTTTCACCGCAGACGCAAGCAGCCAAACGCTGACCTTCAAAGGCAGCGTCAACGGCATGATTCAGGCCTACCAAGTACGCAGGGTCTCCGCCCCTTTGGCCGCAGTCGCCTGGGGTGCCTGGAAGGAAATCACCGGCGACACCGACGTGAACACCAACGGGACGGCGGTTAAGGCCTATGTCTTCGGTTCTACGGCTCCGGCGGCTCCGATCAACGGAGTGACCTTCACCCGTTTTGCGACACAATCGTTGGACACCTTGTCCGGCTTCACCACACCAAGTTCGGATTCATTCGGTTCCGCCAGCGCGCCGTATTCGGGCTTCACGAGCGATTACAAGAAGATCCTCGGCAGCGGGGCTTGGGGCGGCAGAAACGCATCCATGACCTTGAACGGCCTCACGCCCGGCCAGTGGTATGAGGTGCAGGTGTGGGTGAACGATTCGCGCGCGCTTGCCGGAGGGCGCACGGTGCGCATCAACGGATCGGCGTTTTTGAACCACAACCCCGGCGGGCCGAGTGACAACCAGGCCTACGAGGGAAACACCGGGCACCACATGACCGGCACGTTCAGGGCCGGCGCGGCCAGCCAGCGGTTAGACTTCGTGGCGAACGTCTCGGCTCAAGTCAACGGCCTGCAGTTGCGCGCGATCCCGTCCGTGGATCATCTGGTGTTCGATGCGATGCAACGCCGCCAGTTCACGCTCAACAGCTTCATCGACGGAAAAATGACCAGCACGGCGCGCTTCATGAAAGTCCATCTCATGTTCGGCGCGGGGCAGATCGCGGCCGCCAAAGCGGAGGCGCTCTCGGCATCGCTCTGGTGGGGCGCCGGCAACAACTACACCTTTGACGGTTTCCCCGCGATCGACATGGTGATCCGCTGGAAGAAGTATATCGATACCTCCTCCCGCAATGCCATCCGGGACCGCCTGCCCTACATCAACTACGTCAGTGCGGGCACGGCGAATCTGAAAAAACTGGCTTGGACCATGCGCTTTTTGGGATCGGAGGAATTCGGCGAGGAAGCATTCCAGCATCCGAAAAACGACTACAGCGCCAGTGATCCGAACTGCCGCAAGGCCTTGGCGAGCCGTCTGAAATCCGAGGGAAACTCGGGAGGCCTGGAGTTTGCGTCCGGTGATTACAGCGATCACAACTTCCTGCCATCTCTGAGCCTTTCCCAACTGGCCAAAGACCCCGAGATACGGGCGCTGGCCACCTCCAGTTATCCGGCCCTGCTGGCTCAGATGGCAGCCGTCTGGCAGCCGATGGACAACTACATCGGGATCTGGAGTTGGCGCAGTTACGAGGACCAGAACGGTCGCCTGGGGGTCTTCGGCCGGTTGTTGTGGCAGGCCCTCGGAAGCGATGCGCGCACCGGCGACGCCAAGGCGATGGCGCTCATGGCGGCCAGCGACTACCGTGTGCCGGCGCCGATCCTGCATGCCGCCAACCAACGCGCGACGGTTTATACCTCGCGGCTGACAGGCGGTTTCGCCTCGCAGACCTCGTTTGTCCATCGTGACGACTACATTCTCTTCAGCGCCTGCGACAACGACAACGAGAACAACAACTGGAGCCATCCGTATGGAGTGCGCTGGAAGGGCATGAAAAATTACTTCTGGCTGGGAGCCTGCTCCACAGACAACGCGGAATGGATCAGAGCCAGCAAGAACCACGGCACCAACAGCTACAACATGGGCACGGTCCAATTCCGGGATTCTGTGCTGTATGCCTTCGACTTCACCGGACCCTACCCGGATGCCACCAATGTGCCGTACGCGCAAAGCCAGGTGCCCGGCGGCTACCTGGCCATGATCAATGATTCCACCACTAGTGGCCGCATCTTTCTCCACTATGGCGATGTGATGATCGCGGTGACCTCCAGCATTCCGTTCACATGGAATCCGAACACGGGAATCTGGACGCCGCGAAATCCTCCGCAGCCGGGCGATTCGGAATTCCGCGTGGCGGTCGGCGGCGTGGGATATCCACAACTCGATGGCGACCCTGCCTTCAAGGCCGGCATCGACAACGCCAACAACCGCTTCGCCATGGCCATCGAAACCGCGCACCCGACGGAATACGTCGGCGCTACCGCCGCCGCGCAATTGGCGGCCTTCAAGGCGGACCTCGTGGTCAATACCAGCATCAGCCATCTCAACGCCTATCCCGCCACCGGCTACTACACCAACCGCCATGGGGACACCCTGCAAAAGCAGAGCTACGACGCCAGCGGCAATCGCCAACCCGGCTACATCAACGGCGTCTCCGTGAACTACAACAACTGGCCGACCCTGGAAAATCCCTGGATGCGGCAGCCTAGAAACAGCGGGGCAGCCACCATCACCGGAGGTGGCCGGCAGACGGTGCTCGATTTTGTCACCGGCGGGATCACCCACGGCAACGCCACCACGACCGGCGGACCACTGCCGCAAGTCGGTTCCGATCCGGCATCGGGCGTCACAGCCGGCTCCGCGGTATGCAACGGCCTCTTGGTTTCCTCCGGTTCCAGCGTGGCCACCGTCACGCTCTACTGGGGGACTACGGACGGAGGCGAAGACCCCGCAGCCTGGGCGAACAGCCAGTCGCTCGACAATCCTGGCACTGGCACACTGGCCACCACCCTCACCGGGCTTGCCGGTGGCACGACCTATTACTACCGCCACCTCGCGTCCAACAACGAAGGCGACGCCTGGTCCAACAGTTCCGCCTCCTTTCAAACCCTCGTCCAACAATCGGCGACAGCTCCGCCCGGGGTTCCTGCCCTGCCCGTCACGACGCTCACCGTAGGGTCCGTGCCACTGACATGGAGCGCGGTTGCGGACGCGGCGAGCTACAACATCAAGCGCGCCACCACCAGCGGCGGGCCCTACACAACCATCAAGACCGGTCAGGAGACCGCGAGTTATACCGATACCACCGCCATCAACGGCACCACTTATTATTATGTCGTCTCTGCCGTGAACACGGGCGGTGAAAGCCTGAACTCCGGCGAGATGAAATCCACTCCCGCGGTGATCCCCGCCGCCCCAACCGGATTGTCCACTTCGATGGGCTACAAGTATGCCCGTCTCGCGTGGGATCCAGTCCCGTGGGCCGCGACTTACACAGTGAAACGCGCATCAACCAGTGGCGGCCCCTTTACCGTCATCGCCTCCGGATTGACGAATAACGCCTATGACGATCCCACGGCGGTGAACCTGAGCACCTATTACTACGTGGTTTCAGCCACGAACGTCGCGGGCGAGGGTGCCAACTCCGGCCAGGGATCCATCACCGTGAACGTGGCAAGTTATATCAACCAGCTTGCCGGTGACTGGAGCACCCATACCTGGTATCCGGATCCTCCCGGAACGCCGGTCTCCGGAAGCGCCGCGATCATCGACTTCGGAAACACTGCGGCCATCACCAGCAACAATGACATGGGGAGCTTCACGCTCAACAAGCTCCGTTTTATGGAGGAGGGCGTGACCCTCACGGGCGATGCCCTTCTCTTCAGCGGAAGCAACCCCGCGGTATCAAGCTTCAACAACGCCTCCCGCAGCATCGCCAATGCCCTCACGTTGGGCGCAACCACGACATTCGATGTCGCCGCCAATGTCCTGACCGTCGGCGGCGACATCAGCGGCAGCGGCGGACTGATCAAGACTGGCAAAGGCACTTTGGATCTGGCGGGAACCAACACATACACCGGCAATACGACCTTGGACGGCGGCACGCTCTCCATGACGTCCGAAGCCCCGGGTCTGAAAGACATGATCCTCGGCGCGGCCCAGGCGAGCCCGAATACCGCAACCCTCGATGTCTCGGCAAACGCGACCTCCGCCAGCCTCCTGGTGCAGACCAACAGCAATGTCGCCAATGTCATCCGGATCGGAGCAGGCAAAACATTCGCTGTGAATGGCGCGGTGAACATCCACACCTCCGGATCAACCGGCACCCGACTCACCTTCAACCCGGCCAGCGCAGTGCCCACGTCCGCCTTTACGGTAGACAACAGCACCGCCGATTTCATCTTCGCGCAGGCTGTGGACACGGATTCCACACGGGTCAACACACTCGACCTTCGCAATGTCGGCACGTTCACCGCGAGCGTCGCCAATTTCCGGAATGGATGGTCCACGACGAACAACTACGCGAGGCCTGGTGCGAACACGCTTTACCTCGCCACGAACAACACCATCACCACCGCAAGCGGCGGCACCCTGAGCGTGGGTGACACCAACCGGAGTGGCGGCGGTGGAGGGGCCAGTGTCCTCTATCTGGGCAGCGGCACCAACACCATCCACTCCAACACGATCGCGGTTGGCCGGAGCATGAGCGTGGATGGTTCCACCCCCACCGGCAGGGTTTTATTCAACGGCACGTCCGGCACTTTGGCCTTGCGAGGCGCTGCCGGCGGTTCCTCGGCCGTGACGAATTTTTACGTCGGCATGCACACGGATACGGGATCGGCCAACCCGAACCCGACACGCATCGGCATGGTGGATCTCACCGACGGCACGACGACCGGAGCCATCACCAATCTCCATGTCGGATACAACACGCAGAACTCCTACGCGGGGGGGAACGCGGAAGGATCCTTCCTGTTAGGCGGTGCGGCAAGCAGCCTGTCTGTGACCAATCTTTATCTTGGCTATTCCACCGTCACCTCCAGCGCCAGTTACTTTGCCAAAGGCTCGCTGGAATTGCACGGGGGCGCCTTGAACGTCTCCGGCAATATCACGATGGCCTACGATGGCGCCGCGACGGCCGCCACCGGCATGGAAGCCGCGCTTCTCATCACTGGCGGCACTTTGACAGTCGGCGGAAACATTATCGCCGGGGGTGCGGGCGGGGTTTCATCACTCACGCTGAATGGCGGCACGCTGGATCTGACTGCTGGAGCCATCGGCAGCGCCACCAACCCGGTGGAATCCCTCACCTTCCAGAGCGGCACGCTCAAGAACGTCACTTCCATCAACGGCAGCGCGGGTCTCACCCAGGAGGAGGTCGGCACACTGGTTCTTGGCGGCACCAATACCTATGCCGGAATGACCACCGTCGCGGGCGATACCTTGCAGGTCGATGGCTCGCTAAGTGGACCGGTCACCGTCAATGACGGGACCACTCTATCCGGCAGCGGCACCATCGGCGGCGCGGTGGTCGCAAATGGCGAACTGGCACCCGGCGTGAACGGTGTCGGCAAACTTCAGATCAACAACGCGCTGACGCTTGGTTCCGCTGCCACCACCACGATCTTCACGAACCGAACGAGGGTTCCAAACGGCACGGGCGTGCTCGGCCTCACTTCGGTAACATACGGCGGCACGCTCAACGTATCGGACCTCGGTGGCGGACTCGCTGCGGGAGACACCTTCGTCCTCTTCGCTTCCGGCAGCTATTCGGGTTCGTTCACCTCCATGACTCTCCCCGCCTTGGGCGCTGGACTGGTCTGGGACACGCGGAAACTTGCGGTAGACGGCAGCATTGCGGTCGCCGTCGTGTCCGTCGTGACCTCCGGCGGCGGAGCGTCCCAGGTGACTTTGAATTGGACCGCTGTCCCCGGCGCGACCAGCTATAACATCAAGAGGTCTCTCACCAGCGGCGGCCCCTACACCCTCATCGCTTCCGGCGTGACCGGAACTGACTACACCGACACCAATCTCGATCCTTCCACCACATACTACCACACCGTTTCCGCCGTGGTGGCGGGAGTCGAAGGCGCCGACTCCGCAGAGGTTTCCGCGGCCACCGACTCAGGAATCGTCGCCCGTTACTGGGACACGGGAACCGCCGCCGGACTACAGCCAGGTGTGGGCGTCTGGGACTCGTCGAGTGCCTTCTGGAGCAACAGCACGTCAGGAAACAACCCTCTCCTGAGCTGGCGTGACGACGTGCCCGCTCATTTCCAAGGCGGAACCAACACCATCACCGTAAGC
>Ga0209398_1001011_pt1 | contig 15539 bp, 11 predicted proteins | sample AshMeaBigSpring_FD_184125 | JGI IMG/M metagenome (GOLD analysis project Ga0209398, IMG submission 184125) | Groundwater microbial communities from Big Spring, Nevada to study Microbial Dark Matter (Phase II) - Ash Meadows Big Spring (SPAdes)... | ecosystem: Environmental > Aquatic > Deep... | reverse complement strand
GCTGACCGTCCAGCCACTCATGGTGGTCGCCGAGTTGTTCTTGATCGTGACGCTGGCCGTGTATCCGCTGCCCCAGTCGCTCTGAACCTGGAAACTAACGCTCGGCGAACTCGGGCCGGGAGCCGGTGTCGGTGTCGGTGTCGGTGTCGGTGTCGGTGTCGGTGTCGGTGTCGGTGTCGGTGTCGGTGTCGGTGTCGGTGTCGGAGTGGGTGCTGGTGTTGCCCCATTGAGTACGAAATTTGACGCCGTGAGGTCGGCGCTTGACGATGTCTGGATGCCAAAGGTCACAGTGGCGCCTGGTTGAATGACGCCGTTCCAGGTCTCGTTGGAGAACGTGATGGTGGATCCCGTCCTTTGACCGCCCTTGGCGCTCCAAAAGCCGGTTACGGGAACATCCAGGTCGAAGCGGACCGTCCAGCCGGTGATCGCGGTCGATCCGGTGTTGGTGATGCCGACGTTTGCGGTGTAGCCCGAGTTCCAATTGCTGGCGACGACGAAGCTGAACGAAGCGGAGCCGGCGGGGGAGGGCGTGTTGCCAGTGCCGTCGCTCCCGGATCCGGTGCGGGGGAGGGGAATGCCGTCCGCGCCACCTGCGAGCGGGACCGGGTTCTTGTAATAATTCTGGGCGCGGCTGATCCAAAAGTAATGTTCATCGGGACCGACATTTTCCGTGCTGTCCCCGACCCCCGGCCCGAAGAGGGCCATCGTGACGCCGGCTTCTCTGGCCAGCGGGAGGTGCCCGCCCCACGTGACCGAGTCGCCGCTGCGCGAGACGCTGGAGACCCCGCCGTCCCCCTGCGAAAAATACCCTGCCCGTGCGGAGGTTGTGGAAAAGGTGTCACCGAAAAAGTAGGTCGCCGCCGAGTCCTCGTAGGCGCGGGTTGTATTGGGCAGGACGGGAAACCGCTGGCCGGTATAGGGGCTGACAGCCGTGGAGGCGTTGATCCGTCCGACCGGAATCTGCCACATGGTCACAGGCAGGCCGGTCCGCTCGTGCAGCGCATTGACAAAGACGAGGTAGTTCGTCCAGTGCACGGCATTCCAAAACCACGTCGACTGGGCGGGGTCGGCATTTTTTCCCTCAAACCCTGCGTCGAGACCGTATTTGTCGATGCTGATAAATCCCGCGCCATGGCTGAGGATGCCTGCGGAGACGTAGTAGTCGGCGATCGCTTTGGCCTCGTTAAAAATTGCGTTCCGGCCTTTGTCGAGCCCGAGCGTGTCGGTGAGGCGCACGACTCCTTTCCCGGTGATCCCGGCTGAGGTGAACCCTCCGGCCGGCGACGCCCACAGGTTGAACTGCCATCCGAAATACGCGTCCGGCTGATATTTGCGGAACGTGTAGTTGATGGCCTCGACCAGACCTTTCAGCGTGTTCGGGAAGGCGGGATCGAGCGCGGGATCCAGCACCCCGCTCGTGTAGGCCGCGTCGGTGCGGGCCGGGATGGCCGATGGCGCTGCGGGGTTGTTTTGCGCAAAATAGCCAAGGAAGTCGGGCTCAAGAATCCAGCCGACGATCTCGCCCGCCGCCGCCTCTCTGGTGATCTCCAGCGCGTGACGGAGATCCTTGAAATACCCCTCGAGATACGAGGCCGACTCGATGTGCTGCTTGTCGGTGTAGTAGCTCTCGCCGCTGTCAGGAATGTTATACCAGACGAAAAACGGAATCATCCCCAGCTTCAGGCTCTCCTCGACAAACCGTGTCGCCCGCTCCCCGTCGTTGAGCTGGCGCCAGTTCCAGCCGTCCCCGATGCTCGTTGAGGCGCCGCCATTCAGGTAGATGTAGCGGGCGTCGAGGCGCTTGTTTTTTGAGGCGTCGCCAAAATCCGCCCAGAAAGCGAGGTCGCCGGCAGAGTCCTCGCTTACCGATCCCAAAGCCAGATAGTCCGGCAGGCCGGGAGCCGTGCGGTCCGCATTGTTCACACGGACGCCAAGGACGCGGACGATCCCGCTGGGCCCGGTGATCCTCAGCGAGGCGCGGCCAGCTTGCTTCGCCGCGATGGAAAGCGTTTTTCCGCTAACGGAGGCGGCCGCGACCGATGGGTTGTTGGAGACAACAGCAAACGGCCCGCTGCCGGTGAACTGGTAGGTGCTTGTTCCCTGATCGACGACGAGTTGCAGGACCTCTCCCGCCGCATCGGCATCCAGCTTGATTGAGGCGGTACCCCCGGCGCTCCCTCCGGCGGATCCGCTGCCGCTCACGGTTGCGATGACCGGCTGTCCGTTCAGCGTGACGTTTGTCAGCGTTACCCCCTCCGCGCTACCGCCCGCCTGGATGCCGATGGTGAATGAGCCTCCGGCAACCACTGCGCCGTTCCATCCGGCATTATGAAAGACGCTGCGGCTTCCGGTCTGGCTGTCCTGAACGGCATTCCACGACCCGCTGATCGAACGGTTGAAATCAAACGCAAGGCTCCAGCCGTTGAGCGGCTGCCCGCCGGCATTGGCGACTGTCAGGCTCGCCGTGAATCCCCCGGTCCAACGGCTTTCAATTTTCAACTCAGCGGTGGGAGCCGCATCTGCCGGGGCGACCAGGGAAAGTAAACAGCCGGCGAGCAGCGGGAGGAACGGCCTGCGCAAGGTGGTCTTCATATGGGGATGGTTCTTCTGCTTCCACCGCTCGGCGTGCAGGAGCCAACAATCCACCGGAACTCGACGAACGTGGTGCGATAGTCGATGAATCGCCCGGGCCCGCTGTCGCTCTACCCTGAAACACGCGGTTTGACGCGGGCGGGATTTTGCTCCATCAATGCCGCGGTGAACGGCAGAACTCCCGGGCGCTTGCCCCTTCGGCCATGGATGGCGAAGCTTCTCACCTTTCCTAAGGTGAACGCCATGGCATGGTTGGCTTTCGCCGTCATCGTCTTCTTCGTCCGGTGGATGTTTCATCACAATGCGACGGAGGCACTCGGTCTGACACTGATCGTCGAGTCGGCCGGGTTTCTGCTCAGCCTGTCGATCCGGCCGGTCTACGACCGCCTGGGATCGGTCTTCGAAATCCGCACGGCCGTCGTTGCCGTGCTGGTCAGCCTGTCGGCGGCCACGCTGATCAGCATCTTCACCCACTGGGTTGCCGGGCTCACGGGCTGGCACAACCCGCATTTTACGCCGTTTGAAAATATCATGCTGCGTCTGCTCCTGATGTGGATCGTCTTCCTTGGATGGAGCTTTGGATTTTTCTGGCTCAAGGCCGAGCTGGCGCTTCGGAGCGAGACGCAGATCGCCGAGGAGGCGGTGCGCGAGGCCCACCGCATGGAACTCCAGATGCTCCGAGCGCAGCTCGACCCGCACTTCCTCTTCAACTCCCTCAACGGGATCAACGCCGAGATCCCCGCGCACCCCGAGGCTGCTGCGGAAATGGTCCGCAAGCTTTCCGGCTACCTCCGCTATTCGCTCGATCACCGCAAGCGCTCGGTCAGCCCGCTCTCGGACGAACTCGATGCCATGGAAGCCTATCTCGACATCGAGAAGGCCCGGTTCGGCGAAAGACTCTCGGTCTCAATCAAGGCGACCCCCGAAGCCCGCTGGAGGCGCGTCCCGAGTTTCCTGCTCCAGCCGCTGGTGGAAAACGCCATCAAGCACGGGCTCCTCGCGACGCGTGCCCCTATGGATTTAACCATCGATGCCGGCGTGGCGGGCACCGACCTGCGCATCACCATTTCCAATACGGGCACCTTTCCCGCCGACGCCTCCTCCGACGGGCTCGGCCTCGACACCCTCCAGCGGCGGCTGGAACTTCACTACCCTCGACACCACGATTTCCAGCTTAAAACCCAGGGCGGGTCCGTCGTGGCCGTCCTGATCCTCCGGGGAGAACCATGCTGCGCCTGATGCTCATCGATGACGAACCCCTGGCCTTGAGAGGCCTTAAGGCCATGCTGGCCCGCCAGCCGGCTGTCAGCGTGGTGGCCGAAGCCGACAGTGCTGAGGCCGCCCTCTCCCTCATTCCGGGTGTCCGCCCCGATGCGCTTTTCCTGGATATCCGCATGCCCGAGGCGGACGGCTTCCAGCTTCTTTCATCGCTGGAGCACGCGATGCCCGTCGTGTTTGTCACCGCCCATTCGGAATACGCCGTCCGTGCATTCGACGTGCAAGCGGTCGACTACCTGCTCAAGCCGGTGAGCCCGGAGAGGTTGGGGCAGGCGGTCCGGCGGTTGCAGGCCGCCTGCGGGGCAGAGACCGATGAGAAGAACCCCTACGGGATGAGCGACCGGATCTGCCTGCGCACGCCCGAGCGCACGGTGGTCGCTCCGCTGGCCGATGTTCTCCTGCTGCAGGCGGACAAGGACTTTACCCGCGTCAGCGTTGCCGGTGTGGCGCCGATCCTCATCTGCCAGGCGCTCGGCGTCTATGAGCGGAATCTTCCCGGGCCGCCGTTCCTCCGGGTCGACCGCTCGACGATGCTCAATCTTTCCCGGATCCAATCGGTGGAGATCAGCCCATCGCGCGGGGCGCGGGTCTTCCTTCACGGACTGGAGCATCCCGTCCCGCTGGGAAGGGCCGCCCTGCGGCGCCTCAGGCGGGCGATCCCGCAATTTCTTGCGAACGTCCCGGCCCTGGAGTGAGCCGGAACCTGCGGGCAGCTCAGTAGCTGTGCTTGGTGAGCGATGTCTTGCCGCGGAAGACCCAGTAGATGCTGGCGGTGTAGGCTAGAACGAGCGGCACGCCAAGCACGGCGATGATGAGCATGATCCCAAGCGTTTTCTGCGTGGAGGCGGCATTGTAGATCGTGAGGCTGTTCGCGGGATCGGGCGAGGAGAGGACCATATTCGGAAAATACGTGATCCCGAATGTCGCCATCATGAGCACCATCACCGCACAGGAGGAAAGAAAGGCGTTGAACTCCCGCTTCTTGTGGATCTCGCGCGGGATGTTGAGGACGATCAGCACGCTCGCCGCGACGACGGCAAAAACATAGGGACGTGCGCGCACGGTGTCCAGGACCCACGGCACGTCAATGAGGGTGTACAGGTTGAAAAGAAAGTAGGAGGCCAGGAAGAAGCCGATGACCCTCGGGATCCAGCCGCTGATGATGTCGTGGAGCTCGCCCTCGGTTTTCATGGCGAGGTAGATCAGCCCGTGCATCGCGAAGAGCAGGACGGTCGTCACTCCCAGGAGCAGCGAGTAGGGGTTGAGCAGACCCAAAAATGTGCCCGCGAACTCGTGGTCCGCATCGAGCGGGATCCCCCGCACGATATTGCCCATCGCCACGCCGATCAGGAGGGCGGAGACGAAGCTGCCGAGGCTGAAGGCCACGTCCCAGAATTGCCTCCACCACGTCCATTCCTCCTTGCTTCGGAATTCGATCGCCACAGCCCGGAAGATCAGGGAACAGAGCAGAAGCATGAACGCCAGGTAGAACCCGGAGAACACGGTCGCATAGGCCTCGGGAAACGCAGCAAAAAGCGCGCCGCCGCCGGTCACCAGCCACACCTCGTTGCCATCCCACACCGGCCCGATCGAGTTCAGCAGCAACCTGCGGTGCTCGTCCTTCTTTACAAACAGATGGACCGCCCCGACACCGAGATCGAAGCCATCGAGGATCGCGTATCCGGTGAAAAGGACGCCGACGAGGATAAACCAGACAATATTGAGATCGGGGAGGCTCATGCGCGTGGGTTGTTTTTTTGGATGATCGCTTTCCAGCTGTCGGGCATTTCTTCGCTCTCTTCCTCGTCATCCGGTCCGTGATGGATCTTGCGGGTGAGAAGGAAGATGAACATGGCGAACAGGAGGGCGTAAACGAGTCCGAACATCACGAGCGAGGCCACGATCTGGTTTGCCTGAACGACTTTGGAAAATGACTGCGAGGTCATGAGCAGCTCGTAGACGATCCACGGCTGGCGGCCCATCTCCGCGGCGAACCAGCCGGCCTGGTTTGCAATCTGCGGTCCCAGAACGGAAAAGATCAACAGAACAAGCAGCCAGCGGGTGAGCAGCAGGTCGGTATTAAATAGCCAACCGCGCCACCAGAAAAAGCAGGCGACCACCGTCAGGACCAGAAGGATCACGCCGACGATGATCATCATGTGATAGAATTGAAAAACCGCCGGCACGTTCGGCCAGAATTTCTTCCGGGCCTCGGCGAGCTTCTCCGGCGTCGTGGCGTCCGGGAAATGCGACTGCACGAATGCCGATGCGGGCAACTCGAGCAGCCCCGGAACCGGCTTGGAAAACGATCCCCACACCAGGAAGCTCAGCAGCCCCGGAATTTTGGGTCCGACCACGGTCTCGTTTTTCGAATCGACGTATCCGAAAAGGGCCATCGGAGTCTGGGGTTCGGTCTTGAAGACGCCCTCCATGGCCGCGAGTTTGATCGGCTGGTTTTTGGCAACGCCCTTGGCAGTGAAGTCCCCGCTGACCATCTGAAGAACCGTGGCCACCAGAGCGAATCCCAGGCCGACCTTCATAGAAGCGCGGGCAAAATCGAGGTGCCGCTTCTTGAGGAGGTAGTAGGCGCTGATGCTGATTACCAGGAACGCGCCAGCCATCCACGCGCCAAGAATCACGTGGGTCAGGCGGTCGATCGTCGAAGGGTTAAAGACCATTGCCCAGAAATCGTCCACCACAGCCCGCACGCTCGTCAGGTCGCCCTGGGTCACAACGTGCCCGGAGGGCAGCGCAACCGGCTTCCCGTCGACCATCGTCTGCAGGTGGTAGCCGGCCGGCGTCTGCATCCACGAGTTCGCCACAACAATCCACACCGCGCTGAAATGGGCGCCGAAGGCCACCATGCATGTGGAGAAGAAATGCATGCGGGGTCCGACCTTGTTCCAGCCGAACAGGAGGATGGCCAGGAACCCTGACTCCAAGAAGAAGGCGAAGATCCCCTCAGCCGCAAGCGCGCTGCCGAAAATGTCGCCCACAAACCGCGAATACGTCGACCAGTTGGTTCCGAACTCGAACTCCATGACGATCCCGGTCGCCACGCCGATGGCGAAGGTCAGCGCGAAAATACGCGTCCAGAAGCGTGCCATGTTATGATAGAGCGGGTTGCCGGTTTTGAGCCAGATGCCCTCCATCATCACGAGGAGGATCCCGAGGCCGATGCTGAGTGGCGGGTAGAGGTAGTGCACTGCGGCCGTGAAAGCGAACTGGATCCGGGCGAGAAGTTCGGGGTCGTTCATCGGATATTAGTGGTGCTTATCAGGCTCATTCCGGTCAAGACTTTTTGTCGGGCGTCCAGCGGTTTTTTCCTACTTCGACCGCGGATCGAAAGCATCCCGCATTGCGTCGCCGAAAAAGTTGAGCGCGAGCAGGCAGAGCGCCATGGCGCCGGCGGGAAAGACGAGGAGCCACCAGAAGCTGCGGACCGGATTGATCGCGCCGGCCCCGTCGGCGAGGAGGGATCCCCAGCTGGCCTGCGGGGCCTGGATTCCAAGCCCGAGGAAGCTGAGAAACGACTCGTCGATGATGACTGCGGGAATCGTCAGCGTGAGGTAAATCAGGATGATCCCGACGAGGTTCGGGAGAAGGTGCCTGAGGAGGATTTTGACATGGGACTGGCCCAGCGCCCTTGCGGCCATGACAAACTGCCGGGATTTGAGCGCCAGAACCTGGCCGCGCACGATTCGCGCCATGGTCAGCCACTCGATCACTCCCAGCGTGATGATCAGGATCGCGACCCGGGAGGATTGCACCAGCCAGTTCCAACCGATCCCGGCGGCAAACGTCTGCAACTGCGCATTGAAGGCGTTGATCGCAATGAGAATGAAGATCAGGCGCGGCACCGAATAGAGGATGTCGACCACGCGCATCATCACGGAGTCGATCCGGCCTCCCGCATAGCCGGCCACCAGGCCCCATGCCGTGCCGATGAGAAGGCTCACCGCTGCGCCGCAAAGACCGACCAGGAGGGAGACCCGGCCGCCGGTGAGAACGCGGTAGAGGACGTCCCGCCCGTTCAGGTCGGTGCCGAACGGATGCTGCCACGAGGGCGGTGCATACTGGCTGGGGCCGGGCTCGCCAAGGGCGGCCGGCAGAAAGAGCGGCCCGATCACACAGGCGGCCACCACCACAGCAAGGATGGCCGCCGAAACGATCGCCGACGGGTTCCGCGCCAGCCGCCGCCAAACGCGGGGATCAGCCATCGAGCCGGATCCTCCGGTCGAGCAGGCCGTAGGACATGTCGACGATCAAATTGAAAACCACGAGCAGCACGCAGTAGACGATCACCATTCCGCCGAGCAGGAAGCCGTCGCGGTTCATGATGGAGTGCACAAAAAATCCGCCGGCCCCCGGGATGTGGAAGATTGTTTCGACGACGATGGAGCCGGTGAGGAGGTGCGCGGCGAGCGGTCCGAGATAGGACACCACGGGGAGAATGGCCACGCGGAGCGCGTGGCGGTAGACGACGGCCGATTCCCGCAGCCCCTTGGCGCGGGCGGTGCGCACGAAGTCCTGCTGTAGCGTCTCGACCATGCTCCCCCGCATGAGGCGGGCAATTGCCGCCATCGCGGGCGCGGCCAGCGTGACCGCCGGAAGAACGAGGTGGGAAACCCCGCCCCACCCGCCAACGGGAAACCACCCGAGATCCAGCCCGAAAAACAGGATGAGCAGCGGTCCGACGATGTAGGCGGGAAGGGAGATGGCCGCGAGCGCGAGAAACATCGCCCCGAAATCGCGCCACGTCTGGCGGTGCATGGCGGCAAAGGTGCCTAGCCACACGCCGCCAACCGTTGCCAGCAGAAAGGCCACCCCGCCGAGGCAGAGGGTGACCGGCAGCGTCTGCGCCAGGATCTCGTTGACCGTGCGGTTGCGGTATTTGGTGGAGAGCCGCAGGTCGCCCCGCAGCAGGTCGCCCAGATAGCCGGAGTATTGCTCCCAAAGGGTGCCGTCGAGCCTGTATTTCGAAAGCAGGGCCTTCTCGATGGCCGCCGGGATCTTCCGCTCGCCGTCAAACGGCCCGCCCGGCGAGAGCCGGATCAGGACAAACGTGATCGACACCACGCAGAAGAGCACAAAAACCAGTGCGGCGGCGCGTCTGATCAGCAGCAGGCCCATGGTCAGGGCGGCGCTATGCCGCCATGTAGGGCAGCGTGGCCGCGCGGGCTTTCACGTCGTCGATCCCTTCGAGCAGGTCGGCGATCGCGTCCCATTTTCCGGTCACGAGGGCCTCCTTCGCATGCTCGGGAAGCGCGAGCGGGAAATCCATGTCCGCAATCGAAAGCTTGCCCTCAAGCAGGTCGAGTGTGAGCAGCGCCGCAGGATCAGACTCGATGATCGCAGCCACGGCCTGGATGTCGGCCGCAGACATGACAACGCACGGCATCCCGAGCGTGATCGAGTTGCCGAAGAAGATTTCGGCGAAGCTCTCGGCGATGACCGCGCGGAACCCGAAGCGGTAGAGGGCCTGCGGGGCGTGCTCGCGCGAGCTTCCGCAGCCGAAATTCGAGCCGGAGAGCAGGATCCCTGCACCCGAAAACTCCGGCTTGTCGAGCGGGTGCACCATCCCCGCGGTCTTCGCGGCGTCCCGAGCGTCGAAAAACGCAAATTCGCCGAGCCCGTCAAAGGTGACGCACTTCATGAAGCGCGCCGGGATGATGCGGTCGGTGTCGATGTCGTCCCCGGGCACGTAAACTCCGCGACCGGTTACCTGTGTGATTTTTTCAAGAGCCATAGAAGTAAAATGAGAAATGAGGATGAGGGAAAACCACTGCTGCTATTTGACGCTGAAGATCTCGCGCGCATCGGCGATCTCGCCGGTGACGGCGGCCGCGGCGACCATGAGCGGGCTCATGAGCACCGTGCGGCCGAGCGGGCTGCCCTGCCGGCCTTTGAAGTTCCGGTTGCTCGAGCTCGCGCAGAGCTGGTCGCCCACAAGCTTGTCGGGATTCATTCCCAGGCACATCGAGCACCCTGCGCCGCGCCATTCAAAACCGGCGTCACGGAAGATTGCCGCAAGGCCCATGCTCTCGGCGAGCGCGGCCACGCCTTGCGAGCCGGGAACGACGATCGCCTTCACGCCCGCGCGGACCTTGCGGCCCTTGATGTGGCGTGCGACCTCGGTGAGGTCGCTCAGGCGGCCGTTTGTGCAACTGCCGAGAAATGCGACATCGACCTTCGTGCCTTTGATCGGCTCGCCGGCCTTGAGGTGCATGTGGGCGAGCGCCTCTTCGGCGGTTGCCCGGTCTTTCTCCGGAACCTCTTCGAGCCGGGGAACCCGCTCATCAATGAAGATCGCCTGTCCGGGATTGATTCCCCAGGTCACCGTCGGTGCGATCTCAGCCGCATCGTAACCGACCACGTCGTCATAGTTTGCCCCCGGATCGGATGCGGAATTTTTCCAGCGGACCACCGCCTCGTCCCATGCGGCTCCCTTCGGGGCATACGGCCGGCCGTTGAGGTAGGCAAATGTTGTCTCATCCGGGTTGACATAGCCGACGCGGGCTCCGCCCTCGATCGACATGTTGCAGACGGTCATCCGCTCCTCCTGGGTGAAGGCGTCGAATGTCGAGCCGCCATACTCGTAGGCGTAGCCAAGCCCGCCGTTGACTCCCAGGCACCGGATGATGTGCAGGATGACATCCTTCGAGTAGACGCCGGGCGCCAGCTTCCCGTCGACGTTGATCCGCCGGACCTTCGGCTTGCGGATGGCCATCGTCTGGGTGGCGAGCACGTCGCGGACCTGGCTTGTGCCGATCCCGAAAGCGATTGCGCCGAACGCGCCGTGTGTCGAGGTGTGCGAGTCGCCGCAGGCGATCGTCGTCCCCGGCTGGGTGATCCCCTGTTCGGGCCCGACAATGTGCACGATCCCCTGCTGGCCGCTCGGAAGGTCGAAAAATTTCACCCCCGACTCCTCGCAGTTGCGGCGGAGCGCCCTGATCATCTCATCGGCGAGGCTGTCCTTGAACGGCTCCTCCCGCTCATCGGTCGGCACGATGTGGTCGACCGTCGCGAAGGTCCGGGACGGATACAAAACTTTCAGCCCGAGGTCACGCAGCATTCCGAATGCCTGCGGGCTCGTTACCTCGTGGATGAGGTGCGTGCCGATCAGCAGCTGAGTGGATCCATTGGGAAGGGTGCGCACGGTGTGCGCATCCCAGACTTTGTCGAGTAGCGTTTGGCTCATGGGAATATCCGGTCCAGCCTAGCGGACTCCCGCCGGCTGGCAAGACTGTGATGCAGGCGCCGAAGCATCTTGTCAAATGGCGGCCACTCTTGCAAACTCCGGTCGTCTCTTATCCCTCCTCTATGCCGACCGATCATCCGTTAAACTGGTACCTGCGCAAACACAACGAAGGCGAGATCTTCGGCCCGATCCGCTTCGAACAGCTTCTTTCCTGGGCCCAGTCGGCGCAGATCAACCCGCAGGACACCGTTTCGAACGACCGCGAGGCCTGGACCAAGGCGCCGATGATCCCCGACCTTGCAATGGACTGGCTGATTGAGGTCACGGACAATCTCCTTTACGGACCAACCACCTCCGGGGCACTCATGGAGTTCAGCCGCGTGGGGGAGATCACACGCGACACGACGGTTGTCAATTGCCGCACCGGCGAGTCCATGCCGCTCCGGAGCGCGCCGTTTTTCACCGAGGAGGCCAGCCGCCACGCACCTGCCGATCTTCAGGATGTTCAGCCCGCCAAAGGTGGAATCAAGATCAACCTCCAGCAGCGCATCCGTGTCCTCGAGGCCGCCCTCATCGAAAAGCGCCTCCAGCTAAACGTCGCCCGCGAGACGATCGCCAAACTTGAGGCCAGGATCCACGATCTCGAGTCCTATATGCGCGACGTCCGGGCGGGCAGAAGGTAGCGTTCCCGCCGATTTCTTCCGGTCTTCCGGTTCGTCTGCGGGTTGAAAGGGCTCGGGGCGAAAAACGCCCGCCGATGCGGCAGTTAACGCTGGAGCTGACTGTCGAGCATGTAGACGACGTTGCGAGTCTTCTCGTCGCCCTCGATCCGCTTTTTCACAAGCTTGCAGGCATGGATGACCGTTCCGTGGTCCTTGCCGCCGAAGGCGTCGCCGATGTCGCTTAGAGAGGATCCGGTGAGCTCGCGGGAAAGATACATTGCAACCTGGCGGGGGAACGCGATGTTGGCGGGCCGGCGCTTGCTGGTCATGTCGGCGAGCCGGACATCGAAGTGCTCGGCAACCCGGCGCTGGATCTGGTCGATGGTCACGGACTTGCGGGCCTGCTCCTGGAAGATGTCGCGCAGGAGGTTTTCGATGACCTCGCGGGTGATCTCTCGGTCGCTCAGCGACTTGTAGGATGCGACCCGCATGAGCGCGCCCTCCAGGCGACGCACGTTGTTGCGGATCTTGTCAGCAAGAAATTCGATGACCCAGGCATCGAGCTGGATATTGAGCCCTGCCGCCTTGCTGCGCAGGATGGCGATCCTCGTCTCCTCGTCGGGCGGCTGGATCTCCGCGGTCATCCCCCACTCGAAGCGCGACACCAGCCGTTGCTCGAGCTTGTCGATCTCGCTGGCCGGACGATCGCTCGAGAGGACGACCTGCTTGTGGCCATCGTGCAGGGCGTTGAACGTGTGGAAAAATTCCTCCTGCGACCGGTCCTTGCCGGCAAAAAACTGGATGTCGTCGATCATCAGCACGTCGGCGTGGCGGTATTTTTTCCGGAACTTCACGAGCGTCCCGTGCTGGATCGCGTCGATGAACTCGTTCGTGAACTGCTCGCTGGAGAGGTAGACGACCTTGGCGCCCTTTTGCGTGGCCATCACCTGGTGCCCGATCGCCTGCAGGAGGTGCGTCTTTCCGAGCCCGCTGCCCCCGTAAATAAACAGCGGATTGTAGGTTCTGGCCGGCGCCTTGGCCACCGCGAGCGCGGCCGAGTGCGCAAACTGATTGTTTGTTCCCACGACAAACGAGTCGAACGTGTTGCGCACATTCATCCCCGTTGGAGTTGTCGACACCGGCTTTTCCTTGTGCTGGCGGGCGGCGGATGCCGGCCGGGCAGGCAGTTCGCTTTCCGGGGTCTCGGACGAAAAGTGCACGGACACATTGGACGGAACGACCTCACGGATGGATTCCTTCAGAATCGGCAGGTAGTTGCTCTCGATAAAAAACTGGTGGATCGGATTCGGAACGCAAAGCGTGATCGTATCATCCGTGCAGACCGACGCCGAGACGCCGGAAAACCAGCGATCGTACCCGTCCGCACTTACCCGGTCGCGAATCCTCTTCGAAATGTCCGCCCAGATCTCTTTTGTGTCTTTCATTATCGATTCCGCTTTGCACCCCAGACCGCTCCGTCCCAGGAGGCTCCCGCACGTGCACATCCCGCCGCACCGGCGCGAGGAAGCGATTCCGTGCGGAAGCTGCGACGCTTCCGGAAAGTCATGGAGGTTTGGTTATTCACAAGTTGTTCACACGCTGGCTTCACCGCTTCCGCCAGTGCGGCGAGACTAAAAATCCGGGGCGCGGGGCTCAAGGAAAATCCGGCGGAACCGGGAAAAAAATCTTCACGAAAACCGTGAAAAATCTTGACCGTTCGGGAGATCAAGATGGCAGGCGCATTTGCGGATCGAGGGGTCCTGCGTGAGCTGAACGGCGGACCGGATTACAACCGCAATCCTGCGATGCGACCGGGGGCCATCACGGCTCGGGGGCGGGGTCGATGGACCGGCCGGGTTTCCTTGTCCGGAATAGAATGCCGACGAGAAAGGTGACGATCGTGCCTGCCATGATCCTCCAGGTGAAGGCGATCGTAGGCAGCCAGGAGCGCTCGAAAAGCGGAGCCGATGCATTCGGGTGGAGCATGGCGGTCGCGACTTCATCGGGGGTCAGTCGGGCTTTGACGGCGATGGATTCAAGAGTTGGCTCCGCATGCGCCACAACCAGCGCGGCCTTGGCCCGGCGGACCCGCGCCTCGCGTTCGTGGAGAATGTCGTAGATATCGTTGTGCGCGCCGCTCAGAAAGCAGGTCGCCAGCAGGCCGCAGGCCATGGCGATCAGGTTGCCCCGGCAGGAGCCGCGGGTCTTGGTGAGCATCCCGATCAGGAAGACGCCGAGCAGAGATCCGTAGGTGTAGCCGAAGCTGCCGAGAACGATGGGAATGATTCGCAGGTCGGGGTTCGCCAGCTTGATCGCGGCCGTCCCGATGCCCACAGCGGCCAGCAGCACGGCGAAGCCGACGGTGCTCCACCGCGCCATGCGGAACTGGCGGAGCTCGTCGGCCGCGGGCCGCAGGAGCCCGACATACCAGTCCCGGGTGAAACTGGTGGCCAGCGCGTTGAGGGCGGTCGAGAGCGAGCCCATCGCCGTTGCGAACAGCCCGGCGGCCAGGAGTCCGCGCAGGCCCGGCGCAAGGTCGTGGACCATGAACCAGGGGAACACGTCCGCCCCGGCCGGCAACCCTCCCGGCTTCACGTTCGTGTAGTAGAGGTGCAGCATGATGCCAATGGTCAGGAAGGCCACCACCACAGGGACATCCACCAATCCCGAGCCGACCAGTGCCCAGCGGCTGCGCCGGGTATCCTTTGCCGTAAGCATCCGCTGGACCATGTCCTGATCGGTCCCGTGCGTGGCCATGGTTGTGAACACCGAGCCTAGGAAGGCGGCCCACACGGTGTATTCACTCGACAGGATGTTGCGGATGTGAACCCAGACGCCAGGCGCCACAGCACCCGCCGCGTCCTTTGCCAGGCCAAAATCCCAGAACGCCGGGGTGTTGAGCACGCCGGCAATGGCCGGGGCGCCGCCGACCTGCAGCCACAAGGAAAAGAAAACGAAGCCGGCCGCGCCAAACATAAGGCTCACCTGGATGAGATCGGTCCAGACCACCGCCTTGATGCCGCCGACCGCGGTGTACAGCGTCGTGATCGAAGTCAGGACGATCACCGCCCAGAAGTAGATCCAGAACGCGGTGAGGCGGTCCGCCGGGTCGAGCAGGTCGAGTTTGAGGCCCATCGCGTGCTCGTAGGCGATGACGATCAGGATCGCGGCGACGAACAGCCGCGACCCGCTGGCCAGCGTGCGCGTGAGGAGGAACACCGCGCTCGCGGCCCGCATCGTGACCACGCCGAACCGGTTCCCGAGATACTCGTAGATCGACACCACCCGCATGTCGTAGAACGGCCGGATGAAGACCATGGCCACGATCAGGCGCGCGACAACCGTCCCGATCGCCAGCAGCGCATACGTGTAAGCCAGCTTTTTGAAGCCCTCGCCGGGGGTGCCAAGAAAGGTTCCTGCGGAAATCTCGGAGGCAAGAATCGACGCCAGCACCGCCCACCAAGGAATCGAGCGCCCGCCCAGCGTGAAGTCGCGGAGGTTCTTGTTGTGGCGTCCGGCATAGAGACCGATGCCGACGATGACGACGAAGTAGAGGGTGATGACAAACCCGTCGATGAAGAGCGCGCCGCTTGACATCAGGCCCGGAGCTGCTTCTGGAGGACGATGGAGTTGCGGCCGCTGGCGTCGTATTTCGCCCTGCGGGAGGGCGGCAGCGCCGAGGCGTCGGCAGGCTGGTACCCGCCCTTCTGCTGGATGTAGCTGTAGGCCTGCGTCGAAAGCGCGAAGAGCGTTTTCACGCCTTTCTCGCGGGCCAGGTTCTCAACAAAGGCCATCAACTTTTTTCC
>Ga0209398_1001009_pt1 | contig 15566 bp, 2 predicted proteins | sample AshMeaBigSpring_FD_184125 | JGI IMG/M metagenome (GOLD analysis project Ga0209398, IMG submission 184125) | Groundwater microbial communities from Big Spring, Nevada to study Microbial Dark Matter (Phase II) - Ash Meadows Big Spring (SPAdes)... | ecosystem: Environmental > Aquatic > Deep... | reverse complement strand
GCTGTGAGAAGTCCGGCCAGCGCAATCAGCGAGACCCCGGGGATCGCATACAACAACCGGGCGCCGCCCACGAAAACTTCCAGAACGGCAAATGCCAGTACCACCAAGGCAAGGATAACAAAACGCATACCGGGTCAGACTGGCACCAAAAGCAGGCAAAATCGAGAGAAGAATTCCTACCTGGTGCGGGGGGGGGATGCCAAGCCATTCAGCCCGGGGAGCCGCTTCCGGCACAGCTCCCCCGGGCTGTCAAAAACCCGCTTAGCCCACGAAGATACGCGGGGACTGCGGCTTGTTGCCGCTCCAGGTGCTGGCGAGGATCGCCCCGTCGACAAGCGAGCCACCAGCCTGAGCGTTTGCGATCACCGATCCGGTGTAGTCCGGTCCGGAGTAATAGGCGGTGTTGTTCGTCCCGACGTGGACGACCGGAACGCCGTTGGCATCGATCGTCTTGTAGGCCCCGAGCACCGTGCCGCCGTTCTGGAGGCTGAGCCCGCTGATCGAGGTGATCGCCGCAAGCCGTTCGACCGAACCGGCGACCATCGACATGATGTTCCGTGCGGTGAAGTTCGAGACGGAACCGGCCTTCCCGCCGGCACAGGTATCGCCATTGCGGACGAAGCCCTGGTTGCCCACAACGACGCCAACATTGCCGGTTGCATCCGTGATGGCCGTAATCGACGTGAGATCGCGGATATCGTCAGTAAACGAGGGCGCGTAGGCCTTGATCGCGACGGAGTCCGAGATTTTGCCCGCATCACCGCGGAGGTTGACGCTGGTGATCGAGCCTCCCGCGCCAACGCCCGGAGCCTGCGCTCCGGGACGCCCGAACGTCGAGAGCCCCCAGTTCACCGTGTTCCCGCCGTTGCCGGCCGTGAGGTCGGTGCTGGTCTGCTCGGAGACCGGCTGGGTGAAGTTGGTGATCGAGCCGCCTTTGCCACCGGTGCCATTCGTCGCCCCCATCGCGATGAGGCCCTGATAGATCGGAAGGGCAACCGCCTCCACCGAAAGCTGCTTCTGGGTAACCCCGTGCGCATCGCCGCCATTGCCGGCAAACACCACCACGCGGCCGTCGCTGAGGCCGGATGCATTAAGCTGGGTCGAGGCCACGTCGCCGCCGGCTCCGCCGGATTTCAGGCCGTCGCCGCCGTCGCCGGCCACGCCGACGATCGCGCCCGCGTTGGCCGTGCTGTTGACGTTAGTCAGCGATCCGCCGGCCCCGCCGGTGCTTGCCGCGCCGACACCTCCATCGCCAGCCACAATCCGGCTGAGCGAGCCCTGGGCCGCGCTCGTAAAGGTCACGTTGGATGCCGAGCCGCCGCGGCCGCCATTGCCGGTCACGCCGTCGCCACCGTTGCCAGCCACCAGGTTGGCAATCGTTGAATAGTATTCGGTCGACTCGGTGATGACGAAGTTCGTCACGTCGCCGCCGGCTCCGCCGGTGATCCCGCTGCCGCCGAGGCCGGCCAGCAGGTTGAGCTGGCCGGTGAGGAAGTTCTCTCTGGAGGACGGGCTCGAGTTGTCGATCGAGCCGCCGGCTCCACCGGTGCCGGATACCGAGTCGCCGCCGTTGCCTGCCGCATAGTTGGCCAGGCTGACATTCTCATAAAGCCCGAAATTGGTTTCGACCTTGAAGAGGTTGAGGAACGAGCGGATCGATCCTCCGGTGCCGCCGTTATTCATCCCCCAGCCGCCATCGCCGCCGACCAGCGTGTATTCCTTGAATCCGCCGGCATCTTCGAGACCGGCGGTGGCATTCCCGCGGCCGGTCAGGGTTCCGCCATCGCCACCCTTGAGGCCGAACCCGCCGTCACCCGCTGCCAGATACATGAGCGGAGCGTAGTCGTTTACCGCGGTCTTGAGGCCGCGGACAGACATCTGCGAAAACCCTCCGCCATTGCCGCCGTTGCCGCGCATCGCGCTGCCGCCGTCGCCGGTCACCAGCTGGGTCGTCATGAAATTGTCGGGGTTGCTGTAGAAGACCGAGGCCACACCGCTGAACGAGCCACCGTGTCCGCCCGCGGTGAATCCGCTCCCGCCCTTGCCGGTCGTGAGAGTTCCGGAGTCGTAGCCGGTCGTCACCACCGAGCTTGTCGCGGCACCTTTGGAATCGAGGGTGATCGCCATCCCGGTCCCGACCGATCCGCCATGCCCGCCGGATCCCAGAAACGAGACACCCCCGTCGCCCGCCGTGAGGAGCAGGCGGTTCGGAGCCAGCATAAAGTACTGGTTGTCGATCGTGGGCGTGACGAACGGTGGAACCGGAGGCACGAGCGTCTTGGTGTCCAGCTCCCAGAGCGTGATCACGTCAAAATACATCATCCCCTGATATTGGGTATCCCCGGTCGAGGTGCCCACCGTCGGGGTGAGCGGGTAGAAAGCGTCAAAGAGCGAGCACTCCGACTGCCCTTCGCCGGCGACCGAGTAGTTTGCGTAGCCGGGGTTCTCCGTACTCTCATCAAGGTCGGCCTGGCCGAAGCCGGAGGCAACGTAGGCCGTAATCGCGCTTCCAGCCCCAACCGTGTAGCCGATCGAAAACGTGTCTGAAGCCGAGAGGACCGTGGACGTGAGCGAAACCGCCTTATAGATCGTGAAGGCAGTGTCGCCAGAGACCGTCGGGTAGACATCGCTGCCGGAAATGAGAATGCCGGAGTGGCCGGCACCAAATGCATCGGTGAAAGTGGGCTGAAAAATGAATCCGGAAGCGTCACCCTGGAAGATTGCTGCCGCAGTGCCCTGGCCGACCTCGCCGAGGACGACCGGATCAAAAAACCCGTCCGCATTCGCATCGACGATCGAGAAGTCGCGGAGCGAGATCGGAACCGGGTTTCCGGTATACCCTGTCCAGGCACCGTCCTTTTGCTTCCGGTTCTGGTAGTCTCCGGCTTCGAAGGCTGAAGCTGTGCCGAGCGTGTTGCCGCCCGAAACGTTCGGTGTGACGCTGTAAATGCCGATCCCGCCGTTTTTGAGGCTTGTGAGTTCGGAGGCATACGTTCCAGCACGCCCCATGACGGCGATGACATCGGTGCTGGCATCGCCGAGCGTGGTGGCGGTGGCCTTGACGATGACCGAGGTTTCCGCGGTTCCCTTGATCTCGTTAAGAGCCATTGTCGGCGAAGAGAGCGGCACGTTCCCGGTGCCCTTGTCGTAGTTGGCTGCAAAGTAGCCATCCGGATTGCCGTCGGATCCGGTGAGCCCGGACATGATGGTGAGCTGGGTGACGTAGGGGTAGGCGAGGCCCTTGATGTGGTAGTTCGAAACGAGCGCGACATCGGTGATCGAGTCGTGGTCGAAATCCCCCGTGACAATGTTGACCGCCGCCGAGGCCAGCGTCGCGTACTGGTAAGGGATCGGGCTATAGCGGGCATCCCCGAAGCCCTGCCAGTAGGCGTAGTCGCCCGGGTGGAGGGGATCGATGCCCTGGTTGAGGAAGACCTTGAGGCCGGTGAACGAATCGCCAGCGCTGGATGCGGTGACGACGTCCATGAGGCCGTCGCCGTTGAAATCGGCCACGGCGACCGGGGAATACCGGTCGTTGATCGGCGCATAGCTCGAGCCGTCGAGGATGCGGGCCTCCTTGAAGCCGCCGGTGCCATTGCCCAGAAGGACGGTGAGCTGGCTCGGGTTGTCGGTGATGTAGACCATGTCGGAGAACCCGTCGCCGTTAAAATCGAACGAATCCGGACGGTCGAAATCCCCGGCATCGCGGGTGGTCGACACGGTGGCCGCAGGAGTCACGATCCCGCCGAGGTCGGGGAGGGTGAACTTGCCCGTGGTAACGCTTGTGCCAGCGCTGGCATTGCCGAAAGCATCGCCGCCCTTGCCGAGCCCGACGTTGACGTAGCCGTAAAACTCGACCGGAAGCACGCTGGTGGTCGAGGTCGTCGTGCCGTCGTCGTTGGTCGTGGTGGTCGTGCCGGTGGAGAACGAAACCTGACCGGCTGCTCCGCCGGTGCCGAGGAGCCCGTATCCGCCGTTGCCGGTCTTGATCTCGACCTGGGTCGTCTCGCAGGCCTTGGCGGAAAAATTGAGGACCGATCCGCCATTGCCGCCGGTGACGCCTTTGCCGCCGTCGCCAGCGATGATCATACAAGTGCCGATATCGCCATGCAGCGCCACGTTTTTGATGCTGCCGCCGTTCGCTCCGAAGCCGCCGTCGCCGGTCTGGATGCCGCCGAAATAAAACTTCGGCGGGTTCGCGGCATCGGTGCCGGCCGACTTGACGCCGATAACGTCGCCGCCGGCCTGGCCGGCCGCCGGGAGGAAGTTGACGAGCGTCCCGCGGATGCTTTCGGTCGGCTTATTGCCGAAATCCGGCGAGGTGCCGAACGAGAACGCCTTCCCGCTGACCGCCGAGCCGGTATAGATGTAGCCAACGTTTGGTGTGGGATCGGTGTCGTGCGAGCCGTAGTTGAACGTCTCGGTGAATTTCCCTTTCTGGACCGAGAAGCCGGACGTGTCGATGAGGAGGCCGGTGGTCGTCTCGGAACCGATGCCACCGCCGGCGAAGATGCTGCCGTTGATCGAGTAGTCGCTGCGGGCGATGCGCTCGTGGGGCGAATTCTGGCCGTTGTAGAGGGCCGGATTCAGGTCGGCCTGCGTGACCGATCGCATGGTGATCGAGTCGATGTGGCTGTTGAGCACAATCTTGCCATCGTAGCCGTTCGTGGCATCGCCGTCGGAATCGGTAAGGTGTCCGTCGCTGCGGAGATTGGTGACGATGTCGCCGTTGATGTCCACAAACGACAGGAGCTTGAGCCCGTCGCCGGCAGCGATGCCGGTGATCTCGTTGAAGTCGACCTTGTTGTTGGCGTTAAGGTCTGTGGTGAAGACAAGCGCCTGGCCCTGCTCGACATACATCAGGTAGTTGCCGCCGGAGTCGGCGGTGGAAATCCCGTGCCCGGCCGTGAGGAGGATGCTGCTGGCGACCGGCGCGGCCGAGAAACCTGACTCATTGAGGGCGGCCGGAGCAATACGCTGCTCGAGGGCCTCGAGCCACTGGGGTGCCTGCTGGTTGGAGGATTGGCGGGAATTGTTCATGGCAGGAATCAGGAATTGACGGTGTAATTGTTGCGGTAGTCGACCAGCGCATAGCCGGTCGGCGAGACGACCCACGGATCGGTCGGCTTGACCGGCGCCTTGGCATTAACAGGCGTCACCGTCGCCTGCGGGATGAAGTTCTTGTTCGTCGTCAGCTGGAGGGCTGCAACCAGACCGTCGAGCGGCTGGGTGATGCCGAGCGACCACTGGTAGACGTTCGGGTTCAGCGGGGCAGGCGGGGCCTCGGACTGCGCGTTCGCCGGAGCATCGCCGACAAACTTGAACTGGTTGGCGTTCGGCGCCGACGGATCGCCGGCGATGCCGCCGACGATGTTGGCGGTGAAGAAGTCGACCGTCGGGTTGGCGATATAGGGATCGGTGACGGTGGTAAAGCTGCCGTCGGCCGGATCGATCGTCGGTGCGGCGAGCCCGCGGAGGTAGACCTTGTCGACCTTGGTAACGAGCTGGGGCGAGACATCGCGGCCAGCCACGATCGCGGTGATCGCTTTGGCGGTGATATCGGAGACGCTGCCGGCTTTTCCGACGATTCCGCCGTTCGGCACATCGACCGAGACCGGAGCGGACCATGTGCCGGCGGCGGGCAGCTGAACCCCGGTGAGCGAGCGGCCGGTCGCGTTGAACTGCGCCACGTGAGCGCCACCCGTGGCATCGTAGGCCAACGAGGCATATTCCCCGGAGCCGGCCGAGCCATCGGCCGTGGAGGCTGTCCAGACGACCCCGCTCCGCGCAGCAAAATGGAGAGTCGAGGATCCGGCGGTGTCGAAGACGCCATAGGCAATCGACGGGTTATTTCCGGAGTCGAATGCGAGTGCGGTCGACTGGCCGGCACCGTTCCCGATCCCCGCCTCAACGACGGTGATATCGGCAGGAGCGAAGACGCCACCGGAAGTCCCCTGGGTGTAGGTCAGCGACTTGGAGGTCGCATTGTAATAGCTGATCCCGACATCGTGCGTGGAGGGATTGACCGCGATTGAGGTGTAGAGCCCGGTCGTGACGCCGACTGCAATATCGAGCGTCTGCGTGGCCCAGGCGCCACCCGCAGCGGATCGGGCGTACTTCAGAGAACCGTTCGTCGCATCCTGGTAGCTGATATGGAAAATATCACCCGTGGGATCGTAGGCCAGAGAATCGTATTTTCCGACGTTCCCTGCGGAGTCGACCGTGGTGAACGTCCAGGTCGTCCCGTCGTAGGATGCAAATTCCAGATCGCCGCCGGTGGCATCGTAGTAGGCGATCTGAGGATTATCCGCCTTGAGTTCCAGCGAGGTGAACTGGCCGACATCGTCGCCGGCGAGCGAATTGTTCACCGTCTGGATCGACCAGGCCGCGCCGGTGTAGGTGGCCAGCTTGAGGTCGCCGTTGGTGGCGTCGTAGTAGGAGATGACCGGGAGGTTGGTCGAGGTGAGGGCGATCGAGGTGAACTGCCCGACATTGCCCTCAAAATCGACGGTTGAAACCGACCAGGCCGCACCGCTGCCGGAGGCGTACATGAGGTCGCCCTGGGTCGGGTCGTAGTAGGCGATGTGCTGGATGCCAGCCGCGTCGACGACCGTCGAGGTGTAGAGGCCGGTCGCCGCGATGGCGTTTCCGCCGGCCCCGGCAAAAAGGCCCCCCATCTGATCGACCCCGAATCCTTTTGCAGGGGCTTTTTCGACCGTGGTCGGGGCATTCCATGCCCCCGTGGTGCCGTCGATGGTCTGGAGCGAGCCGGAAAGGCTGTTGTGGCTGGAGATGTATGTGGAGCCAGTCCCGCCATCGAAGAGCATCGAGACGTAGGCCCCCGAGCCCTGCGCGGAATCCACGGTCTCGGCCGTCCATGTGGTCGTCGAGCCGCCAAAGATTCCGGCCGTGACCGTGGCGTACGCATACTGCAGCGAAGACGATCCGCTGGTCGCGTATTTCTGGTAGGCAACGACAGGGATGGTGCTCAGCCCGGAGGTATCGAATGCCAGCGAGGTTGACTGCCCGGCCCCGTCGCCCACGCCCGTGGCAACCTCCGACTTATCGGCGGTCAGGAAAACGCCGAGCGAGGAGCCCGCCGCATAGCGGATCGAATCGGCCGTGGCATTGTAATAGCTGATGCCGACGCCGAACGTCGTCGGATTCACGGCGATCGAGGTGTAGTACCCGGTATTGACGCGGCCCGGCTGCGGGTTGTCGGTCGTGTCGAAATCCGGATCGTCGACGGTCACGCGGTTCCAGGCGGTTGCGATGCCGCCGTCGGAGGAGCCGGCATACTTGAGCGAGGTGTCGCTGGCGTCGAAGTAGCTCGCGTGGAGGATGCTGTTGGTGGCGTCGTAGGCCAGGGAGGCGTATTTTCCCACGTCGCCGGTCGAGTCGATTGTCGCGAAGCTCCAGACGCCCAGGTTGAACGATGCAAACTCGAGGTCGGCCCCGGTGACGTCGTAATAGATAACCTGCGGGTTGTCTCCCGTAAGGACGAGCGATGTATACTGGCCGACATCACCAGCCGCCGCCACGGTCTGGATCGTCCAGACGCCGCCGAGGCTGCGCGAAGCGAGCTTGAGATCGCCATTCGTGGCATCGTAGTAGGAAATGACCGGCGTCCCGGAGGTCGTGAGCTGAAGGGAGGCGAACTGGCCGACATCGCCGGACGCATCGACGGTGACAACCGCCGTGCCGTCGAAATACTTCAGGTCCCCATTGGTGGCATCATAGTACGCGACGTGCTGGACGCCGAACGCATCGATGGCCGAGGAGGTGAAGAGGCCGGTATTGCCGCGGACTCCGATCGAGTCGAAGACATTGACCTTGGTCACCGAGCCGCCAAGACCGCCCTTGCCCTTGGCAAAGTCGCTGCTGCCGCCGTCGCCGGCTGCAAGAACGCCCACTTGGACACCCGCCACGGCATTCACGCCGGTGATCGAACCCCCGGAGGCCCCGGTGCCCGCAACAGTGAGGTCGCCCGCGTCGCCGGCCACGATCTCAACCGGAGAGGTGCCGCCGAACAGCGCGACATTCGAAATCGAGCCACCGGCCGCGGACTTCGCTCCCGGAGTGCCACCATTGCCGTCCCCGGCATTGATGAGCGTGGCGGCGGAGACGCCCGTGCTGGCATAGCCGCTGACGTCCTTGATCGCGCCTCCCGCACCGGCCAGCTTGCCATTCGCCGAGCCATCGCCCGCGAGGATCAAAATATCGCCGTCCGGCGCGGCCGTCTGGTCCGCACGGCCGGCCGTAACCCCATACCAGACCGCTCCCGAAATGCTTCCACCAGCGCCGCCCCATGCCCCGTCGCCCGCGACGATGCTCACATTGTTCGAGGCTGCGGCCACCACGCTGGTGATCGCGCCGCCGGCCGCTGCCGAACTGGACACGACGCCTGTGCCGGCAGACCCCGCCAGGATCGCAACAGAACCGATGTTGGAATTGGCGACAACACTCATAACCGCCCCGCCAACCCCGGCCTTCCCGCCTCCGACACCTGCGTTGCCACCATCTCCGGCGGTGAACGTGATGTCGGGATCGGAGTCGGCATTCGAATGTTTCACCATCCCCCCGGCTCCGCCGGCGCCGCTCTTGCCCGCACCATTTCCGCCGTCGCCAGCAGTAATCAGGACCGGAGTGGTTGCGGAAGGGCTCGAAACCGCCAGATCGATGATGCTTCCTCCAAGCCCGCCCTTGCCAAGCAGGGTTGCGGATCCTCCCGCTCCCGCGGAGATCACCGGAGCCGTCGCAAAACCGATAAACGTGACCTGGGAAACCATTCCCCCGTTGCCGCCGCCGGCAGATCCTGCTCCGCCGACACCGCCAAAAATCGAGAGCGTTGCGACCGGGGGATTCTGCCCCGGCTCGAATAGCTTGATCCCGGAAACCGCGCCGCCATTGCCGCCCTTGCCGGTGGTCGCGAGTCCGCCATCCCCAGCGGAAAGCACACTCGCCCCTTTCATGTCGATAAAGAGACCGGTGACCCTGTTGATCGAACCACCGTTCCCTGCGGTCCCGCTGGTGGCGGCCCCGCCGTCGCCCGCGGTCACCGTGAGGGACTCGTTCACGTCCAGGTCGCTATTGAGAATCGTCACCCCGCTCACCGAGCCGCCCAGTCCGCCTTTTTTCGTTCCGGCCGAGCCATTTCCGCCGAGGATAACCACGTTATCCGAGAGAACTGTGATGTCGCTGGCCGAGCCGCCAAGCGCGCCGTCACCGCCGGCTCCATCGCCGGCCGCACCGGCCGCAACGCGGATATCGTCGGTTTCCTGAAGTCCGGGGTTGTCGTTTCTGTTCTCAAGGGTTGCGGTCTTGATCGAGCCGCCGATCCCGTCGCGGACCGTGCCCGCACCGCCGGCACCGGCAGCGACGCTGATCTCATCGGTGGCCACCTGGTTGAGGGTCGCCACAGAGACTTTGATGTCGCTCAGCAGCGCACCGGCCCCGCCCTGGGCACCGCTGCCCCCGGCGCCGGATCCGATGATCACCTTGTCGTTCAGGAGCTGCGTGAACGACTGGACCGGCTTGGCGATGGTCCCCTCGTAGCCAATGTAAATCTTGCTGACGGCGCCGCCGGCGCCGCCTGTCCCGCCGGCCACGGCAGCTCCATCGCCGCCCAGGACGCGGATCGTTCCGACCTCGGTGGCCGGAGACTCGACAGCGCCGTAGACCAGGACACCGGTGACCGCGCCGCCATTGCCGCCTTTGGTTGTGCCGGCCCCGCCGGCTCCGGCGAGAATGTCAAACCCGTTCGTGTCGGAGGAGACAGTGATGTTCGAAATGGCTCCGCCGGCTGCTCCCGAACCGCCGATCCCGGCGACGATTTTATCGACCGAGCCGACGAGGACTTCTGAGATGCTTCCGCCGGTCTTGCCCGCATCCGGGGTGTAGGCGGCCAGCGTGCCGACTCCGACGCCGTCAACAATGACCGGGGACGACCAGGTCGCAGGCGGGGTCGTCAGCTGAACCTGCTCCAGCGTCTTGTTCGTGGCATCATAGAGCGAGATAAACGGCGTGCCTGCGGCATTGAACGCCAGCGAGGAATAGCCGCCGGATCCGGGATCCGCATCGGCGGTCTGGTGCGACCACACCGCTCCGCTTCGGGAGGCAAATTCGAGGTGGGGCGTGCTTGAGGCATCGTAGACCGCGTAGCTGATCGCCGGACCGGTCGCGTTGAACGCCAGAGAGGTCGCCTGACCGGCCCCGCTGCCGATGGAGGACTGCACGACAACCATGCCTGCGGGAAGAAAGACACCGCCGGAAGAACCCTGCGCATAGTGGAGCGACTGCGTGCTCGAGTCGGTGTAGCTGATCCCGACATTCGAGGTGGCCGTGTCGACCGCGATCGATGTGTGAAGGCCGGTCGTAACCAGGGCGGTCGCATCCACGGTCTGCGTCGTCCAGGCCCCGCCGGCGACCGACTGGGCGTATTTGAGCGATCCGGCGGTCGCGTCATGATAGCTGGTGTGGAGAATGTCGAGGGTCGAGTCGTAGGCGAGCGACGCATACTGGCCGACATCGCCGGCCGCATCAATCGTGGCGAAGCTCCAGGCCGCCCCGCTGTAGGAGGCGAATTCGAGATCGGCTCCGGTCGCATCGTAATAGACGATCCGGGCATTGTTTGAGGAATCGAGCTCCAGCGAGGAATACTGTCCGACATCACCGGTCGAATCCACGGTCTGCAGCGACCACGTGACCCCGGAAAATGTCGCAAGCTTCAGGTCGCCATTCGTGGCATCGTAATACGAGATGACCGGGTTGCTCGCGTTCGTGAGGGCGAGCGAGGCGAACTTGCCGACGTCGCCGGTCGCATCGACCGTCTGGAAAACCCAGGAGGATCCGCTGCCCTTCGCATATTTGAGATTGCCGGCGGCCACATCGTAATAGGCGATGTGCTGGGTGCCGGTGGCGTCGACCAGCGTGGACGTGAACTGTCCGACATCGGTGCCTCCGAGGTTGTAGCTGAACGTTCCGTCCGAGGCGGTCGTGATCTGCTCGACCGACTTGAGCGGCGTGGCTGAAGGACCGGATACGTTCGCAATATTTCCGGCGGCGACGATGCTGCCGTCGATGCTGCCGCTGACGGCAAGCTTCGAGACCGCCTTGGCATAGGGCTGGAGGGTGGTCGAGGAGAAGACGCCGGACTTCGAGTTGAACGTGCTGAGCGCGTCTCCGCCGACATTGTCATTGATCGTGATGCCTGCCGACTCGCCGAGCGAGAGGCCGCTGATCTCGCCGCGCTCGACCCGGCCGTCGGAATTCTTGTCGTAAAAAAAGACGAGCGACTTCCCGGAATTCACCGTGATGTATTCCGAGGCCGCGTCGCCGAATTTCACGGGCGACTTGGAATCGAGCGTCAGGTAGTAGTGGTCGCCGCTGCCGGCGAAAAGGCTGGCGATTTCTGGATCCGGGGAGTTGGCGGCCTTCGTAAATGCGGACTGGGAGTATCCCTCGTTCGGGTTGGAAGTGCCGACGTAGATGACCGCCGGGGCGATGCGCGGTTCAAGGGCTTCGAGGATGGTTGGGGGGAGGGTTCCCTCGGCGGATTTCCGACTCATAAGTTGTTACAGGCTTCCATTGGCCCCATGGGTTTGCAAGGGGAATTGTTTTGGGATGGTGTTTTCGCAGGCGGATGCCCCCGCGATGCTCTCGCGCACAGCAAAGGAAGTGCCGGCGGCCGTTCGGACCGCGCTCCTATGGGCATGGCAAGGCAACCGGAAGGTCATTTTCCGGGCTCCGCAAACTTGATCTCGCGGGAGAGGACGGGGTCCGATGAGGCGGCTCCCGGCATGAGGAAGAACCCTCTGCCGATATTCGATGTCGGACCGACCAGAAGCCCCTGGAAATTCACCGTGCGCTTCGGGTTCTGAGTGGCAAACGATCCCGTGAATGCCCCGGTCGAGGCGTTGATGCTGAACCGGGTGAGCGGGGCGGTCGACTGGCTCATCTGGACGGTATTCGTCGAGGAGACCGTCAGCGGGACCGCAGTGGCCGTCGCGTTGCCCGGCGAGAAGTTCGCTGTCGCGTAGGCGTTCGGGGACGTGCCGACCAGCCCGATGACCCTCGTCCCCTTGGGCGGCGGGAGGTATTCCGACCCGCTGGCTGTGAGGTTTGCGGTGAAGCCGGCCGGGTAGAGGTTGCCCTTGCCCGTGGCCAGCTTGACCCAGCGGACCGTGCCATTGGCGCCGGTCGAGACGTTCACGCTCGTGAGCGGGCGGGTGGCCACGGAGGAGTCGATGGCGAGCGCGCCGAGAAGGGATCCCTTCTTCGAGTAGAGGAGGATGCTCACCGGGGTGACCCCGTCGCCCCAGAGGCCCCCGGAGGAGCTGAACGCCGTGTTGTCGGACAGACGACCGCTGATGCGGACGACGCCGCCCGCATCGATCTTCGCGGTCGCGAAGCCATAGCCCTGCGGAGACGCGGATGAGGCGGCGTCGGGCATGTAGAGCATGTTAAACACACCGACGTAGGCCGTCGCAGGCCGGGTCTTCGCATTCCAGACGAGCTGCTCGGCAGCCACCGCGGCCGAATTTGTCCCGTCGCCGATCGTCCCGCTGATGATCCCGCCGTTCGAGTTGTCGAGCGTGAGGACAAGATTTGCGGTGAGGCTGGTTTTCGGGATCTGCACAGTGGCATTGCCGCTGCTGCTAAACGTTCCCTTGAGCTGGTAGGTCGCGGTGCCCATCACGAGCTGGCCGGTGAAGCTGCTCGATGTGAAGTTGCCCGAAGTGGTGAGGGTCAGCTTCAAGCTGCCGCCCAGATTGTTGTTAATCGTGGCGTCCGCTCCGACAATGCCCAGGTAGCTTCCGGCGGTGAGCTTGTTCAGCGTGCCGACCGTCATCTGGATATTCACAGGAACGCTGACGCCGTAGCTGTTCTGGGCGGAGAGCGTGACCGGATAGACCCCTGGCTGCGTCGGCGTGCCGGTGATGAGGCCGGTGGTCGCGTTGATCGAGAGGCCGAGGCCGGGAGCAGAAAGCCCGCTGGCCGAGTAGAGGCTGGCCGCCGGGTTCGTCACCACCTGGTAGGAATACGGGGCATTCGCCAAGAGGCTCTGCGGGGCGGGCGGCGTGATCACGGGCTTGGTGTCGATGATGTCGGATGAGGAGTTCCGCAAGGCAAGAGAGAACGCCCCGCCGGCGGAAACCACCCCCACACTCGTCATTCCCGCGGGGACATCGCACTGCCCGGAAGCGTTCGATCCCCAGGCCACGGCCGTCCCGTAGCTGCGCAGCGCAACGGAATGCAGGTCGCCGGCGGCAATGTCCACAATCGAGGACAGCCCGTCGGGAACGGTCGTCTGGCCGGCCGAGTTGTCGCCCCAGCCGACCACCGTGCCATCGCTCACAAGGGCGAGCGAGTGCCGGCCGCCGGCGGCGATGGCGACAACATCGGTGAGGCCGGCTGGAACCGTCGCCTGCCCGAAGGAATTTTGCCCCCAGGCGACCACCGTGCCATTGCCGAGGAGAGCGAGCGAGTGGTTCGCTCCCGCAGAGATCGCAATCACGCCGGCCAGGCCGGCGGGAACGTTCGTCTGCCCGAAGTCGTTGTTCCCCCAGCCCACGACCGTGCCGTCGAGCTTGAGGGCGAGCGAGTGGTTCGCTCCCGCAGAGATTTCCACGACGCCCTCGAGGTTCGCCGGAACGTTCGTCTGACCCGAGCCGTTTGACCCCCAGGCTTCCACCAAGCCGAATTCGCTGAGAGCGAGCGAGTGGTAGCCGCCGGCGGCGACCATCACCGCTTTGCCTGTGATGAGTGGGACCGTGGCCTGCCCGAACTGGTTGCTGCCCCAGGCGCCCACCTCGCCGTCGCTGGAGAGTGCGAGCGAGTGCTCGAATCCGGCGGATACGAGGACGGTATTACCAAGATCGGCGGGAATGCTGGTCTGGCCGAGCGACGAGGCCCCCCAGGCGCGCACCTGGCTCTTGGCGTATTGAGGCAGGACATAGGTCCCGTTGGTGTTGACGCTGTTGGTGTCGGAAACATCGACCGAGTAGTAGCCGCCCTGGTAGGACGTCAGCGACGGGATCGTATAGGCGGACGAGGTAGCTCCCGGAATGGCCATCCCGTTCCGCTTCCACTGGTAGGTCACAGTACCGCCGCCCTTGGTCGCTGCGGTGAGAGTCAGCGGCTGGCCGACGAGGGACGGGGTGCTCGCCTCGGCGGAAAAGTCGACAACCGTGAGGGTGGCATTGGCGCTCGTTGCCGAGCCGATGTTGTTGGAGACAACGACACTGTAGATTCCCCCGCCGTCTCCAAGACTGAGCAGCGGCGTCGTATATGACGGGGAAGTGGCATCCGGGATATCCACGCCGTTCAGCCTCCACTGGTAGCGGAGGGTCGGCGAGCCCGTGGCGGAAACCGAGAAGACGACCGACTTGCCGGCTGCGCCCAAGCTGCTTGCAGGCGGGGTGACAACAGTCGGGGCCACGTCGTTGGAGGCATTCCGAAGCGCGAGAGAAATATTTCCGCCTGCGGCGATGCTTCCCACCGTACCGAGGTCGGCTGGAACCGTCGATTGACCGGCGGCATCCGCCCCCCACGCCACGACAGAGCCATCGCTCTTCAGGGCCAGCGAGTGGTCGGCGCCGGCAGCGATCGCGACCACGCCGGTGAGCCCTGCCGGAACGGTCGATTGGCCCGATCCGTTCGCACCCCAGGCGACCACCGTGCCATTCGATGTGAGGGCGAGCGAGTGGTTATCGCCGGCGGCGATCGCGACCACGCCCGTCAGCCCGTCTGGAACTGCCGTCTGGTTTGAGGTATTGAGCCCCCAGGCGCGCACCGTGCCGTCGCTCTTGAGGGCCAGCGAATGCGCGGATCCGGCCGCCACGGTGGCGACCCCCTGCAGGTCGGCCGGAACGGTCGACTGGCCGGAGGAATTGTCGCCCCAGGCGCTCACGAAACCGGTCTTGCGAACGGCAAGCGAGTGGCTGGCTCCGGCAGCGATGCCGGTAACTTCCGAGAGCCCGAAGGGGATGGTCGTCTGGCCGCTGCCATTCCAGCCCCAAGCCACAACCGTCTGGTTCTGCGTGAGAGCCAGCGAGTGGGCGCTTCCTCCCGCGACGGCAACGACCCCGGTGAGACCGGCCGGGATACTAATCTGGCCGAAATCGTTGCTGCCCCAGCCGGTCACCGTCCCGCTATCGGCCAGGATGGCGAGCACATGCTGCGACCCTGCAGCGACCGCCAGGGTGTTGTTCAGACCGGCCGGCACGTTGGCCTGCCCGTAGGAGTTCGATCCCCAGGCCCGGACCTGGCTGCGAGGGAACTTGGGCAGGACGAAATACCCGGCGTTGGTGGTCAGGTTGTCATCCGAGACATCGACCGAATAATACCCGCCCGCATAGGCCTGGAGCCCGGTGATCGTATAGGTCGTTGCGGTCTGCCCGGCGATCGGCAGTCCGTTCATTTTCCACTGGTATTTGAGCGTTCCCGTGCCGCCGCTGGCCGCCGCGGTGATCGTCAGGTTTCCGCCAACCGTGGCGTTGGTCGTCACGGCGCTGGAGGTCAGGGTGACCGACGGCGGGTTCTGGACGGTGAGTGTGGCGTTCGTG
>Ga0209398_1001006_pt1 | contig 15592 bp, 17 predicted proteins | sample AshMeaBigSpring_FD_184125 | JGI IMG/M metagenome (GOLD analysis project Ga0209398, IMG submission 184125) | Groundwater microbial communities from Big Spring, Nevada to study Microbial Dark Matter (Phase II) - Ash Meadows Big Spring (SPAdes)... | ecosystem: Environmental > Aquatic > Deep... | reverse complement strand
GAGGCGGTCGAACACATCCCGTTCGATGTCCTCATCGACGGCGAGGCGGTGGGCGACACGCTCCACGCCTTCGACCTGCTCGAAGTGAAGGGCAACGATCTGCGCCATCGCCGTTACCTCGACCGCTTCGCCGGGCTGATCATGACCATTCCGCCGAATCTCCAGGCGCTCCGCTGGGTGAGCACCGCCGTTGATCCCGACGACAAGCTGGAAATCTACGAGGAACTCCGCGCCACCCACCGAGAAGGCGTCGTCTTCAAGGAGGTCGACGCCCCCTTCAGCCCGGGCCGCCCGAACTCCGGCGGACCGCAGTTGAAGTTCAAGTTCGTCGAAAGCGCGTCGTTCGTCGTCACTGGGATCAACGCCAAACGCAGCGTCACGCTCGGACTCTACGATGGCGACAGTCTGGTGCCCGCCGGCAACGTCACCATTCCGCCGAACCACCGGATTCCGGAAGTTGGCGACGTGGTGGAGGCACGCTACCTCCATGCCTTCCGCGAGAGCGGCAGCATCTACCAGCCCGTCTATCTCGGCGTTCGCTCCGACATCCCGGCAAGCGAATGCGTGGTCGAGCAGCTCAAGTTCAAGAGCGAGCCCGCCACCGCAGCCGCCGCCTGAGCGGAAAGTTCCGCCTCCAATCCAACCACTCTCGGCAAGGACCCGCGAGGCAAGCCCGGCGCACGACACGCCATCAGCGCGACCGGTGAAACACGGCCGCCATGGAGCATCCCCCCAGCTCCATGGCGGCCCTTTCGTTTTCACAACATCCAACCACTCCAACTTCACCATGAAAATCACCGACGCCTTCATCACCCCCATGCCACGGCCGATGCCGCTCGGCATGTTCGACCCCATGCCCGAGGTCATTGCGACCTTCGAGGATGGTACCCGCAAATCCCTGTTCACGTTCTACCCGGACGAGGTCTCGTTCCGGGCATCCGAGTTCGTGGGCCTCACCGAGGAGGAGGCGCACAGCCTCTTCCAGCAGAAGGACACCGCCTACCTCCGCGCATGAACCAACCCATCCCCCGCGGCGGCACCGAACCCCTCAAGGTCGGCGACCGCGTGCAGATTGTTCCCGAATGGCAGGACCCGGGCGACGACCAGTTCGAGAGCTTCGTCATCGAGGCCCCACCGAACACCACCCAGGTCCGCATCCGCACCCTCATCCCCGGACTCGTCTTCCACCCCACCGAGTGGATCGAAGCCGATCATCTCATCCTCATCCCAACCCCTGAATCACCATGAAAACCACCATCAAGGACAACGTCCTCCACATCGAAATCCCGCTGCACGCGCCGCGACCGTCCGCCACCGGCAAGACGCTCACCGTCGCCAGCAGCAACGGCAACAAGGAAACCGAAGCCCGCATCGACGGCAAACCCGTCATCGTCGGCGTCAACGCCTATATCAAGCCGGTCGGCTGAACCCCAACCCTAACCAATCATGTCCACCATCCTCATCTCATCCAACACCCTGCGCGGCGCGAAGAAGCTCTTCGGCCGTATGAAGTATCTCCGCTGCAAACTGTCGGTGCTCCGCCACCTGCTGCTCACCGCCGATCACAACGGCATCCTCCTCGCCGCCACCGACCTCGACCACTGGCTCGAAACCTCGATCAGTGAGGACGGCTACGAGCCGCTGCGTTTCCTGATTCCACCGGAAGCGATGGAGGCCGCCTGCCGCGCCGACCGTGGCAGCATCGTCGCGTTCACCGCATTCGGCGGACGTCGTTCCCGGGACCTCGGCCTCACCATCCAGAGCGGCGGCATCGAGGCCACCTCGGTGTATCCGACGCTTGATCCCAAGGAGTTCCCCGAACGCCCGGAAACGATGGGCGCGGCTACTGTCGTGCCACCCGCCACGTTGCAGGGACTCGCCCATGTCGTCGGCTGTGCGTCCACCGATACCACCCGCGCGATCCTCAACGGCGTGTTCTTCACACCCGAGGACGGCGGACGTCTGGTGGCCACCGACGGCAGACGCCTCGCCTGCTGTCCGGCCCACGTGCCGGCGCAGGAGTTCATCCTGCCGGTCGCCGCATGCCACATCCTGGGTCACCCGGACTTCACCGTCGACGTGGCTACCATCACCTGGATCGACCATAAGGAACCGGAACAACGCCGGGTGGCGATCCAATGTGGACGGCACCTTCTGGTCAGCCGTCCGCTGGTCGGCAGCTATCCGAATTACAAGCAGGTGATCCCGTCCTTCGCCAACGAACTGGCTGTCATCCCGCACGACCGCAAACCCGGCCTCATCGCCTGGCTGCGCTCGCTCGGAAAAGACCAGTGCTCGGTGCGGCTCGACTGGAACAAGCGCGGCCAGCTCACCCTGAGTCACCGCGACGCCCACGGCCACTCCGCCACCATGCAGGTGCCCGTCGAAATCCACGGCAACCCGCCGGTGACCGCGTTCAACGCGCGCTACCTGGCCGACGCCTTCGAAATCGGCGGCACAATCTGCCTGGCTGACGAACTCAGCCCGGGAATCTGCCGCCACCCCACCGGCCGCTTCTGCGTCATCATGCCGATGCGCGTGACGATCCCGGCTGGCACAACCCACGAAATCGAGGTCGCCATTCCTCGCACCCATGCCGCCTGAACCACCGAACCGAGATCCACGATCCGCCACGCAACCGATCAGGCTGCGTGGCGGACCGCTTCTTTTTAACTCATGACAATCACTATCATGTCACCGAAGCGCATGCCGTCAACCTCCACCTCAGTGGGGGCATACTAGGTTTTACCCAGCGCCTTCAACAGTGCCACCATTTCCGGCCTGCGTCCGGCGCCCCCCAACTTGCTCTCCTCATCCCTTTTTCATTTCCGGATTTTGTATTTATGAAACCCACATGAGCAAATCATCTGCCGCGAGCCACAGCCAGTCCGTCAATCGCGACGGCAGAAGCCGTCGGCCGATGCACCGGATCTACGAAATCCACGCCCTCATCTTCGAGGCCTTTCAGCGTGCTCTCGCGGGAAAGCTCTGATTACAAATACGAATCTTGTTCCTCATCCGCAGGGTTTCTTTGTTGCGGATCCGCTTGGCGCTCGCTCATCAACGTGTAGAGCATCATCCATATCGAGAGCGCCAGCCCGAACAGCAGGATTTGCAACAGCGGGGGCCGCTCATAGAGAATCGTCATGACAGAATGACGGCTCCCCAATGGCCAAACTGCCGCCTACCCGGGGCTCGGCAGCCCGGAACCGGTGGTTTGGCCGGCTTTGGCGCTGACAGCTTGCGCGGCCGCCGAGCCGCTGCGGCTTGATGCCGCGGCTGTCAGTGCTGTCAGCATGGATTTCTGGCACCCTCTATCAGAACGGCTGTTTTCCCTATGACAGCGTGAACGTTCATGCCGGACGCGCACCTTGCCTGCGCCGCACTCGCCAGCATGGAACGTCTCCAACCGATAAATCGCACCGCAATCCCTTCGCTCAGGGTGTCATAATATTCTGACAAGGACACTTCGTTCACAGTCAGGCACCCGTGCGCCACGGGCACCTCGTCGTGCGCTTCGGTTTCCCCCTCCGCTTCCCTTTCCTCTCTCACCCGCACCCGCCATCCCGGCGGGCGCAGGAACCACCTGGCAACCGCCACGGCAGGCTCCTGCGTGGGGGCCGCCGCGCCGGTCGCCTTTCAACACCGAAACGAAAGGAAACCAACACCATGAGTCCCATGATGGATGAGATGCTTGTCAAAGAAGTCGTGCCCCGCCTGCGCAACGTGGCGAGGACGATCCCGAAGGTCGGCCACGAGGACGACGAGGAGATCATCCAGGACGCCACGCTGATGGCGGCCCGGATGATGGACTCCGCCGAGAAGGCCGGCCATCCTGTCACCGCAGGCAACGTGTCGTATTACGCCGCCAAGGCCGCCCGCAGCGGCCGCCGCAGCTACTACACCGGCCGCAGCGACGTCATGTCCCCGGGCTGTCAGATCGACGGCAAGGCGCGCCACGAATGGCTGGATGATGAGATCGAGATGGAGTTCGGCGACACCGGCACCCTGCACGATGTCATCGCACCCCACGGCTACCAGGGGCCGGAACCCGACCCCGCCGAGGAAGCCGCGCGCAACCTCGACTGGGAGTCATTCCTTGCCGCGCACCCGCCACGCCACCGCGTCGCCATCCTTGTCTTGGTGCAGGGTGGCACGATGCGCGAGGCGGGCAAACGCTGCGGTCTGAAGGACAGCGCCGCCCTGGTGCTCAAGCGCCGCATCGCCGCGGACCTCATTGAGTTCTTCGGCGAGGAAGTGATCCGCCGCTTGCTCGATGGCGTGCGCCCCGGTTGGGAATCCGACCTGCGCACCGCACGCAAGCGGCACGTGTGCCAAGTGGCGACCGGACCGGAATGCAACAGAATCGCTGCGCGCTGAAGAATCAACTTTCCCGGGACTCCGCATGGAGTTCCGGGGAGGCTTGCCTCTTTTTAGCTGGTGCCGGACAGGACACGAGCCGCCAAAGCGATCTTGGCAATACGGATCGGATAGTTACGCTCATGTCCAGTTTCACTGCCATGGGCCTGACAACCAAGGAGCGCGTCGAGCGCGAAAAACAGAGGCGTGAAACCGCCAACGCCCGGATGCGCGAGAAAGTGGCGGCGGCCAGGAGGCGCGGCATATGCCGCTGCGGCGGGAAGCTGGACAAAAAACCGGGCACCAGACGGAACTACAGCACCTGCCCGGACTGTCGGGAGAAGGCCGTGGCCTCAGCCACCCGCTACTATCGCGAGGGCCCGTTGCCGCCGCGGGTGAGGCCGCCTGTGAAACTTGACGGCCGGCTGCGCGACTCCACCGGGGTCAGGCGTCGGTTGGAACGTGACGGACTGGGCCGCGAGGCCTGGTGGTGGATCGCCAACGCCATCATCGATGGCAAGCAGCGTTCCCGCCGTTGGTCCGTTGACAAGTATGGCGACCGCGGGGCGTGGCGGCTGGCCATGGAGCAGCGCCGGGAGTGGGAGAAATCCATGTGACACAAGCCGCGGATGATGGATCTCATCCTCCTGCGAGGACCTGATCCAGGCTTCGGATGCGTTCTATCGGATTGACGGCCTTCTCCGGAGCTTTTGGGATCCGCGAAGTGAACCTGGGGGGAGGATCCCATGCAACCCGCCTCATTTGTGGTGGCTCTCCCGGACACCGGCGTCCATCAATCGAAACGGCACCCTGCCTCACGCTGGAAGGGCCATTCCGTTGCCAGGGTTTGGTAATAAAACCGCTCCTCCTCGGGCGCGTGGGCGAAGATGTTCCGGCGCATTTCCAGTCTTTGGAGAATCCGGCCACGGAAGCGCTCAGGGCCGCCCGGGCGCATGCGTTTTCCGCGGGCCCATTGCCGCAGCAGGTGGATCGCCTCGTCAACCAGCCGGAGGGTGTGTTCGTTGTCGGGGGGTAGGGACCACCCCGGCTGGTTCGTTTTCTCTCGTTTTCATGGGCATTGGTTCTTGTGGGGTTCATTTTGTGTTGCAGGGCGATGTACGGCGACACCCTCGGATTTCTGGAATCCTCATGGAATCGCGGCATTCTGTCGTGAATGGCGATAACGCGACAAGCCGAACTCAACTTCCCGGAAATCCGGTAGCTGGCGTGGCTGTTCAGGTTCTCGTCCATCCGTTATACCTCTGCCAGATCGGCAAATCGGATCAAGATCTGATTGCCTCAAAATAAATAAGCTGGAGCCTAAAGCGAATCGTATGGAAGGCACCACCGCTATTCGCAATTAAATTGAATTTTCACCTGCAATGCAGCAAGATTTTCCGAGGGTGCCCCAACGCATGGTGTTCTCGATCTTTTAGAGATCCGAGTCGTCATCATAACTCTCGTAGATGAACTCACCGACGTAACGGCTGGAGATCAGTGTGGGATCATAGCGCTCCAACCAGGCGCGGTCGGGCTCGAACAGACAGCCATCGGGTGCGGCGGCGCGAGCAGTGCCCACGATGGGCCATCAGGCAGCAGACGCAGTGAAGGCTGTGCCAGGTTGAGGTTGATTTCATGTCGGTGGCCCAGTTCAGTAGGTGATCAGTTTGATTTGCGAGGGCTGGTTGATGATCTTGCCCGGTGGAGAGTTGATCGCGCTGGCGATGTTGACCGCGGTTTCCCCGAGATTGGCTTCGGAGCCGCCATACCATTTGTAGGAGTCGATGTTGACCACAGCCATCTTGTCTTTCATATAGTCGCGGAAGGTGGCGATTTTGGCACCATTGTTGCCGTCGGTCAGGCGGCCTTCCACAGTGATGCTGCCCGCGCCTGCCGCGCTGAGCAGACCGGCTCCGGGACCACGAAGCCGGCGGCGGTGGCGGCGCTGTTCCAGTAGGCTTTTGCCGGCACCAGATGGGTGATGGCGGTTTCAATCGTCAGCGTGTCCGGGCCGGGTTGGCTGACCACGGTGAGGCGGCGGCCGGGGGCGCTGCGGGCCGCGTTGATCAAGGATTGGCGGAAATTTGCGGCAAGTCTGCGTGCGTCGCTTTCAAGCTGGCGCTGGTTGACCGCGCTTTGTGAAGTCCACCAGCCTTGGCGGCCCAGGTTGGCGGTGATCACCGGAGCAAAATAGACTTTCGAGAATTGTTGGGAGATGGACTTGCCGCGATAGGCGGGCTGAACCCATACCTCGTCGAGGAACTGGGCCTTGGTGGGATTGCGAGCCGATGGCTCGCCCATGGGGGAGCAGGCGGAGAGCGCGGCGAGGCTGGAGACGATGGCGATATTACGGATGGTTTTCATGTGTTTGTGATTTCTATCAATTTGATTGAAGATGCAGGCGGAGCAGGCGGCGGAGTTCGTCGAGCGTTTCAGGCAGTTCGCAGGAGCCGTGCGGGCCGGGGACGATTTTTTCGGATTGGGCTCCTTTGAGATGGGAGCTCCAGTATTCCACTACGCCGTCGGAGCTATCCGGCGTATCGCCCTTGCCGCGGTCGCCGATGATCGAGTGATGCGGGACTTCGATCGGCCGGGCGTCGAGCACCTTGAAGGTGGGGTTGTTAGGGGAAAGTCCGGACACGCTGTTTGGCAGGCGCTTGGGGTCGCCGGTCATGATCGCGATCGAGCTACCCATGGTGTCGGTGATGGTGGTGGCGACATCGAGCGGCAGGGAGATCAGGCGGATGGCGAGTTCGCCGAGGGTGCCAATGGCCATTTCGCTGCCGCGGTGGGGGGTGCAGATGAAAATGGCGCGGTCCACGTTGGGATTGGCTTCGAAGAGGACGGCGCGTTCGATGAGACTGCCGGGTTTGACGTTGGCGAAGAGGGCGTCGGCATTTTCCTTGCCGACGGCATTCCATGCCTGGCGATCGACCGTGGTGACCTGGGTGCGTGAGAGGATGCCGCCCATGCTGTGGCCTACGAGCACCATTTCCTTGGACTCCGGATAGCGCTTCTGCACTTTCTGAAGTTCCTCGCGCAGCCGCATCGCCGAGTAAAGCGGGGGGTTCCCGGTGGGGTAGCCGAAGACCCAGCACTGGTAGCGACGGCGCAGGTCGGGGTCGGTCTCAATCTCGTTGATCACGTTGCGCCACATTTGCGGGGTGGAAATCAGGCCGTGAACGAGGATGAGCGGGATGCGGTCGGGGTTGTAGGGTTGGAGCATATACAACCCGGTGATGTTCATGCGGTCCTGGACGCGCAGCGCGCCCAGGAGACCTTCCACGAGTTCACTCTGCTGCGGGTAGTAGGCGAGCGGGGCGGAGAAATCCGCATCCAGGGTGCGCTCAGGCCCGGCAAGGCGGGTCTTGGTTTTCAGCGTCGGATCGATCAGGGTGAGTGTGGCATTATTGCCTTTGAAATCGAGCACGGCGGTGACGGGTGCGGTGACGCCAACCCGTGGTGAAAACGGTTCGAGTGGATTCGTCATACGCACGCCGACGAGCGCGCCACCGACGCCGTCCACGCGGTTGCGGCGCTCGATGGTTTTGAGATCCACGTCGTCGGCCGGGGTGAAGGAAGTAAAATGGTACGGGTCCCAAACGCCATCGCGGGTTCCCTTGGCGAACCGCACCTTGTAGCTGGTGCCACCGTGGCTGAGAGTAAGCGGACGGTTCCACATGCCGCCGTTTTGCGCGGAGCGCAGCAGCACGGTGAGGTCGGCGGCTGCCTTGTTGTAGATCACCCGCGCGGACTCCCCGGATTCGCGGGAGTCGAGGATGACGGATGCTTCCCTGGCGGCAGCCAGGTAAAGCACGGCGCGTTGTTCTGCCGAGAGCGTCTGCTTGCGGGCCTCCCTCAACTGCGTGACGGCCGAGCTGTGCAAACCTTCGGCGCGTGGCAGACCGTTGGGCGCGCAAGCAACGAGTACCAGCGCTGCGAGAATGGTGAGATGGACGGGCTTGGGAATCATGAATGGTTGATGAATGCGGGGCTCATGAAATAGAGGGCGGACGACTTGCAAAAGCGTGGCGTAAATTTGTTTGTCGGGCTGTCTGGACGGTCGAATGCGGCGATGAGGGTGACTTGGTCGGGGAGGCGGCGCGCCCGGCGGAGCCGTAGGCGGTGCTGACGCGGCCACCGGCGGCGCTGGCTCCCGTGTAGGGGTTGTAAACGCGCCCTCCGGAAACGGTGCCTAAAGGTGTGGCGCGGTTGGCCGCGGTGAGCAGGCCCGCACCGAACATCAGCACGCCGGTGGCGGCGACGTATTCGCCGCTGTAGCCGGCGGTCTGGGTGTAAACCACGGTGTCCGGCGTGCTTTCCTTGACGGTGACATAGGTCAGCCTGATTTCAGTCATGTGCGCGTCCTGAGGCATTGGCTATTTCGGAAACAGGAAGGTGAGTCCGAGGCGCAGGCCCCACTCGGGACCGTTGGTGGGTTTGTCAGCGTAGTAGCGGGCACCGATGAAGGCCTGCATCGGTTGGTCGCCGACTTTGAAGAGTTGCGCGATCTGGAAGTTGAGCGGCACCGTCCATTCTTCGTTCGACCAGTCGTAGGTGGTTTCGGTGTTGAGCGAGAGGGTGGTTTTCGTCGGCAGGATGTAGGAGAGGAACGGCTGGAGGAAGGTGGCGTTGACGGATGCGCGGTTGGAGTCGCCGACGACGTCCCAGAGGTGGTTGGCGAGCGCGCCGTAGGTCCACGGGCCGGTTTGCCTGAGGACGACGGCGGTGGGGCCGATGCCGAATTTTTCCGTTCCTAACAGCTCGTCGGTGGCGCTGGGAATGAGAAACACCGGGCCGACGCCCCAGATCGGGGAGCTCTCCTTCGGCGAGAAGAAGAAGCTTTGGGTGATGTCGCCGAGACCGAATTCGTCGAGCGAGTCACCGGCGGGCGCGAGGCCTTCCTGATCGATGACCGGTAGGATCGTGCGCGAGATGACATTCCAATCGTCGCTGATGCCGAAGGGGATGACGGGTTGGATGTTCGTGCGCCAGATTGTGCCGTCGCCGGGTCCGACACCGAAGTCATAGTTGCTTTGAATGGGCAGGCTGATGAGGTCGGCGATCGGGTTGGCGAGTTTCTGGGCAAGGTCCGCTTCCTGGGCGTGGAGGGCGGCGCATACGAGACTGGGGCTGGCACATGCCAAGGCGAGGATACGTGTGGTGGTTTTCATGGTTATGGTCTGTTTGTGTTTGGTTGGTAGTGTAAGTATCATCTGAGATCGATGATCATTTTGTCGATGCCGTAGTTGGTGGAAAAGCCTGCGGTTCTGCCGGTGAGGTATCCGCCAGACGTCAAGTCCGTGGGCGTCCTGCTTGAGGAAGGAAATCTTCCAGCGGTCGTAACGCAGCGTGGCGCAGTTGCCATCGTCGGTGAAATAGAGGAACTCGTGGCGAGGCCACGCCCCCTCGCCCTTGAGTGCCGGGATCAGGTTGTAGCCGTCGAGGTGGACCTTGTAGGTCATGTCGCCGATCGTCTTGCCCTTCAGTAGGTCTTCCTTGACCGTGGTGTCACCCACCGCCGCGAGCAACGTCGGGATCATGTCCTCGTGGGCGCCGATGTCGTTGATAATCGTGCCGGGCTTGATGACGCCGGGCCATCGGATCATAAATGATGTTTGTGAGTCGAGGCCGCCCCCTCACCCCGTCCCTTGGGGGAGAGGGTGGCCGAAGGCCGGGTGAGGGGGAGAGTTGGTTCATGACGGCTGCGGGTTAATTCCCGGCGGGGTAGATGGTCTTCCAGTCGTTCTTCATGCTGACGACGGTCCAGCCTTTGGCGGCGGCTTCGTCGAGGCCCTTGTCGAGTTTGCCAATGTGCGACTCGCGGTCGTAGGCGAACTCGCGTGCGGCGTCGGTGTGGTGGACGTAGAGGCAGAAGCGCGCACCCGGTCCGGCAGCGGTCCATTGGAGCATTTGCAGGTCACCATCCGAATTGCCGAAGGCAGCGATGGGGCGTCGGCCGATGTGCTGCTGGATGCCGATGGCTTTGCCGTCTTTGTCGTCGATGAAATCTATCGCAGGCAACTTCACGAGCACCGGTTTTCCATCGCGCATCTCAAACTTGAGCTTGCCGCTGCTACCGATGACTTGTTCGGGCGGGATGCCATAGACCTGCTCCGCAAAGACGCGCACGAATTCAATGCCACCACCGGTAACGATGAACGTCTTGAAGCCATTTGCGCGCAGATAGGAGAGCAGTTCAAGCATCGGCTGATAGACCATTCCCGTCAGCGGTTGCTTGGTCGCTGGATGCTTCGCAGTGGCGATCCATTCCCTCACGATCTTCTCGAACTCCTCGGTCGTCAGGCCCGAGTGCGTAGCGCCCACGATTTCCATCAGCGCCTTCTCTCCTCCGGCCAATGCACCCTTGAGATCGCCTTTGAGCAGTGAGGCGAAGGGTTCCTTGTCCTTCCACTCGGGATGCTGCGGCGCGAGAACCTTCACGCGGTCGAACGCGAAGAGGAATTGGAAATACATCGGCTGCTCGGCCCAAAGTGTTCCGTCGTTGTCAAAGGTCGCGATGCGTTCGGCGGCCGGGACGAAGTCCGGCGAGCCGGGCTTCGTCACCTTTTCGACGAAGTCCACGATGGATAGCCTGGACTTGCCGTTGTTCCAAGAGGGAAGCGGGTCGGCGGCGTGCGAGATGGCAGCAGTGAAAGCAAAGACGCTGACGAGCGCGGTGGCGAGGATGTTTTGATTATTCATGGTTATGCTGTTTGGGTTGATGAGTGTTGTGGAAGGCTTGGAAGAAAGGCGGCGTCCCCGAAGATTCGAGGACGCCGCACTGCGCTATTTTCCGGCCCCTGCGGAGAGCATCTCCATCACGGTATCCAGATTAAAGCTCCCGCTCTTCTGGCTCGGCGGGTATTCCTTGAAGGACTGGATGAACTGGCCCGCGATGGCCTGCGCGGGAACGAGGGTCCAGAGCTTGTCGCTAGCCCAGCGCCGATACAGGTCGGACTCGTAAGGTGTTTTCTCGAACGGGTCCATCCGCAGGTTGACGACCAACGGCACGTTGCCAGCGCTCGTGCGCTTCCCGGTGAAGAGGTTGCCTTCGATCACCGAGAAGTGGATCTTCCACTGGTCGTAGCGGAGAGCATTCATGTTCCCATTGTCATCGAAATAGAAAATTTCGCGACGCGGGCCTTCCTCCACTTCGCCCTTGAAGAAGGGCATGAAGTTGTAGCCGTCCAGGTGGCTCTTGAGGTTCTTGTCGCCGACTTTCATCCCGGTCAGCAGCTTCTCCTTCACGTTCGGATCACCCGCTCCCGCCAGCAACGTCGGCATCCAGTCTTCGTGGCTCATGATGTCGTTGACGATGGTGCTGGGCTTGATCACGCCGGGCCAGCGCGCCACACAGGGCACGCGGAAGCCACCTTCAAACGTGGTGCCTTTCTCGCCCTTGAAGGGCTGCATGCCGCCATCCGGCCAGGAGAAAGTTTCCGCCCCGTTGTCGCTGGTGAACACCACGATGGTGTTGTCGGCGACGCCGAGGTCATCGAGCTTCTTGAGCAACTCGCCGACGATGTGGTCCATCTCCATCATGCCATCGGCAAAGAGGCCGAAGCCGGATTTGTTCTCCCACTTGGGGGAGAGACGCGTCCAGACGTGCATCCGGGTGGAGTTGTGCCAGAGGAAGAACGGCTTGTTCGCTTTGACCGAGCGTTCCATGAAATCGAGCGAGCGGGCGACGAGGTCTTCATCAATGGTTTCCATGCGCTTTCTGTTCAACGGGCCGGTGTCCTTGATGGTCTGCTTGCCGATTTTGCCGAAGCGCGGGTCTTCCGTCGGGTCGTCCTTGTCGGTGGCCTTGCAGTCGAGCACGCCGCGCGGGCCGAATTTTGCGTGGAACGCGGGGTCTTTCGGATAGTCGGGGTCCTCCGGCTCCTCCTCGGCGTTGAGGTGGTAGAGGTTGCCGTAGAACTCGTCGAAACCATGAACCGTGGGCAGAAACTCATTCCGGTCGCCCAAGTGGTTCTTGCCGATCTGTGCGGTGGCATAGCCCTGCGTTTTGAGCAATTCGGCAATGGTCGCGTCCTTGTCCTGGATGCCCTGCTTGGCGCCAGGCAGACCGACCTTGAGCAGGCCGGTGCGGAACGGACTCTGCCCAAGGATGAACGCGGCGCGTCCGGCGGTGCAGGACTGCTGCCCGTAGTAATCAGTGAACAGCGCGCCTTGCGCGGCGATCTTGTCAATGTTGGGCGTGCGCCCGCCCATCATGCCGCGGTGATAGGCGCTGATGTTCCAGACGCCGACATCGTCGCCAAAGATGACGACGATGTTGGGTTTCTTGTCCGCCGCTTGGACGGTGGCCGTGGCGCCGTAAAGCGCCGCGCCCGCCGTCAGCAGGGACAAGCCGAAGTTTATTAATTTATTTTTCATGTTGTTTCGTTCATTTCTTTGCTCATCAGCGGGCCGGCGGTGATGGCGGTGTGTTCTTAAACCAGGCCCGGCCGCCTGGGTATGGGGTGTTGCTTCCCGGCGGCAGCCGCGTCGATGGCGGCAAACAAGGTGTCCTTGTCGACGGGTTTTTTCAGAAAGGCGAAAGCGCCGAGGGCCATCGCGCATTCGACGGTGCCGGGTTCATCATGGGCGGTGATGACGATGACCGGCACGGGAATTTGCCGGGTGTGGACGGCCTCCAACACGTCGAAGCCATTGATCCCCGGCATGTGCAAATCCAGTAACAGGTAATCCGGCGAGCGGGTGTCTAGGGAGGCGAGCAGTTCTTCGGCTTGCCCGTATTCCACCACCTGGAACCCGTGGCAGGCGAGCAAACGGCGGAGGGCCCTCCGCATGTCAGGCTCGTCGTCGAGGATCGCCACTTCTGGTGCTGTATTTCGCATCCGGGGCTAAGCCTAGCGGGCTTCTATGCGGGTCGCTACTGGACCTTGGTTAAGTATCCGCCGCGGTCCCGGTGACCGCCCGATCCGTGCCGCGGGCGGCTACTATTTCCCCAAGCCGAGGCGTTCGGCAGCCCGCACCAGATCCGCCAGCGACTCGACGCCCATCTTCTTCATGATGTGCATGCGATGCAACTTGATGTTCTGTTCCCCGGTGCCGAGATCGGCCGCGATCTGCTTGTTGAGTTGACCGGAGACGACGTGCTCCATCACCTCGCGCTCCCGGGGTGTCAGCCTGGCCAGACGAGCGGCCAAGTCCGCCGTTTCCACGATCGTCCGGTGCCGGGATTCCGCCACTTGCAAGGCCGCGATCACCGCGGGGAGCAGCAGGGTCTTGTCGACCGGCTTGGTCAGAAAATCGGTGGCGCCCGCCTTGATGGCGCGAACGCTCATGGGGATGTCGCCGTGGCCGGTGAGGAAGACGATGGGGATGAGGATGCCCTGGTGCGTCAGCCGGCGCTGCAAGGTCAGGCCATCCAGCTCCGGCATCGCCACGTCGAGCACGAGACACGCGGTCTCCTCCGGGCGGTAGGCCTCGAGGAAATCGCGGACGGAAGTGAAGCCGCGCACGTCGAAGCCCTTGGCCCGCAGCAGGCGGACGAGAGCCTTGACGATCTCCGGCTCGTCATCGAGGACATGGACGATACCGCTCGGAGTGCTCATGGCGAGTCGGGGGATCCGGCGGCCGGAAGTTCAAAGTGGAAAACAGCGCCCCGTCCGGCATTCGGTTCCGCCCAAAGCCGTCCTTGGTGTGCGGCGACGATGGACCAGCAGATAGCCAGCCCCAATCCCAAACCCTGATCCTTGGTGGTGTAGAACGGCTGGAAGAGACGCTCCGGGTCTTCCGCCAAGCCCGGGCCCTCGTCCCGCACGGAGGCACGCACCCGGCCTTCGTGAAGCACGGTCTGGAGATGGAGCCGGCGCGCCTCGGGGCCGTTGGTGGCCATGGCGTCCGCGGCGTTGAGGAGAAGGTTGAGCACGACTTGTTGCAGTTGCACGCGGTCGCCTTCAACGTGAGGCAAATCCGCGGCCAGTTCGGGAACCACGGTGACGCCACGCCGGATCAGGTCAACCCTGATCAGGTGGAGCACGTCCTCGATGATTTGGTTTAGCGGGACCGCTTGCAGCGATACCTGCCCGCGCTTGATCAAGGCTCGCAGGCGTTCGATGACTTCGCCCGCCCGGCGGTCCGCCGTCACGATGTCGTCGAGGATGTCCCGCACTTCGGCCAGATCCGGCGGGTCCTGGGCGAGCAATTCCTGTGCGGCCTGGGCATTGCTCAGGATGACCCCTAGCGGCTGGTTCAGCTCATGCGCCAGTGAACTGGACAAGGCTCCCAAGGTGGTTACGCGCGACAAATGTGTCAGGTTATCGCGCAACTCCTGAGCCTCCAGTTCCGCCCGCTTCTGCTCGGTGATGTCGCGAAGAACCCCGAAGATTCGAACGCTGCGCTGATTCGCATCGCGCTCCACCACCCGGGCCAGGTGGTGGATCCACTTCTGCCCTCCGGACGGGTGCTGGTAGCGGTATTCGATGGAGAGTTGCTGGGCCGTCCCGTCGTGCAACTTTTCACGTTCGCCCAACACCATGTGGCGGTCGTCCGGATGCAGATGGTCAATCCAGAATTGAAGGGCCTGGAGACCCTCCTGCCGCCCTGCGGGAATGCCGCAGATCTCCTCGAACCGTTCATCCACGAAACTGAACGGCGCGGCATTATCCACTTCGTAGTATCCGAGTCCAACCAACTCCGTGCCCGTAGCCAGCCGCGCCTCGCTCGCCTGCAGCGCCGCTTCGCTTCGCTTTCGTCCGGTGACATCCATCGAAAGACCGAGAATGCGCTCCGGCTCGCCCGCGGTGTTGAAGAACGGTCGCCCGCGGGAAATGATCCACTGCACGGGTCCGTCGCCGGAATGAATCCGGCATTCCACCTCCACCGGGACGGCCGATCTTACCGAGCGATCGATGGCGACCCACACGCGGTCCCAATCGCCCGGATGGATCGACGCTTGGAATCGCTCCAGGCCGATGACCTCGTCCGGCGAGAAACCGAACATCGCCCGCGCCCTCTCGTTGGCCCAGAACTTCCGCGTCACCCAGTTCAACTCCCACAAACCCGCCCCCGCGGAGTCCGCCGCTAGGCCCAAGCGCAGCTCGCTCTCGCGCAGCGACTGGTCCGCGAGTTTCCGGGCGAGCGCGTTGGCAAAAATCTGCGCAACCGTTTGCAACCGCTTGATCAGTGCGTCCGGCCAGTCGCGCTCCCGGCGCGTGGTGTTGAAACCCAGGATACCGATTGGTGACTGGCCGCCGATGGAGAGCGGCAGCGTCAAGTG
>Ga0209398_1001003_pt1 | contig 15633 bp, 13 predicted proteins | sample AshMeaBigSpring_FD_184125 | JGI IMG/M metagenome (GOLD analysis project Ga0209398, IMG submission 184125) | Groundwater microbial communities from Big Spring, Nevada to study Microbial Dark Matter (Phase II) - Ash Meadows Big Spring (SPAdes)... | ecosystem: Environmental > Aquatic > Deep... | reverse complement strand
CGTCACCTGCCACCTGCCCGTATCGTCGGCGCGGCCCGTGGCCTTGTGACCCGCCAACTCGACCGTCACTTCCTCACCGGCCGGGGCCCAACCCCAGACGGGTACGGGCATTTGCTGTTGCAGGACCATGTGATCGCCGAAGATCTTCGCCAGTCGTACCTCGGCCTGCGCCGCGCCGGCAGGGCCCAGCAGGGCGAGGCAGAACACGCTGCTGACAATCGTGCGGAACTTCATTGTGGACTCCTTTGTTCACCGGTTGTAACGATCGACGAGGGACCACTTACCGACGCCGTCTGGTTGCCCGGGGCCATGACCCGCAAGATGCCGCGACAGAAATCGGGCAGGTCGTCCGGGCGGCGGCTGGAGATGAAATTCTGATCGACCACCACGCTGGCATCCTCCCAGACAGCTCCGGCGTTGATCAGGTCGTCCTTGATGCCGGGTGACCCGGTTACGCGAATCCCCTTGTAAACGCCGGCCGAGATCGGAATCCACCCGCCGTGGCAGATGGCCGCCACCAGACGCCCGTGATGCGCTGCGGCGCGGACCAGGTGCAATACGTTCGGATCGCGCCGCAGCTTGTCCGGCATGAATCCGCCCGGGCAGATCACGCCGTGGAAATCGTCCGCTTCCATTTCCTCAATGGCCGCGTCCGAGACGCACGGATAACCGTGCTTGCCGAGGTACCTGCGGTTGGCTTCCGGTCCGGCCACAGTCACGCACGCACCGGCCTCGACCAGCCGCAGCTTGGGATACCAGAGTTCCAGGTCCTCGTAGATGTCGTCGACGAAGATCAAGAACCGCTTGCCGACCAGTTCCCCGTTGACCGCCATCGACTTCTCCCCCGGCTCTCCGCCACACGAGGCGGCAGCTGCCCAGACGCAATTGCCGCTGGGCGCGGCCGCGACTCCGGGCATTATGAACAACCTGGGTCCCGGATTGCCAGCACGGACCGCCGGGCCGACGGGCGAACGGCCGGCTTGATCGGTCCGGCGCAAGCTCGTAGATTGCCCGCACACCGCTGGCCGCCGGCGCCGCGCACCAGGCTCCGACGTCGACCCTGGGACAGCACGGCAACCGTTCACAGGCCGGGGTCTGGCTCATTTTTCGGCGGGAAGACCGCTCGGCGTCGTGCCGCGGTCCCGCCGAAAAATGTGCCTGACCCCCTTGGGGTGCGGCCACAGCACGGGAGGGCGCGACAGATGCAAACGGAACAGGATGCCGCGGTAACGCCGAGCGAACCACGTTGGCGGCCGCTGCCCGCGGTGGAGCGCCGGGTGGTCGGCGTGCTGGCCGAAAAGGCCAAGACCACGCCCAACGCCTACCCGTTGACGCTCAACGCACTGGTCGCCGGCTGCAACCAGAAATCGAATCGCGACCCGCAGCTGAACCTGACGGCGGACGACGTCGAGCAGGCGCTGGACGCCCTCAAGCAGATGGGTGCGGTGCGGGAGGTCATCGACAGCGGACGCGTCTCCAAGTACCGCCACCTGCTCTACGAGTGGCTGGGGGTCGACAAGGCCGAATTGTCGCTGATGACCGAGCTGCTGCTGCGCGGGGCCCAGACCGTCGGCGAGCTGCGGCAGAGAGTCCACGGCCGGATGGAAACGATTCCCGACCAGGCGACGCTCCGGCCGCTCCTGGATGCGCTTGTCCAGAAACGGCTCGTCACCGCGCTCACCCCCCCTGGTCGCGGGCAGATCGTCACGCACATGCTGTACCTGCCCGCGGAATGGGATTCGGTCAGGCGTGCCTGCGGATCGCCGGCTTCCGCCTCATCCTCCGAGATGCACGCCGCGCCGGACGCGGGACCGCAAGTCAGCGCGTCGGCCAGCCCCCCGGCGGCATCGGTCGCGAGAGCCGGTCCGACGCATGGCGGGCCGCTGGCCGCGGCCGGGTCGACGGCCGCCGCACCCCCCCTGCCTTCCGCGGCCGCCGCCGATCTCGCCACGCAGCTGCGGCGGGAGATCGCCGAGTTGCGGGCGGAAGTGGACCGGCTGCGCCAGGACGTGCAGGACCTGTGGAGCAACTTGCGCTGAGTTCGCAGCGCCCCGGTTGGCTTGCGGCCGTGGTCCTCCGGACTGAGAATGGGTCTGGATGCCCCGCGGGGACGGACGCTTCCGTCCACGGGTGGGTTGCAGGTCCGTCCCGATCATCACTGGGGAGCGATAACGATGCACGTCTTTTGCCGCCTGCCTGCCTCCTTGGGTCTGGCCTTCTACGTGACCGCCACCTGCCTGGCCCACGGACCCACGTACACCGACCCTGCCCAGACGGACGCCGACTTTGCGATCCAGGGCGAATATGTCGGAACGCTCCAAACCAGCGAGGGGGCGCGAAAGGTCGGCGTTCAAGTGGTCGCCCTGGGGGACGGGAAGTTCCTCGCGGTCGGCTACGTTGGAGGGTTGCCGGGTGACGGCTGGGACGGCAAACCGCCGGAACGGGTGGAGAGCCAGCGCGTCGACCGGCTGGTTTCGTTTGCCGGCAAGTACGGCCGTGGAACGATCCGCGAGGGCCGGATGCAGGTGGTCAACCCGGAGGGCGGGGACGTCGGCACGCTCGAGCGAATCGTACGGCAGAGTCCGACGCTCGGCGACAAGCCTCCCGCCGGCGCCGTCATCCTGTTGGACGGCACCGGCGTCGATGCCTGGCAGGGCGGGCGGACGACGGAGGACGGTCTGCTGATGGAGGGAGCCACGAGCCAGCGGGAGTTCGGCAGTCATCGCCTGCACCTCGAGTTCCGGCTGCCGTATCAACCTCACGACCGGGGCCAGGCCCGCGGCAACAGTGGGATCTACGTGCAGGGGCGGTACGAGTTGCAGATGCTCGATTCCTTCGGCCTGGAGGGCAAGGATAACGAATGCGGCGGCATCTATACGGTCAAGGCCCCCGCCGTGAACATGTGCTACCCGCCGTTGTCCTGGCAGACCTACGACATCGACTTCACCGCTGCGAAGTACGACGAATCCGGCAAACTGCTGGAAAACCCCCGGATTTCGGCCCGCCACAACGGCGTGGTGGTACATGACGACATCGAGCTACCCGGGAACCAATCGACGCGTGCGGCACCCCGGCAGGCCGGTCCGCAGCCGGGACCGGTGTACCTGCAGAATCACGGGTGCCCGGTGCGCTATCGGAATATCTGGGTCGTGGAGAAACCGTAGCCGCTGACGGCATGACGCGCCCACCCCCCGTATCAGAACGACCGGTGACCGACTCCACCGGCGACCCACCGCCGTCCGGCGGCGAGCCGCCGTCGGTTGCCTGCGAGCGGGAGGAGACGCAGTTTTCGTTGACCGAGCTGCTGTTGGTCGTGACGTTCGGGGCGATCGGTCTGGCGGGCGCCCAGTGGTTGCCCCCTGGCTGGTTCGCGGGAGGGGCGGGAATTCTCGCGCTGGCGACGATCCTGGTGTTGACCCTCGCGGCCCCCGAATCCCGGGCGCTGCGCCTGGCGTGGTGGAGCCTGACGGCGCTCTACGTCCTGGCCGCGTTGGCCTCGGTCTTCCTGACCCTGAGGGAATCATGACGATCACGGTCGAATTCTATGGCCTCGCGCGGAGCCGGGTGGGGGCGGCGGTCGCCACGGTCGACACGCCCACGGGGAGCAGCGACCTGGGCCGGGTGCTGCGCGAGTTGGCCGCGCGCTATCCCGGGCTGGCCGCCTGCTGCCAGGGGAACGGCCAGCTGCGCGCGGAGTACACGGCCAACATCGGCGGCCGGCAGTTTGTCCGCGACCCGGCGACGCCGCTCCGCGCGGGCGACGCGCTCTTGATCTTGTCCGCGGATGCGGGCGGTTGAGCGGGTGCCGTGCCGCCCGACACCGACAACGCTCCGCCGGGGTACCGCTCTGCATGACCCAGCCGCCGCGCCAGACACCCGGTGGTTACCACGGACGCTACCTGCGGGTCGACGTCAGCGATGGGCAGGCCGAGCCGGCCGAACTGCCGGGCGATCTGCTCCGCCGCTTCCTGGGGGGCAGCGGGCTGGGGGCCTATCTCCTGCTGCGAGAGGACGTGGCCCGCTCGGAACCGCTTTCGGCCGCGACGAGCCTGGCGTTCGTCTTCAGTCCCCTGGTCGGCAGCCCGCTGACCACGTCGGCCAAGTTCGCCGTGGTCGGCAAGAGTCCGCTGACCGGCCGGATCAACGATGCCCTGGCCAGCAGCGGTTTTGCGATCGCCGGCAAGCGGACCGGCTTCGACGCGATCGTGGTGACGGGCCGCGCTCCGCGTCCGTCGGTCCTGGTGATCGACGACGGGCAGGTCCGGCTGGAGGCGGCGGGCCGGCTGTGGGGGCTGGAGTGCGACGCGGCCGAGGCCGCGCTCCGCGCGCGGATGGGCGCCGGCTTTCACGCGGCCGTGATCGGACCCGCGGGCGAGCGACAGGTGCGCTACGCCACCATTTCGCACGACGGCCGCCACGCGGGGCGGGGCGGCAGCGGGGCGGTGCTGGGCGCGAAGAACCTCAAGGCCGTGGTGGTGGGCGGCACGCGGCTTTGTGCCTGGGCCGATGCGGCGGCCCTGGCCGAACTGGGCCGCGAGCTGTCGCGCAAATCGTGCGGCCCGGCCACGGCAAAGTATCGCGAACTAGGCACCGCCGCCAACCTGCTGGCGTTCAACCGCTTGAACGCCTTGCCGACGCGCAATTTCCAGCGCGGCAGTTTCGAGGGCGCCGCACGGATCGCGCCGGAGACGCTGGCCGCCGCGCGGCACAAGACGCGGAACTCCTGCGCGGCCTGCACGATCGGCTGCGAGCATATCTACGAGCTGCGCCCGGGGCGCGAGGATATCGCCGGAGCAGCTGTCCGGGTGGAGTACGAAAATCTCTTCGCGCTGGGTCCGCTTTGCGGCGTGGAGGATGCGGACGCCGTGCTGGCCGCCTCGCGGCGCTGCGATCAGCTGGGACTGGACACGATCAGCACCGGCGGCACGATCGCCTTGGCCATGGAGTGTGTCGAGCGCGGCTGGCTGAACGCACCCTGGCTCCGCTTCGGCGACGGCCGGGCCCTGCTGCAGGCGATCGAGCAGATCGGGGCGCGTCGCGGCCTGGGCCGGCTCCTGGGCGAGGGCAGTCTCCGCCTGGCGCGTGCCGTGGGACACGATGCGCTGGCCGTGGCCCCCCAGGTCAAGGGCCTGGAACTCCCCGGCTACGAGCCGCGGAGCCTGCAAATGATGGCCCTCGGCCTGGCCACCGGCACCCGCGGGGCAGACCACAATCGGAGCGGCGCCTACGAGATCGATTTCTCGGACCGCGCCGACCGGCGGCATCCCGCCCCTGAGGCGGCCAGCCTGGCGGCCGGCACCGAGGACCAGGCGGCGCTGTTCGATTCGCTGATCCTCTGCAAGTTCCTCCGCGGCGTGTTCACCGACGTCCCCGCGGAATTCGCCCGGATGCTGCGCGCGGTCACTGGCTGGGACGTCGCGCCGGACGAGTTGCGGCAGACGGCGCGGCGGATTGTGACCGCCAAGAAGCTGTTCAATATCCGCGCGGGCTGGACGCCCCAGGAAGATACCTTGCCGGAGCGGTTCCTCAACCAGCCGTTGCCCGATGACCCGGAGGCGGTGTTGACGGCCGAGCGGCTGGCGGCGCTGGTAAGCGCCTACAACCTCGCCCGCGGCTGGCGGCCCGACGGCCAGCTGGAAGAGGAACACCTGCGGCAGTTGCAGCTGGACGACCTCTGACGCCCGCCGCGCGACGACCGTCCCCTTGGTGCCCCGCGGCGCGTGCGTTAGAGTGTCGGCTCGCGGGGCCGCACGCCGCCCGCGACCTGCGTTCCGTTCCCGAGAGGATGATTGCGACCCGCCGTCCACCCCTGGCCGGACTCGAGTCCCCGCGCGAGTCGGCTTCACGAATACACCCCACGCCATCATGACGGAGACGTTCATTCTCATCCCGGGCCGCACCAGCAAACAGGGCTGCGGGATCAGCGAGGGGAAGTTCGCCGAGAACTACCAGTCGGAAATCAACCTGCTGCAGGTCGCCCCGGAGGACATGAAGCGCCTGGGGCTCGGCCCCGGCGACCGTGTGCGGTTGACCAGCGCGCACGGTTCGATCGAAGTCGCCGTCACGGCAGCCAAGGGGGACGAGTTGCCGGCGGGACTGCTATTTATCGCCTACGGCGACCTCTCCAGCCGGTTGATGGGCGGCGACACGCACGGGTCGGGGATGCCCACCAGCAAGGGGCTGGATGTCCAGCTGCAGGTGCTGGCCGCGGACCCGGATGCGAGCGCGGGGGCGAAAGGGTAGCCGGTGGCAGATTCCCGCCACCGCGGGCGGTTCCCCACAGGGCGGGGTCTGGTCCATTTTTCGGCCGCTTGACTCTATCCGGCAAACACGCGCTGGCCGAAAACATGGACCTGACCCCTTGGAATCACAGGGCGGGGTCTGGTTCATTTTTCGGCCGCTTGACTCTATGCGGCAAACACGCGCTGACCGAAAACATGGACCTGACCCCTTGGAATCACAGGGCGGGGTCTGGTTCATTTTTCGGCCGCTTGACTCTATGCGGCAAACACGCGCTGGCCGAAAACATGGACCTGTCCCCTTGGAATCACGGCGTATCGTTTCCCGGGCTGTGACCGGATATCCCGCAGCGGGCTCACGACCCGGGCCGCTTCGCTCCTCGGCCGCGCGGGCGGGGCCCGGTGGATGGTCCCGCCATGCTCCGCATCCGATCTTGCATTCGGCGGAAATCCCCGTAGGCTACCAGGGTGGCACGGCACAATCCCCCGGTTCTTTCCGTGGCGAGTACGACGATGAAACTCGGTCCCCTCTCGACAAAGGACGTCGTATCGATCTCCCCCGGCGAGTCCGTAGGACGGGCCCTGGCCTTGATGGAGGAGCACAGCATCCATCATCTGCCGGTCGTCGAGGGCGGTCTGGTCGTGGGAATGCTGTCGGACCGCGATCTGCTGCTGGTCGCCGCGGGCCAGACCGATCGGCGCAAGGCCGGCGGAGCGCGGGGGCCGGGCGGACTCTGCGTGCGGGAGATCATGTCCCACCCGGTCCACACGCTGTCGCCCGACGACGAAATCCGCTCGGCCACGTGGCTGATGGTCACGCATCGCGTGCATGCCATTCCGCTGGTGGCCCGCGATCGGCTGGCGGGGCTGGTGACCGAATCGGACCTGCTGCGGCGGGTGGCCGAGGCGCCGGACATCCTGCCGCACCACGGCCGGATGTTCCTGGGCCGGCTGGTCGGGTCCTACCTGCACGGCACCCTGATCACGGTGGGGCCCAGGACGTCGCTGGACGAGACGGTGGCGATCATGTGCAAGAAGCACATCCGTCACTTGCCCGTGGTCGTCGGCTCGCACCTGGTCGGGATCGTTTCGGACCGTGACGTGCGGCGCGCGCTGGGTCGTGCAGCGGCCCAGGACGCCCAGGCGCAGGCCACCGGCAAGTTCTACCTGGGTCCTACCGAGGCCGGCGAATTGATGACGGCCGACGTGCAGACCATCCTCCCCTCCGCCACGACGGAGGCTGCGATTGGCCAGCTGCTGCAGCACAAAATACACTGCCTTCCGGTGGTCGAGGGCGACCGGTTGTGGGGGGTGATCACCGACACCGACCTGCTGCGGGCCTTGGGCGTGGCCGACAAGGAGAACGCCCACTAGACGGTGCGTGATCCTGGGAGATCCCCGGGACGAGCGAACCCGAGCTGCACGATCCTGGGAGGCCGAGGCCGCTGGCCAGCCGGCGCGTACAGCCGGTTCCCGGCTCGGCAGGAGCCTCGCCCTCCCGGAATCGCGAAATCCCCTTGAGATCGAGCTGCACGATCCTGGGAGGCCGAGGCCGCTGGCCAGCCGGCGCGTGCAGCCGGTTCCCGGCTCGGCAGGAGCCTCGCCCTCCCGGAATCGCGAAATCCCCTTGAGATCGAGCTGCACGATCCTGGGAGGCCGAGGCCGCTGGCCAGCCGGCGCGTGCAGCCGGTTCCCGGCTCGGCAGGAGCCTCGCCCTCCCGGGGCCGGGTAACCCTCTTGGCCGGTCGGTTGGGCGGCGGGTGGTTCGATGCTATGATGGGAGGCCGTTGCTGGTTTCCCCCGCTGGTCCAGCGAGGCTTGCCGATGGCGACAGCCGCGCCCGAGGATGTTGTCGCCGAACCGCTCAAGATCGTCGCCGACGCCACCTGTACCTTCTGCGGCTGCGTGTGCGACGACATCGAGTTGCACGTGCGCGGGCACGCGATTGTCGAGGCCAGGCGGGCCTGTGTGCTGGGCACCGCCTGGTTCCTGAACCACCCCCTGGACGATCGGCCCTCGTGCCTGGTGGAGGGTCGGCCGGCGCCCGTCGCGGAGGGCATCCGGCGCGCGGCCCAGATCCTGGCGTCGGCCCGCTACCCGCTGGTCTACGGGCTGAGCGACACGACCGCCGAGTCGCAGCGTGTGGCGGTGGGCGTGGCCGACTGGATCGGGGGCCTCGTCGACACGACGACCAGCGTCTGCCACGGCCCCTCGGGCATGGCGTTCCAGGGGGTCGGCGAGGTGACCGCCTCGCTTGGGGAGGTCCGCAACCGGGGCGACCTGATCATCTTCTGGGGCTCGAACCCCGCCGAAAGCCATCCCCGGCACTTCACCAAGTACAGCCTCATGCCCAAGGGCTTGTTCCTGCCCAACGGCCGCAAGGACCGCACCTGCGTGGTGGTCGACGTCCGCCGCACCAAGTCGGCCAAGGCCGCGGATATCGTGATCCAGATCAAGCCGCGGCGCGACTTCGAAGGGCTCTGGACCTTGCGGGCCCTGGCCCGCGGCATCCCGTTGGACCCTGTGCGGGTGCGGGAGGACACCGGCGTGGAGCTGGAGGTCTGGGAGGACCTGATGCGGCGCATGAAGGCCGCGCGATTCGGCGTCATCTTTTTCGGCATGGGCGTCACCATGACGCGGGGCAAGCACGCCAACAGCGAAGCCCTCCTGGCGCTCACGCGCGACATGAACGCCTTCACGCGGTTCGTCTGCAAGCCCAACCGCGGACACGGCAACGTGACCGGCGCCGACAACGTCGTGACCTGGCGCACCGGCTATCCCTTCGGGGTCCACCTGGGACGGGGCTATCCGCGTTTCAACCCCGGCGAGTACACCGCCGCGGATGTGCTGGCGCGGCGCGAGGCCGATGCCGCGCTGATCGTGGCCAGCGACCCGATGTCCAATTTCAGCCAGCCGGCCCGCGAGCACCTGGCCTCGATCCCGTACGTCGCGCTCGACCCCAAGGACACGCCCACGACGCGGGCCGCCACCGTCGCCTTCAACGTAGCGACCTACGGCATCAATGTGCCGGGCACGGTCTACCGGATGGACGATGTCCCGATCCCGCTGCGACCTGCCTTCGATTCGCCGCACCCCAGCGACTACGAGGTGTTGCAGGGCATCGAGGCCGAGGTACGGCGACTCAAGGCCGGACAGGCCCCGGCGGGCACCGCGCCATGAAGCAGGCCGCCGCGCAGCACGCAGCCCGTCGCCCGTCCGATCGCTGGGCCGAACCGCCGCGCCCCGCGCCGTGCGGCCGAGCGGGGCACCGGCCCCGGAGCGTGCCGGTCCCCTTAGCGCAGCGGCCGCAGCCCCATCAGCCGCCGGACGAGGCCGATCTGTCCCGCGTGCAGCATCTCGTGGGCGGAACAGAAGAACACCGAGCCCAGCTTGGTGTCGAACACCGCATGCGGCATCGGCAGTTTGACGTCCAGTTGTTCCTCCGTGTAACCGGCCAGCTCCGCCAGCGAACGGGCATGTACCCGCTCGAGGACCGCGCGGATCTCCGCGGGCGGCGGGTAGCGTCCCGGGTCGCCCGCCGGCTCGGTCCCCTTCTGGAACCGCCGCACGAAATCGGCCGGGATGACCTGCTCATCCTCCGGCTCCTTGCCCCGCAGCCGCAGCATGGTCAAGCCGTACTGGGCCATCGCCAGGTGCCCGACTTGCCACGCGACATGGGTCACACCTCCCGCGGGCTGCCAGAACCAGGCGTCGTCCGCGATCGTCTGGATCAACTCCAGCGTATACGAGCGGGCAAACACGATCTGGTCCCGCGCGATCTGCAATCGGCTTCCGGCGGTCATCGGTTGCGGCTCCAGCGTCATCCGCCGGCGTTCAGGCGGGGCGGCGCCGTCAGTACAGCACGCGCCACGGCCTTTGACAAGGGATGGTAGGCACCCTCCGCGTGCCGGGATGTCATGTCGCAAACGCTCTTCAAGATCACCGGCGGCTATGTCTACGATCCGGTCAACGGACGGGACGGCCAGGTCCAGGACATCTGGATCGACGGGGACAAGATCGTGGCCCCGCCGACCGACCCGCGCATCCAGCCGGCGCGGACGCTCAACGCGGCCGGCCTGGTCGTGATGCCCGGCGGGATCGACATGCACTGCCACATCGCGGGCCCCAAGGTAAACACCGCGCGGAAGATGCGTCCCGAGGAAAAGCGGCGGGATCCGCCGGTACGCCGGACGGCGATCACGCACAGCGGCACGCTGGGCAGTGTCCCCAGCACCTTTGCCACGGGTTACAAGTACGCTGGCCTGGGCTACACCACCGCCTTCGACGCTGCCGTCCCCCCGCTGGCCGCCCGCCACACGCACGAGGAGTTCGCGGACACGCCCTGTCTCGACAAGGGCTTCTACGTGCTGATGGGCAACAACCACTTCGTGATGCGCTCCATCCGCGACGGCCGGTTCGAACAACTGCAGTCGTTCGTCGGCTGGCTGCTGGGCGCCGCCAAGGGCTACGCCGCCAAGCTGGTCAATCCGGGCGGCGTCGAGGTCTGGAAGCAGCGCCAGGCCGGCAACGTGTCGGGCCTGGATTCGGTCGTCGATGGCTTTGACGTCACGCCGCGGCAGATCATCGCCCACGTGGCCCAGGCCGTCGACGCCCTCCGTCTGCCCCACGCGGTGCATATCCACTGCAACAATCTCGGCCTGCCGGGCAACTGGGAAACCACGCTGGGCTCGATGCAGGCCCTGGAAGGGCACCGCGGCCATATCACGCACATCCAGTTCCACAGTTACGGCGGCGGCGACGGCGACGAGAACAGTTTCAACTCCAAGGTCCTTCCCCTGGCCGATTACGTCAACACGCACCCACATCTCACCGTCGACGTCGGCCAGGTGCTGTTCGGCGAGACGACCAGCATGACCGGTGACGGACCGCTGGGCTACTACCTGGCCAATGTCTACGGCAGCAAGTGGTTCAGCGCCGACACCGAGATGGAAGCGGGCTGCGGCATCGCGCCGATCCAGTACCGCAACAAGAGCCTCGTGCACGCCCTGCAGTGGGCCATCGGCCTGGAATGGTACCTGCTCGTGCAGGACCCCTGGCGGGTCGTGATGAGCACCGACCACCCGAACGGCGGTTCCTTCCTGGCGTACCCGCAGATCATCCGGCTGCTGATGGATCGCAACTACCGCCAGGAGGTCTTGAAGGGCGTCCATCCCGCGGTGCGGGCCCGTTCCACGCTGGCCGACCTCCAGCGCGAGTACACGCTGTCGGAAATCGCCATCATCACCCGCGCCGGCCCGGCCCGCATCCTGGGGCTGACGCACAAGGGACACCTGGGTCCCGGAGCCGACGCGGACATCACGATCTACACCCCGCACGAAGACAAGGAGCAGATGTTCCAGCTGCCGCGCTACGTGATCAAGTCCGGCATCGTGCTGGTGGAAGAGGGCGAGATCCGCGCGGAGCACCTGGGCAAGACGCTGCATGTCGCGCCCGCCTACGATCCCGCGATCGAGGGAGAGATTGCCGAGTGGTTCGAGCAGTGCTACTCGGTCCGCTTCCGCAACTATCCCGTGTCGGACAGCTACCTGCACGCGGCGCAGCAGGTGCCGTGCGCTGCCCCCGCCGAAGTCTCCCCCCCACCCCCGCCGGAACAAGAAGGCGCTGTTCAACAATAGGTTGCCGAAATCACTCATCAGCCGCCGGGCGCTAGCCTGCGGTTGGAGCACGAAAACCGCGGGCTAGCGCCCGGCGGCTGATCCACAAAACCGGTAGGTAATTGTCTTGCAGCGCCCAAGTGTTGTTCGACCCGCCGTGGTCGAAGCTCGCTGCGCGGCTTACCTGTCGGCAGCTTTGACGCGCCGCCGGCGGGTTGGGCCGTCGCACAGGCCGCCGGCCGCACAATCGACCAGCCCCCGCCCTGGGAACGGTGACGCGCGTTTCCCAGGAATCCACTCCCCTTGAGGACCAGAACCGTGAATCCGCTTAGGCCCACGTCTTGGTTAGCAGCCGCTGCCGTACCCGTGCGGCGGGAATCGCCGGGCCGAATCTGTGACTCGTCTCCCGCGTCCTGTCGTCGCCGGTTGGGCGGGCCCGCCGTTTGGGCCGTGCTGCTGGTCGCAGCGTGTACCTGGTACGCGGTGGGAGACGACGCGCACGGGGCCGAGAGGGGACTGGGCACAGGGTCCCCCGAGTCGGCCACGCCTCCCGAGGCAGCCGCGTCGCAGGCACCCGTCGGCGTGCTGCCGGCCGAGCGCGCGGCGAACTACGAGCAGGCCCTCGCCCTGGCCAGCGCGACCGGCCGGGACATCGTCGTCTTCCAGCGGGGCAGCGACTGGAACCGCCTGGCCGAGACGCTCTACCAGCGCGTCTGGCTGTCCGACGAACTGGCCGCCCAACTCGGCCAGCCATACATCCTCGTGGCCGTCGATCATCCCGAGGAGCCGGGTGGGGAGCCTTTGGAACCGATTGTGCCCGGCGAGCTGACCGGCCGGGATCGGCCGGCCGAGCGGCGCAAGGTCGGGACAGCCCCCTCCCGGTTGGGACAACGGTGCCAGGACGACGCGGCACTGCCGGCCAGCCAACTGACAACGGTCGCGTCGGAGGGCGAAGCGACCTTTGTCCCGCGCGAGGACGGCGCATGGCTCGCCCAGGGAGCCGCCAATCCCGCGCACGACACGCTCACGCTGCACGTCCACGCGGACCCGGGCGGCCAGCTGCTGCGGCTCGACTTCCCCACCGACCCAAGCCTGCCGGGCAGCGGGCCGGGACGGGCCAGCAATGGCAATTTCGCGATCAGCGAGGTGGAGGTCGAGATCGCGGGGCGCCCCGTGCGGCTGAAGGCGGCCTGGGCCAGCGCGTTCGAGGGGGTCTGGGGGCCGTGGCAGGCGATCGACGCGATCCGGGGCGACGGCGACAACCTCTGGAACGCGATGGGGCACCAACACGAGCGACGCACGCTGCTGGTGGTTATGGACCCGCCTGCCCCGGCGGGCGCGGAACTGCGGGTGCGGCTGGTCTGCCGCAGTAAATGGGGCCAGCACGTTCCCGGCTGTGTGCGCGCTGCCGTATTGACCGACCCGGCCCTGGCGGACGACGTCAGGCGTGCGGGCCGCGCCGAGCAGGAACTGGCCGCGAACCGGAAGTTCACCTGGTGGGATACCTCGCTCTGCCCGCGGATCGCCTTGTTCGGTCCCTGATTTTCTCGTACTCGTACTCAGCGGAGCGGTACTCGTACTCGAAAGACCAGCGATGACCGAGCTGATGGTCGACCACGAGAGACTCGACGTGTATCGACTGGCGATCGATTACGCGGCGTTTTCGTATCGGATTGCTCGATCGCTCTCAGGCGTGAATCGGCATGTGCGCGATCCATGGCTTCGCGCAGCGCAATCGATCCCGCGGAACATCGCCGAGGGAAACGGGAGGCAAAGTCTCAAGGACAAGAACCGGTTCGTCGAGATCGCTCGCGACTCGGCTTGGGAATGTGCGGCGATCCACGATATGCGGCTGGCGTTCCGGACGGTCAGGAATTTTGCGGCACAGGCTGCCAGCCTGTGTGGAATCACGGTCCAAGTTTTCTGGATAGCGCCCTTCGACACGAAACTCAGGACAGCCCCCATTGTTCGGTCGATACACGCCGACATCCCTCGACGCGGCAACGTGAAAACGGGGACAGCCACGCGGGGAATCGCCGCAAGCCGTGAACGACGTGTGAGCCGTTGGTCGGGCGAAAACCGGTCTAGACAGGTTGTCGTGATTCTGGGAGGGCGAGGCTCCGGCCGAGCCGAGAACCGGCTCAGCGCGCCGGCTCGGCAGGAGCCTCGCCCTCCCAACGTGAAAACGGGGACAGCCACGCGGCAACGTGAAAACGGGGACAGCCAAGCGGGGAATCGCCGCAAGCCGTGAACGACGTGTGAGCCGTTGGTCGGGCGAAAACCGGTCTAGACAGGTTGTCGTGATTCTGGGAGGGCGAGGCTCCCGCCGAGCCGAGAACCGGCTCAGCGCGCCGGCTCGGCAGGAGCCTCGCCCTCCCAAGATTGTGCAGCTCTGATTGCCGCGTCCCGTGTCGCCCAGGATCACGCAAGGCTATTTGGACCGGGCAAACGCGCAGCCGAGCACGGGTCGACCGACGCGGGACCTAGGCGACACAAGCGGCCGCGTGATAAGCTGGATAATTGCGAATCGCATCCCGCCGCCACCCGGACACCCCCCATGGCCCTGATCTTTCTCCGCTGCGTATTCCTGCTGGTGGCCGCGGGCGTGGCGGTCTCCTTTTTCGGGTCCGGGATGCTGCCGGAACACCCCGACTGGCTGCCCTGGGCCGTCTTTGGGGGGGTGATCACGGTGGCCCTGGTGGTCATCGGCTTGGACATCGTCCTGCCGCGAAAGAGGATCGATACGATCTCGGCGGTTTATTTCGGGATCATCGTCGGGTTGTTCCTGACCTACGTGGTCGGGATCGCCCTGACCCCCTACATGGACAACCGCGATTACCGTAGTGCCCTGCAGCTGATCCTGGGGATGGTGCTCTGCTACACCTGCATCAGCCTCTTGCTGCAGACGAAGGACGATTTCCGTTTCGTGATCCCGTACGTCGAGTTCTCCAAGGAGGTCAAGGGGCTGAAGCCGTACATCCTGGACACGAGCGTGGTCATCGACGGCCGCATCGCCGATGTGATCGAGACCCACGTGCTGGACAACCAGTTGATCATGCCGCGGTTTGTGCTGCACGAGTTGCAGACGATCGCCGACAGCAGCGATCGGCTGCGCCGCAGCCGCGGCCGCCGTGGCCTGGATATCCTCAACCGCCTGCGGAACAATAAGGAAGTCGACCTGCAGATCTACGATCGCGAGCCGCCCGAGGCGGGGGGGCAGTCGGTCGACATGAAGCTGGTCCTCTTGGCCAAGCACCTCGAGGGCAAGCTGGTAACCGGGGATTACAACCTGAACAAGGTAGCCCGCCTGCACAGCGTCCCGGTTATCAACTTGAACGACCTGGCCAACGCCCTGAAGCCGATCTTCCTGCCCGGGGAGACCCTCGAGGTGAAGATCGTCAAGCCGGGTGAGGAAGAAAACCAGGGCGTGGGATACCTGGACGACGGCACGATGGTAGTGGTCGAGGCGGGGCGGAGCCACGTCAACAAGGAGATTCGAATCACCGTCACCAGCGTGCTGCAGACCAGCGCGGGGCGGATGATCTTCGGCCGCTACGAGAGTCCGGCCAGGGTCGTCGGATCGCCCGCTTGAACGACCAAGCGGAGATTTTCCGTCGCCTTGAGTCGCCAGGCGTGTACCCGGGAGCGGGCGAGGCATGGGAGGGCGAGGCTCCCGCCGAGCCGCCGGCTCAGCAGGAGCTTCGCCCTCCCACGTGCCGCCGGCTCAGCAGGAGCTTCGCCCTCCCACGTGCCGCCGGCTCAGCAGGAGCTTCGCCCTC
>Ga0209398_1001002_pt1 | contig 15640 bp, 15 predicted proteins | sample AshMeaBigSpring_FD_184125 | JGI IMG/M metagenome (GOLD analysis project Ga0209398, IMG submission 184125) | Groundwater microbial communities from Big Spring, Nevada to study Microbial Dark Matter (Phase II) - Ash Meadows Big Spring (SPAdes)... | ecosystem: Environmental > Aquatic > Deep... | reverse complement strand
TTATTTTCATATAAATATAAAACGCTTTTAATAATTTTTTAAATTAAAAAACCCTCAAAGATTATTTGAGGGTTTCATATTTATTTAATTTATTTAATTAAATTTATTAAATTTATTAAATTGGTTGAATACCAATTAAATTTATTTAATTGGTTTAATACCAATTTAATTTATTAAATTGGTTGAATACTATCTGCTATATTTAATTTTAATGTAGCAACTGCTGAATCTTTAAGATATACAAATGGTATTCTTTCTTCGGTTTTGAAATTTAATTCTACACCTTGGAAATCTTTCATAGCACCACCTAATTTTTTAACACTTTGGCTTAATATAGCACCATTTTCAGCACCTATTAATAAAAAGTATCCTGAATATGTTTCTAATATAATGAATGATTTACTATAAGTTAATAATCTTACTTGATTAATAGATTCTTTATCTAATTTTGGTAGAACTAATTTTAATTCACCTGTATAGATTGTATTACCTATATTTTCGTCAGTTTCACTTGTTTCATCATAAGTATCACCTGTATTTTTTAATTCATATTGATAAACTTCTTTTGTAGTACTTTCTCCAAAAAGAAATGAAGCACTTACATCACCAAATTCCAAAGCAGTAGCGCTATATATATCACTTGCTGAACTATCAGTCAAAAGGTTAGGAATTAACCCACTAACATATTCAACAAAAAATACATTTTTATATCCACCAACACCTGTATTACAAGGTATTTTACGACCTTTTTTTATATAATTACATCCCATTTTTATTTATTTATTTTTTAGAAACCACTGATGTTTTTATACATCAGTGGTTTTATTTTTTAGAAACCACTGATGTTTTTATACATCAGTGGTTTTATTTTTTAGAAACCACTGATGTTTTTATACATCAGTGGTTTAGTTATATTAGTTATATAAAACTACTTCGGAAGGTCTAATAATTGCTACACCACCTGTATATACTACTTTATATCTTACCATACCAGATAAATCACTTTCATCCATATCTTTTACTCTTACTTCGTTATGATCTGATAACAAACCTGTACCGAAATTAAAGTTTTTAACTTGATAAGCAACCATAGTTTTATCTGCTAATTTATTTACTTCTGCTAAAGGGTAAGAAGAACCCCATCTCATTTTACCTTCTACTCCACTTAAACCATTAGCGTTTCCTTGTGATATTTGGTAGTTTTCAAAAGCAACTGCTATATCAGAACTGATAGCGATTACTAAGCCTGCTTTCTTTCTTAAATTACTTGGGATTTTTTTAACAAATTTAGTTAATTCACCAATTACATTTGATTCAGTAATTGTAGAAGAAGTTGCTGATACTGATAAATATCCACCTTGATCTTTCAATGTAGGAATTAAACCTTTGAAGTGTCCAGTAGCAGTTGTACCAACCCAAATGTCAGAATCAACACCATCTGCGGTATCTTCTAAGATTTCAGCGATAATTGCTGTTGCTTCATCAAGATTGTTAAAAGAATCATTATGTGCTGAAAAGCCCATTTTAGCCTGATCCCATAATAATCTAAAATCTTCTTTACAAATTTCGTTTTCAATTTTAATTTTCTTAGGTTCTAATACTACTTCACTTAAAGAAATTGATCCTGTTGGAGTAAAACCACAAGAATAATCTTGACGACCATTACCATAATCTACTTTTCTTAAAGAAACCTTTGAAGAGATGTTAGGTAATACCGTAATTAAATTTCTTTTAATGGTGTCAGCCTCTTTGAATGCTTTACCGATTATTTCGCCTGCGTATTCACCATTATAATTAGATGAGTAAGGTGATCCTGTTGTTGCCATATTTATTTATTTATTTTTATTTAATAAAATGCGTTTTAGCATTATCCCTTAATAGGGATTATATATCATTAAAACGCATTAGAATTAATTTTTTTAATTATTTTTTAATTATTTTTTACACTTTGAATACCTTGTAAGATTCTACCAAATTTAGTTGTTGGTTCAGGTTGTTGTGATAGTGGTAAATCTTTAATACCATCAGTAGCAGGTAATTTAGATAATGAAACCATCTTTCTATCTGATTCTACTAACTTTGCTTCTAAATCTGCTAACTTTTGTTTTAATATATTAATTTCAGCATCTTTTTCACTAATTTTTTGTTCGTAATCTACACTTGTTTTAGTATCAGGTGTGATAGGATCAATAGATAAATTATCTGTTGGTTGATCTGCTGCTTCTAATTCAATTTCAACACTTGGTTCTTCTTCTGGCATTTCCATTTCAGCATTTGTACCTACTTCTGCCATTTTTAATTCTAATAAAAGATCTTTTACCATATCTTTTATGATTTCTTTGTTAAACTCCATTTTACTATTATTTATTTTTATATTTTCTTCTAATTTGAAGAATGAATCAATTGAAAATCCTTTAACTTTTCCTGTTTTAATATAATCTTCCCATATACTATCATTTTCAACTTTCATAGACATCATTAATGTACCTTTTGGTAAATCCTTAAATCCTAATGCATTTGCTTTATCGTTATTTGGATCTTCTATAATCCAACTTTCAAAAAAGAATACACCATCTATATTTTTATTATTATGTTCTATTGTTGAGTTTTTTTGATAACCTTGTTTGAAGAAATTTTGTTGAACTTTTAATATATTTTCTTCATCTATCTTAACAAAAAATTCTCCTATTTTTTCATTATATCTTTTAATTAATTGATTTGGTATTAATACTGGCGATACTAAAATTCTTTTTTCTACATTAGCCATTTTAATTAACATAGAACTTAAATTAGTTTTACCTTTATCATAATTTGCTTTTTTCTCTAAACATATCTCACAAGGATTTTTACCTAATATATATTCACCATTAACTATACTACATTGGCAATTTGGGTGTATTAATCCTTCTTTTGCGAACTTCATAAACATAGTTTCTATAGCAGGATCTTCTACTAATGAAACAGCATAAACACCTAAAACACTTTCATCAAAAATCATATTGTATATCTTATCCATATTTAATAAAACGCTTTTATTTTTATTTTTTTAATTTACTTATCCAAAAGTCGCATTTGATTTTATATTTCTATCCAACGCTTGTTGAGTAGTCATTTCATTACTAACAACAAATGCTTTTACAGGTTCTCTTTGTGCTCCTGCTATTGATGCTGCTAATTGTGTTTGAGGACTTGTTAAAGAATTACTTGATATAACAGGTGCTAATGAAGGTGCAGATGTTGTGTTTGCTGCTCCTCCACCACCTCCACCACTACCAAAAATTTGCTTAAATTTAGCTGCTGCTCCAAGTACTGCTGAAATTTGTTGAGCATAAAATAAAGGGAAGGCATATGCAGCAGCTGGACCTGCAGCAGCAGCACTTTGTTGTGCAATTGCTAAACCACGCATATAACCTGATGCTGTTTCTGTAATTAATGTAAGTAATGCTATTGCTTTTTGTCCGTCAGAGAATTTTTTGAATAGTCCTTCAAGATTACCTAAACCTTGCCCAACAGCACTTAAAAACTCTGCTTGTGCTGATAACCTCAAACTCCCTGTTTTAATAATTTGGTCTGTACCAGCTTTTATTATAGCATTTTTTTCATCTTCTGATAATTGTGTATTATTTTTAACTTCTTGATTATATGCTTTTAATGCATCTATTCTTTGTTGATAAGATAATTTTTCATTATTAAGTATATTATTTATATCTAATTTACCAGATGTTATAGCAACATTATTATCATTTTTAATCTCTTTGTTATAGTTTTTATTAAGTTGAATTAAATCTTCAGCTGCTTTTTTTCTCACCTCAAAAGTTAATGTTTTATCATTAATTATTGATTGTAGTTCAGACTTTTTATCATTATATTCTTTATCTCTAATAGACTTATTATTAGTATAAATGTCTATAGCATTTTTCTGACTAATACCTTTAATTTGAATACCACTTTGTTCTTCTAAAATCTTTTTAGCCTTTTCAAACTCTTCTTCAGCTTTTAACTCTTTATTATTTTGTTCTACTAAAAAGTTATATTGCTCATCGTTAATACCATTTAATATAGTATTATGATTTTTTAATAATTCTTTTGAGGCCTCATCAAATTGTTTTTGAGTTATTACTCCATTATTAAGAGCATCTTTTAATTTTTCATTTTGTTTTCTAAATCTTTCATTTTCTTGATCTTCTAATTTTATGAATTTATCTTTTTCAATTTTTATTTCAGCATTGGCTGAATCTTGTGCTAAAAATTCAACTATATCAAATTCTTTTTTCTTCTTTTCTTTTGTACCTTTTTTATTTTTATCTTCATTTAATACAGGTTCAGATTCTAATAAATCACTGATTGCTTTTTGATAATTACTTTCTAATATATTACCCTTAGCAACAACTTTCAAATAATCTTGTTGTGCTTTATCTCTTTTTTTATCTAATTGGTTTAATTCATTTGTTCTTCTTTCTATTGATGTATTAATTTCTGCTGTACCTGCTCCACCAGGAGTTGCTGCTTTTTTTGCCCTTAGTGCATTTATTTCATCAAATTTTTTATTTCTTTCTATATTTTCTTTTGTAAAATTTGCTAATGCTATTTGTTCTTCTGTGTATTGTTTTGTAAGTTGAGAAGCATATATTTGAGATACTGCTTGTTTTTTTAGTGCTATAACATATTGATTAGTTTGATCTGTAATTGCTTTTGTTCCAACATTAGCAAGAGTTATTTTTTCACCATATTCACCCATTATTTTATTGGCTTCTTTAATAGCAATACTCCTTTCATTTTCACTTTTTGTTACATCCTGAGCAATAGAAATATATGTTTTTAATTTAGTTCCAGTAGTATCAGCCGTAGCAATAGTTTTATTCATCTCTTCATTAAACTTCTTTAACTCTTCTTTTGCTTTTTTAGTAGCATCACCAGCAGTACCAAACATCTTCTCCCAAGGGTTAAATGTTTGAGTTAAAAAGGTTACAGCAGATGTAATTACTGATATAGCAAGTCCAATACCTGCTGGACCTGTTAATACTGATCCTAATGCTTTAATAGCACCCATAGCACCGCCTGCGCCTGCGCTTAATCTACCAAAACTTTCAAAAAGAGGACCTATATTATTTTGTATTGCTACAAAACCAAATGGTAAATCCTGTGCAATTCTACCTATATCTGTTAAAGATTGAACTGCATTACCAGTAACATTTATGTTAACTTCTTTATTTATAGCCATTTTATTTTTTTATTTTTAATCCTCTTCTATAACCTAATATATAGAAATCTTTTAATGATATAGGCATTTTATATATACCTTTTAATATATCTACCTCTTTTGATATATTATAGTGTTCATCTAAACTTATTATTTGATATATAATCTTAAACATAATTATTTTTATTTTTTATCTTGGCATTATCATAATTATATCACCAATAATCGCTTTTTTACCAACTGCTGCCAAATTAATTGTTAAATCATCTGTAACTGATGATATAGTTAATGTATCAATTAATAAAATTATTTCACCATACCTAACTAAATATACATTTACATCTACACTTCCAGGTGTATCAAGAAAATTAAGAACAAAAGTCTCAATTTCATTACCTATATAATATGTTGTTTCATTTAATGATGATTGTCCGTTTGCCTGTGAAGAACTTCCACTAACTATTGTGTCTATTGTTTTACTAACACCATTAAAAAATACTATACCTCTATTAGATGGTACTACATCATATTTTACTAAATTATTTAACACATCTGTTCTTTCACCTGATGATTGCTTGCTTCCTAATTTATAGTTAGTATAGTTAATCATTTTCAAACTAATTTTACCACTTAATAAATTAATAGTCATATCTGCAATCATAAAACGCTTATCTTGTATTTTAAGTGTAGAAGATAAAGTTAAATAATATATTAAATTATCAGGTAAGTGTCCTTCATACTCCCAAGTTCTTGTATTTATAGAATATAATTGCGTTATGAATTTCTCATAATAATTTTTATATAGATTTTTATCTCTTAAACTACCATTAAAATCATATTCATTACCAAATGTTATTGAATTTTTATATGGGTATGAGTTTGATCTCCAAGCATTATAGTCCATATTTCTATATCTTTTATATATATGATTACCATAAGTAAGATAAACTTTTGGTGTTATAGTAGTTAATTCTTCATAATCTAAATTAACACCTACTAATTTAACACCACCCCCAGCAGCAGTTGTTTTACTCTGTACTAAAAATAAATTATCATCAATAGCAACTATATCACCTACTAATGTATCTTTTCCAACACTTTCTGCTACACCAAATGATATAGAATTATTTGCAGTTGCTCCAGGGATAGATTCTGTTAGATTAAAAGAACAAATAACAGAATCTTCATAATATGTTATTAAATCATCTTTATTAGTTATTATTTTTGTATAACTATCATCGGTTCCCATATAAGGGTATGAGTTTATTGCTGTTGCTAATGTAGGTGTTAATAAAAAACCAAATTTATTATCTACTGGAACTAAATGACCTCCATAACAAAAAATAACAGGTTTATTTTCAATAAATTTTGAATCTTTATCTATACCATATGATATAGGGAACCCTGCTAAACTAATACTTTTCATTAACCAAAATTTACTTTCGACACTATATTCACCATTACCAACACTATCCCCTAATATATTTCTTAATGAATCACTTCCAAACTGTTTATTATTACTTAAAAAGTATTGACTATTATTATAGTATGTATTTTCATCTAAACTATATTTTATATTATTATATACCTGATTTCTATTAATAACAACTTTTTCTTTATTTATATATTCTGTTAAATCTAATTCATTACCATCCTGTAAGTAATCATATAAAGTTTTAATAACAAAACTATTTTCGTCAAATGGTGTTGGTATAATAACTAAGTTAAACATTTTAATTAAAGATGTAATAAAATCATATATTTTCATAGAAGGTAATGTATTTATTATATCAATTTTAGTAAAAGAACTTAATAAAAACCAATAATCAGGTGGTTCATCTGTGGTATAAAAATATATTTTTGCTCTAACATTAAACTTAAATGATAATTTTTCATTAGTTGATACAATACCTATTGTAAATTTATCAGATGATAAAGTGTTAGGATTCTGAGCATATATAATAAAACTTGCTAAATCTTTTGTGGCATAATTATTCAAACTACTAAAAATTAATTTTCCATTTTCATCATTTATAAATACATCATATTTCCTATGAATAGCATCATAATTAATATTGGATTCATCAAATGTTATCTCTAACACTATTCTATATCCTCTATAAAATCCTAATGAGTTAAAACTACTAAAATCAAAATTAACAAAATTATTTTCTATATAAAATATATCACTTATAGATAATGGGTAATTAGTTGTTATACTTGAATTACTTAGACTTAATTCATTCGAAGGATTCATAGATGAATTATAAAATTTATTACACCACATATATAATTTACTAAATATATTATCCTTATTATTATTAAAAAAATCATCACTAAATTTTATACTATATCTTTTTTGTATTAACTCAATTAGTCTAAATAATTTTATAGAAGGTAATAATTCATCATATTTAATTGTTTTAGTTGTATTTCCACTTGTGAATTTTACATCTTCATTACCTTCATCATAACTCCAAATTCTTTTTGTACTAATTAGTGGTATGATAACATCACCCTTATTTTCAATTCTATATTTTGTTTCTGTATTATTATTTTGATAATTATATGATGTAGCATCTGTTATTATAGTTTCATTATCAATTTCATATAATAAACTATTCAATGTATCATCACCAAACAAATCTTTTAATTTAACAAGATTAGAATAAAATGTTATAGAATAATTATCAGGCTTACCATTTTTCATATTAACTTTTTCTAATTGCACTTTACCATATCTGAATGGTATAGTATTAATATGTAATTTAGCAGAAACTTTTTTATTAGCATTAAATTGAAACTGATTATCAACATCATAAAACTGACTAAAAATTAAATTATTTTTATTAGAAGCAGGTATAGTAAATGTCTGCGTAAAATCAGCATAATTCTTACTTATATCTGTTGTATCCACTTGTTTTAATGTTAATTGAATTGTTTCATCATCAAATAAATCCAATCTTTCATATTTTTCTTCTAAAACTTTAACTTCACTATATAAAACATAATCATAATTACCATTAATTCTACTTATAGTCCAAGTTGTTCCTACAGGTGAAGGGTTTTCATTAACTACACCTGTAGGAACAACTAAATAATAAGTATCATCACTTTGTGATATTATATTAAAAGCATCATCATTTAATCCACCTGTTGTTCCATTAATATATATTATAGTTCCTTCTGGAAATAAAGGAAAATCCGTTCCTACTGTTTGTATTAAAGAAGGTGCTTGAAAAACTAATTGTTGTGTTACTAAATCAGGGCAAATAAATTTCTTATCAATCATAAAATAAGTTGAAGTAACCTCTGTTATACCATATAATATATTACTATTATTAGTCTCATTAATTTTAATCTTTTGTCCTACTTCTAAAAATTTTGTTGGATCAACACTACATAAAACTTTATATGGTTCGTTATTTTGTATAGTAAAAAACTTATTACCAATACCTATTTGCCTTGTTTGTATATTATATGAACTATATACTTGTATATCTAAATCAGTCTGCATTTATTGTATATTATTTTTTACTTCATTTGCTGAATCAAACTCTATTGTATATTGGATTTTTGCCTTATTATTTGCTCTATTTTTTACTTCAAAATCAAAATCCTTTAATATAACAGGAATTATATTATCTTCATATATTAAATAATGTTTTTCACTTTGTATTAACTCTTTAATATATTTTACATCATTTTCACTTAATAAAGCCGTATTCAAAGTATATTTTAATTTTTCAGTCTTATTTAATACTCTTGTATAATGATCTATTGTACTATATTGATATGGTTTGTTTAATAATCTTTCAAATGAATCTGTTTTAGATGTTATCACTCTTTTACTTAATTTAGGAAAACTAAATCCAACAAAAACACCATTTTTATTTAGATATACCACCTGATATGGCTTATATATACCTTCACAAGTTCCTCTAAATGGATTTTTAGTCCTAACTATTGCTAAATCTGTACTTGTTGCTCCTGTTGAACCCACTGCTACAAATTCATCATCACCTAATGTTATATATTCACTTAAACTTGATAAAGGGTTCGTAATTACAGGATTAGCACCTTCTTCAAAATAACCATATCCTAATAATGCTATTTTTCTATCACTTAATGTAGATACTAATAATGCCTCACCAGTTGGCTCACCATCTATATTTAATATATCTAAAAGTCCATAACAAACCCACTCAACATAACAACACTCATCAAATCCACCATTCAAATTAGTTCCAGCAGTCCAACTATTAGTTAATTTAGGTTCTAAAAATGATCTTACTATTTGTGCTATATTTATACTTGTTGTAGTATCGTTATAGTTTGTTTTATATTTAATAAATTGATAATTTGGTTCGATAGTTTTGTTATTTATACTACCTTTCCATATATTTAAATCAACACTAATTTTATCATATGGATTTGTCTGATTATATATTATATAATATGGTGATAATGCTGCTAAAAATCCTGATGTATTAGAAACTGTATTTGTAATATATTTTTTTACTTCTACTAATTCCCCTATACCTGGAACTGAATTAAATCCAAATGAAGCATATCCACTTGTATTGTAATATATTAATAATGTAATTTCTTCTGATCCAGGACCAGTATATAAAATAATAGATCCATCTATTGAAGTGTAATAATATGTTGATAATTTAAGTCTTAAAGTATTAGCAGTTTCATATATAGTACTTCCTATTTTACTTTCTCCTAATGTTGTAGATGTTGCTGTATTATTAAATACTATTTTAACTGGATTTCCTAATGAAGATACACCATTTGATTTCAAATCAAATTCTATATAATCACCTACTTGTGGTTGTTTAATGAACTTTATTTCTGCTCTTAGTATCATTTATTTATTATTTTTTTTTATTTGTTTTAATTCAAGATCTCTTTTATCTATTAAATATGCGGACCAATATAAAAACGTATAGCAAGGAAGTTTCAGTATTTCTTCTATTTTAATTAAATCACCATTTGCTAACTCCCATAATAATCTTGAATAAGCATTCCATTTTTTATTGAAGTTATCTTCGTTTGAATCTCCAAAACTTGTTCCTTCACTTTCGGATTCTTCTTCAAATGTTTCATCTGCTTCTCCATATATTTCAGGGTAATTACCTCTAATTGATTTAATAAAGTCAAAAAAAAACCTATACATCCCTCATATGTCTCATAATCTATATCCTCAAATAATTCACTATTAACTTCCGACTTCATATCAACTAAATACCTACCTTTTTTATCTTTACTAATAACTGGTCTATATAATATAGCAAGTATATTAATATAATCACCATCTTTTAAGAAATTATCTAAATCAATCAAATCACCTGCTTTCAAATCCTCAAATTTTGGTATAAAACCATATTCTTTATTATCTATCATAATAAATTGTTTGAACTTACTTTCAACTTGTACTGCTTTATTAAAGGCTTCTATTAATTCAAAATAATCTTTTGGTATCATTTTATTAATTTGTTCTTTTGGAATCTTATAGATTAATTCTAAAATCTTTTTATTAAACTCTTCTTCAACCAAATCTTTATATTCTATTAATTCTAAAAAATCTTTTAATAATATTTCACTCTTATTTTCAGGTATAATTACATTCATATTTTTATTTTAATTTTTTATCAATCTCTTTTTCTATTGAATCAGCAAATGATTTAACTAATTCATCTATACTATCATTCATATAATCCTCATATATAGACTTAAAAAAGTTCTGAGGTCTAATACCTTTATAATATATACTATTTTGTAAAGCAAATGGATTAATGTTCTTACTTTTAGCCCAAGGTTTTATTGCTAATATAGGTGGTTTCTTATCTTTATATGAAAATGGTGTATTATATTTATATTTTACACCACTAACACCCTGATCTACAAATTTACCATAATATTCCATTAATATAGATACATTATTACCTTTTATTATATAACTAATTGAATTAAATAAACTTCCTGTATGCTTTGGGACTTTTTGTTTGATTTTATTAATTAAAATCTTCATAAAGTCATCTATTTCTTTTTTTAATATATTATCCATTTTTATTTTTTATTTTAATAACAATCTAACGATGGAATTGATAAATCAATTATAATTCTATATCCATCTAATATATTTTTATCACCAAACATAATTATTTCAGCCTCGTTATCACTTTCTAATGAAATACCATAATTATTATTTAATGTCTTTATATCCGATATAGTATTATGGATTATTTTTGCTGTTTCTGATAAATTATATATTAAATTATCACTAAAAATCTTATCATTATTTAATTTTTGGTTAGAATCTCTTCTATTTAATACCGCTACTTCAAAAGTTAATTTAAAATAATTATTACCTGGTGTTATATTAAATGGGATTATATGAACTAATGGGTATATATTAGTCTTACTTATATCTCCTAATTGTGATAAACCAAATACAATTGTATTAGTTAGTGGGTGTTCTTTGAACTTATTTACTAAAAAATCAATAAGTATATACATTTCTTGTTTCATTATTATTATTATTTATATTAAAAACGCTTTTATTATTTTTAAAATTCAAGCATATTATTATATTTATCTGCTATCTTTTTTAATATATTTATTATATCTTTCATAGTTATATTATCATTAACTTCAAAATTAAGTTTATTAGTTATCATTTTATTAAAAATAAAATTAATTAAAAATATAGATGATTTTATTTTAGATATATCTTTTAAGTCATATTTTATTATCATAATACTTTTCTTATAGAAAATAATTTCTCTATATAAAAAAAATAAATTAATTTTAATCTTCATATCCACTATTATTTTTTACTTTTTCTAATTTATCAATTATCTTTTTAACATATCCAACACAACTAAAACATTCTTGAACTTTTGTATTAAATGTTGAATTATATAAAGCATATAATCTTTTCAAATCACTTGATGATAAATCACCATTTCTGTTTTTTATATCTATGATATATTCCATAAATTCATAATCTTCTTTATTTAATAAAGTTATATTACTATAATATGGAAATAATTCATTTAACTTTAATTGTCTATCTTTACAACTTTCACAAGGTTGTATTCCAATTGCTTTTGTTATTGATGCGATAGTGTCTCCAAATCCTTTATTTTTCTCTGACATATATTTTCTATGTTATTTTTATTATCATTTATTATTTTTTTTATTTTATTAATAGATGATCTTATATCTTTTTCAGGTATCTTTGTTAATTTATATATTTTATTTACTGATACTTTATTTATTTGATTCATTTTATATAATTCTCTATCATAATAATTTAATTTATCAATAAATTCTAATAAAGATTCATATAAAAACTCTTTATACTTATCTTCTAATTTATCATATTCATCATATTCTTCTTTATCTTTATTAAAATCTATATATTTTAATCTGACTTTTTCTTTCCTTTTTTCCGAAAAAAATAAATTATTTAACGCAGTCCATATATAAAACTTATTAATCTTAAAGGGTGGATTATTAATATATTTTATATAAAATGATTGTACTAAATCCATAGTATCTTGTTTATTATTTGTTATTTGGTAGGCCATTTTCTTAACTTCTTCCTCATACATTAACAATTCTTCTATATTATATATATCCATTTTTTATTTTATTTATATCTATAACTATATATTAAATCCATATAATGTATTTTTTCCATTTATACTATACTTATGTTTTTTACTTTTAATAATCTTTAATAATAAAAGATTATTAAAAGTAAAAAACATAATTCATAAACTTAAACCAAATCAAATTATTATTTATTAGTAAATAATAATTTAGATTTCCCGCAACATAAGTAAGAGTTAATAATAATAGTTAAATATATTAAATAATGGTTATACCAAAACAAATTATTATTTATTAGTAAATAATCTTTAATAATAAAAGTAAAAACACATAATTCATAAAACTTAAACCCAAGGTGGCTATCGCAACCCCCTGTGAGGGGGGGTTGCTCGCCATAGTAAATGATTTTAGGTGATTGTTAATTTAATAAGTAAAAAAAATTTAAGATAATTATAAATATAAAGAAAATTTGATAATATCTAAAAATTTAAGATAATTAAAATATATCATATATACTGTTACCCACTTTTTTTTAAAATTTAAGTTAATAAGGTAAAATTTAGGATAATAAAAAAATTTAATATAATTAATAAATATAAAAATTTGATAATCTCTAAAAATTTAAGATAATTAAAATATATCATATATACTGTTACCCACTTTTTTTAAATTTAAGTTAATAAGGTAAATTTAGGATAATATAAAGAAAATTTGATAAACTATAAAAATTTTTACTATATAATAAAAAATATAATATATCATATATACTGTTACCCACTTTTTAAATTTAATATATAAAAAGGGTTAAGGAGCCCCACCCAAAGGGGCTCCAAATAAATAAAAAAAAATAATTAATTAAAATGAAAATAACAATACCAAATAAAGTAAAAGAATTAATAAAAAATTTAATATAAAAACATAGGGCTACCTGACTTAATAACATAAGAAATTACATATCTTAAAGCATCTAATAAATGGTTATATAAATCCATTGGTTCATCATTTTTCCATCTATAATTTCTTAATTCTGTTATTAAGTTTTTACTATCTTTATCAACAATAATTTTATAGTCTTGTAAAAGAACTATACCATCTTTAACTGAACCTGGACCTTTTGTTGCTTTTTTTATATTTAATCCAGCACTAATCATATCAGCCACAATTCTATCACCACCCCCACCATTATCTGCTATAATAAGATTATTACCACATATATTTTTATATTCTCTTATTAAATATGTTGTTGTTATTAATGGCTTATAGAATCTTTCTCGGCAATATATAATTTTTTCTTTTTTATTTATACTAACTTCAACTAATGTTGAAGGATCTACACTAAATCCCCAATCTGCTCCATAATATATTTTATCATATATCATAAAATCACCAATTTCCCAATTATTGAATATAACACCTTCTGCCATATCAAGCCATCCTCCCATTACAATATGTTTATATTTATCAGGATTAGATTTTTCCATATATTTTACTTCATTCAAAAATGTTTCATCAAGATTTTTTATATTATCTAAATATGTTGTATGTATATATGTTATACCATTTTTTTCCAAACATACTCCCTCATCAACATTATTATCTATATAAAATCTTCTATATATCCAATGTGCTTTTGTTGTTGGATTCAATATAAGTATTACTCTATTTTGTTTTGTTTTATGTCTAATAGATAAATTAATTTTATTAAATATATCTTCATCTATTAATTCTTCTGCCTCATCTAATACCCAAGTAGTAACCCCTTGTAATGATTTTAGACTTGCTGTTTGATCTCCACTTGAAGTTCTTATCCCTTTGAATATAACTTTACTTTTAGTCATTTTACATATTATACTTGTTTTAGTTATTTCAAATTTATCAAGTATTCCCATCATTTCTAACTTATTAACAAATTCAGGAATGATAGATATATTTGCTGATGTCATAGTATATCGTGTAAATAATATAGTATGACCTGATTCTATCAACATTAAAATCGCTAAAAATGTAGTTACTGAGAATGATTTTGTCGCCCCTCTACCTCCGGTTAGAATATAATACCTACTATCACTACTAAATAATGTTTTCATTTTCGGACTTAACTTTATCATATTTAACTTAATTTTGGTATATCATTATCATCTTCTTTATCTTCATCAAATGATATAAGATTTTTTACATTTAATACTATATTTGAATCAATTCTACTATTTATATCAATCGTATCTGTATAACCTCTTTTTCTTCCTTTATACTTCATAAAAAATAAAATGGCTTGGGTATCACCATCTTTAATTTTTCTAAACAATTGATTTTCAACAAAATCAATTGTTATATCATTTATATCATCTACCGCTTTTCTAAAATCATCATCATTATTGTAATATAAATAATACATTTGTCTTGTTATACCAACTTCTTTACAAGCAGGCGTTATTAATCCTAATGATCTTTCTAATGCTTGTAATAATTGTTGTTTATGTTTTTCGGGTTGTCTTTTTGTATATCTACTCATATTTTTTCTATTAATTTTTTTATATCTAAATTTTAATATATTTTTGTCTTGACACTAAAATATCAAAATATATTTTTAACTCCTTTTTAAGGCTATAAACACCCAAAATGAGGCAATAAAAATATATACTCAAATTAACATCAATATATAAAGATCTTTTTGGTCTATTAATATATTGATGTTAATTTTTTTATATCTAAATTTTAATATATTTTTGTCTTGACACTAAAATATCAAAATATATTTTTAACTCCTTTTTAAGGCTATAAACACCCAAAATGAGGCAATAAAAATATATA
>Ga0209398_1001000_pt1 | contig 15655 bp, 5 predicted proteins | sample AshMeaBigSpring_FD_184125 | JGI IMG/M metagenome (GOLD analysis project Ga0209398, IMG submission 184125) | Groundwater microbial communities from Big Spring, Nevada to study Microbial Dark Matter (Phase II) - Ash Meadows Big Spring (SPAdes)... | ecosystem: Environmental > Aquatic > Deep... | reverse complement strand
CATAAGCGCCTTTTTCGTATTGATAACTACAGCCGTCATCGGTGTACAATTGTGCTACTGCGTTGGCACCGGTATAAATTCTTAATTCGAGCAAGTTGTTGGCAGTATCCTCCGTATGCTGCTTAGCTTGTGCCAAGGGCAAAATGCTACCGGCTTTTACATACAAGGGTATTTTTTGAATAGCTGCATCAGCTTGTACAGTATTGCCACCGGCATAATGTTGGTTTGTCCAGAAATCGTACCAACCGGCTTGGTGTTTGGGTAAATAAACCGACCAAGTGCGTACAGCAGGTGCCAATACAGGAGCCACAAGCAAGGCTTTTCCAAACATATAGGTATGCTGTTGTGCCAATGCCAAAGAATCAGTTGGAAAATCCATAACCAATGGACGCATTATTGTAGCACCCTGAAAGGTAACATCGGCAGCAGCCGAATAGATATAAGGCAACAATTGGTATCGCAATTGAAGGTAACGACGCGCTTCAGTTTCTACTTTAGCACCAAAACGCCAAAATTCCGTATCGGTTACAAAGCCGTGCACTCTTTGCAACGGGCAAAAAGTGGCAAATTGCAACCACCGCAAAAAACGTTCGTGATACAAGGTATCGGCGTATTGGTTATTGGGCCTAAAAAAGCCTCCACAATCTGTTGTCCAATAGGGCAACCCTGTGATAGAATAATTTAGTCCGGCAGGAATTTGTCGACGCAAAGTTTCCCAATCGCTACCAATATCGCCCGACCATATTGCTGCTGCGTAACGCTGTTGACCGGGAAAGGCACTTCTTGTAAGTACAAAAATCCGCTTGTTTGGTGCATCTATTCTCGACCCTTCGTACACCGTTTTGGTAACCAAAAGTGGATACATGTTGCGAAAATATTCGCCCGGCTGCGATTTTTTATTCACCCATCTACCTTTCAAATCATCGTTTTCGGGCTCGGTTGCATCTTGCCACCATGCATCAATTTGATAGGGCTTCAACAACCGATTACTGAAATTTTTCCAATAACAAGCCGCAGCATCGGGATTGAAAAAATCGACCCATTGTGTGCCGGGAATGTAATAATTGTTTTGCGTCATTTCCTTCCCTACTTCGCAATTAGGATCTACTTTAGACCAAACGGAAAGCATTAAACGGGTATTTAAACCATGTAATTGACTGACCAACTTAGCCGGATTGGGATAATCTTTCTCATCAAATTTCATGGCATTCCACCCATATTTACCCCAATATTGCCAATCTTGCACTATCACATCTAAGGGTAACTGTCGCTTCCTAAATTCGAGGGTATTGGAAATAATTTCGTCTTGGGTTCTAAATCTTTCTCTACAATGTATGTAACCGAGTGCCCATTTGGGCATTAGCGGTGCCCTACCCGATAATTGCCGATATGCCTTTATAGCTTCATCTGCCGAACCTGCAAACACCACATAATCAATAGCTTTGGCTACGGGCGATTTAAAGGTAGTAGTAGCATCTACTGTTCGGTAGTACAATTTAGGCAAGTCGTTTTTTTCGCATTGAACCAATACTTTATGCTCACCGGGCGTCAAATTAACAATTGTACTAGCGGTAGGGGGCAACCAATAATTGCTGAACTGCATTACTTCTTTTCCGTCAATTTGAACGCTGTGCATGCGCGCCATTTTTTGACCTACATCCAATAAAAAAGCAAGGTTTGCTTGTTGCTTGATGGTGAAAGTTCCTGCATAAGAAGTAAAGGTGCGAACTTCCTTTTGTATGCCATTGGTACCTGTAACATTTACCGTAATTGCGTTGCTATTACTTTGCAATTGGGGTTGTAGCACAACTGAGGAGTCGGCAGGATTAAAATCTGTCAATCCGTAATTGTGCCATAATAAGCCATACCCTTTGCTAGAATATATATATGGAATGGCAATTTGCGTATTTACTTGTGTAAGCCTTCGGGTAAGTCCTTTAATGTTCAAGAAGCCATCTTGAAATTGGCCGGTACCATAAATACATTCGTTTGGAGCCGTTTCGAACCTTTGTTGGGCAATGAAAGTGGGTTGCCCTTGTATGGTTGCAGGAGCAAGCAGTCGTCCTTGTGCCGCTTCGCTTAAAATTAATTTTCCACTTTTATTGTAAAAACGAATTATCCCACTTGGTAAATGAACCTTTGCTGTTATTGCTTTACATGAAACAATGAGGGAATCGTTTCGTTGCACAACATTAAATTGGGGCGTTGCTATTTTTTCAGTTAATATCCAACTTGGTTCATTACTATTTTCCATTGATGGCGCAAAAGCTACCCTTATAGCCACTTCCGTTAGCGGCGTTAGTACTAATGACCCTTTTTGGGTTTGACAAACTACTTTATCGTTGAATTTTTTCCACGAATCGATTGTTTGTGCCCAAGCTGCATTCGCTAAGCACAAAGTGAAAATTTGCAGAAAAAGAACGTTTGTAAGTTTTTTCATTTATTAAATTTAATTTGTTGATTATTTTTTCACAAGTGCTATCAAATAAATGCCCCCAGTTGTTGCGCCGGTTTCGGATTCAATTTTGATGGAGTGAGGCTGTTTACCGAGCATTATTGTATTGGGAATGGCATATTCTACATCTACAAACGCATTGTTTTTCCATTTATCGGTTATGTTTTCATTGGCTATCAATACACCATCAACATAAATTTTCACCTGCCGTCTACCTACTTCGTTGCCCCAAAATCGAATGAGCAGATTGGTCGGCACTCCTTTTTTTGCCACTAATTCATATTCAAGTGACCCGCCTTCTTGAACATTTCTATAGAATGCATCGTTCCACACGCCGGATGCAGTTTTGAGCATTTTCATTTTGTGGTCGGCTTCGGGCTGTTGCTGACCGGGAATTACAACATCTATGGTTCGTTCATCTAATGCAAGTTGTCGTTTTTCCTGAAGGGCTATCTCTTCAGCAACTTGCTTGCAAACCGAATCGGGAAGCATTAACCAATACATCATGTATCTAGCATCGTGGATTTGAAAAAAAGGTTGTAATTCGAGGTTGCTAAATGCATTATTGTAACACAATTGCTGGGCTTTAAAATGTAAAGGTTGATTGGGTATTGGAATGAGTTTGCTTGCAATAGTATTATAATCCTTTAGTAATATGGGTGCTTGTTTTAAAGGCATTAACCGACCATGTGGAATATGTGCCCACCTACCGTCGTTTGCAACGAGTCCGTCTAACTGCTGCGTGCTTGTTTTAGCACCTAGAACAATTGGCCCATGCATAATAGCAACATATTCCGGAGCCTGCGGTAAAGATTCTAAACGGGTAGACATAGGTAACCGAAGTGTTACTACATCGCCATTATGCCAAATGCGAGAGAGGGAAATATAGGTTGATGGCAATGCATTTGTTTTAAAAGGTTTGCCATTGCAAAGCACTTGCAGCTTTCCGGGTGCAACCCAATATGGATAGCGAATCAGGAGCGTAAATTTGTTTGGCTTAGGGGTTTGAATGGTTAGTTGCGAAGATTCTTGAAATGGAAATTTGGTTTGCTGAAGCACATGCATACTTCTTTCTTTCCAATGAAGAGATGATGGAACAAAAAGATTGACATACAACGAATCTCGCTGATGGGCATAAATAAATTCACCATATTTGGTATGGTTTTCCATGCCGCTACCTACACAGCACCACATAGCCTGATTAGGTGCCGAATAAACACGGTAATGTTGTGGCCGTGCTGGAGTAAAATATACATAGCCACCATGTTGCGGATGCTGCGTAGAAAGAATATGGTTGAACAAAGCCCGTTCGTAAAAATCGGCGTACATAGCTAATGGATGCATTGCAAACAACACTTTGGTTAATTTGAGCATATTGTACGTATTGCACGACTCCGGGCCTTCGCGCTCTTCTATGTATTTTTTGGAGGCCGTAACTGCCGGAAAAAATTCCTTGGTACTATTACCACCGATAGCAATGCTTCTTTTTTGAACAACTATTTGCCAAAAAAAACTAGCGGCTCGGTAATAATTGGTGTCGCCCGTAAGCGCAGCAATTTTAGCAAAACCAATCACTTTGGGTATCTGTGTATTGGCATGTAAATTATCGAGAACATCTTTCCCGGCCATTAAGGGTTGCAAAAAGGTTTTGTGCGAAAACCGTTTGGCTATTTGTAAGTATTTGGTTTCGTGGGTAAGTTCATAGGCATCGGCAAACACTTCATTCATACCACCATGTTCTGTTTGCAGCATTTGCTCCATTTGGGAGTCGGACAAACCCTCTGTAACCATAAAACCCCAATTGCAAAAATCCAAAAACATTTCTTTTGCCATAGGAATCCCCGTTATCGTCCAAGCATCGCGTAGGCCTGCATACATTTTATGCAAATTGTACCAAGGCACCCATGCTTGTTTTAAAGGAGCCATGTTGCCCTTTTGTAAGGCCTGCCAAATGTTTTTACTGTTGGGCACTCCACCCACATAGCCATTTTGATGTTTCAGCTGACAATTGCGCAGCTCGGTCAGCATATACAACAATCGTTTTTTGCATTCCACATTACCTGTTGCAGCATAATTAGCTGCCAAGGCAGAAAGGTAGTGGCCTGCAATATGTCCGTCTAAGCCTATCCAATTGGTATAACTTTGCGCCTTTGGAGTTAAACCGGCTTCCTTTAAGTAAGGAGCAAGCAATCTATCGGGTATATACAGTAGCAATGTTTGTGTATTTACCTCCTGAGCATTTTTTAATACCCCACTTTGCAACGACACTTGGGGTAATTGAAAAAAGGGATGCTGTTCTTGCAGCGTATTTTGACAATGACTAGATGTTGGAAATGCAAAAGCTAGTATACAATTTATAAGGCCATAAAAAAGTATATTACTAGCAATTTTCATATAAAAAATAATTTAAACAAGCAAAAGCCCTCGTTTATAGCCTTGGTTTTTGTGCATAAATCAAAAAAAGCACGTTGACAATCAATGAATTATTTCTGTGGTAAACATGCGTTTAATAGAACTGGTAAAAAAACAAAATAAATGTTACCAATAGGAGCCAACATTACCCATTTGATACACTATTTTACCCAATGGTTTGAACACACAGGCATACCAAGAAAGTAGTATTTGTTTTTTTCAAAGGAATCCTATTTGCTGAATAGAATTTGCACAGTTGAACGGTGCCAACGCCACCACAGCTAAACCTCTGTTCCCGGCTTATGGCTCATACCCATTCTCAGGCTACCATGTAGCCGTTATAATTCAAGCATTACATCATTGAAAATCAGTGTCGATTTTAGTTATTGATTACTTTGGTTTTTAGTCGAATATCTTTTGATGAAGACCCAATGAACACGTCAATTTCGCCGGGTTCAATTGTCCATCCTTCCTTTTTCCAAAACTTGACTTGGTTTTGTTCCAACTTAAACGATACCGTTTTCTTTTCTTTTGGCAATAGACTGATGCGTTGAAATGCTTTCAACTCCTTAACAGGCCGCACAACTGAGGTATAATCTTGGTGTATGTACAATTGTACAACTTCATCACCGGTTACATTGCCCGTATTTTCAACTGTACACTGAATTGTAACTGGTTGATTGTTATTAATGTTCCCTCCTATTACCCGTAAGTTGCTGTATTGAAAAGTGGTATAACTCAATCCATGTCCGAAGGGATAAATAGGTTCGCCCTTGGAACCATAATAGTTTACCGGTCCTGTAAAAGGCGGATGGTTGTAATAGCAGGGTACTTGCCCTACATTTCGAGCAGTAGTCATCGGCATTTTACCACCCGGGTTAACCACTCCAAATAGCACTTGAGCCACTGCGGTACCCGTAAATTGTCCGTTGTAAAAAACCTGCACAATAGATTTGATGTTAGCATCAATCCAAGGGGCAGAAATAGGGGCTCCGGAATTGAACACCACAACTACTTGCTTGCCGGTAGCTTGCATAGCTTCAACTAGTTTTTGTTGGTTGCCAATAAGCCCTAAATCGTCTCTATCTAAATTTTCGCCCAAATGTTGGCGGGTATGTCCAACCACAGCTACAATCACCTCTGCATTTTGTGCAGCTTCCACCGCTGCTTTCAACAAACTATCTTCTGTAGCGGCTTTTGCCGAAGCGGCAATATTGTTGTACCAACGCTGGGATTGCGGCATAGTGCAACCTTCTTGATAGGAAACTTGCGCTTTTGCCCCTAATAATTCTTTAATACCTTGTACTACAGATACATACATTTTGGGTTTTCCGGTAGCATAGCCACCCAAGTTGGTGGCATTGGCAATGGGCCCTACCACTAACACCCTTTGTGTTTTGGCAGCTTGCAGTGGCAACATTTGTCCTTGATTTTTCAGCAACACCACTGTTTTTTGCGCAGCTTTCAGGGCTAGGCTATCGTGCAAGGGCTGGCTCACAATTTGTTTCCATTGCGGATTTCTACCGCTTTCCGGAGTATCGAATTTACCTTCGGCCACCAATTTGGCCCATACATCATCGCCGCCTTTGTAAGTAACAATGGCCTCTTTGGTAGCATCTTTTACCGGCGAAGCTGCAACAACTGATTTGCCAATACCTAATAATAAAATTTTGGCACGTAATACACGCTCTACCGCTTGATTAATTACTTGTTCTGGCAAACGGCCGTCGGCCACTGCTAAAGGCAGCTTTTTGTAATGTCGGCCAATTAATTCCATATCCACACCTGCCTTTAAAGCTGCAATACACGCCCCTAATGAATCTTTTGCGTATTTGTAACCACCATAGCCTCCACCGTTGGCAATTTTTAAAATATCGTCCATATCGGATGTAACAAAGCCATTGAATTTCCATTCTTTGCGTAAAATGCTGTTGAGTAGCCAAGTATTGGCATGGCAAGGAATACCATCGAGTGTATGGTGTGCCGGCATGATGGATTGGGCTTTGGCTTGTGTAATTGCCGCTTCAAAAGCTGGGAAATATACTTCGCGCAGCACCCGCTCCGATGTTTCAAAACCTTCGCCATTCATACCCGCCCAAGGTTCGCCATCGGCCACAAAATGCTTGGGTGTAGCAATGATATTGTTGCTCGACAAACGGTTTGCCCCTTCACCCTGAATACCATTGATGTAGGCAACACCCATTTGAGTAACCAAAAAAGGATCTTCACCAAAAGACTCCTCCACCCTGCCCCACCGAGGATCGCGGGCTACCCCCAACATGGGGGAAAAAGTTTGATGTAACCCAACTGCCCTTGCCTCTTTGGCTATAATTTGAGCAACTTGCTTCATTAAAGCCGTATCGAAGCTAGCAGCCATAGCAATTGATTGGGGAAAACTTGTACATCCATCGGAAACCACGCCGTGTAAAGTTTCGCCACTTGCCATATTGGGAATTCCCAAACGCGGCAACCCATTTCCCACATAGTTGAGTAATTGCAGTACTTTTTCCTGCAACGTCATTTGTTTGATTAACCGAGCGGCAATTTTTGCGGCTTCTGCTTCGCGCTGGAAAAATGTGCGCTCACCCAAATTATCGGCGGGAGTCTGGGCATTGGTTTGGTGCCAAAATGCCGTTAACATCAAGAATAAAAACGAAACAGTACTTTTTTTCATCTATTTTATTTAAGAAAGCTATCTTTTTGCCATTCAAGAAAATAAAAAAGCGGAACGTGTAGCTAGTAATTCCATACATTTTTATTACCAAACTACCATTTAAACCTAGGATTCAATTGGTGTTCTTTTATCATCCATTTATTCAAACTATCGGCCTTGGCTTTTTCCGATTGAATAAGGTTATTCTTTTCTGCTAGATCATCTTTTAAATTATATAACTCATAATATGCTTTGGCAGAATCTCTCGCATTCAGTTTTATCAACTTCCAATTATCGGCTATTACCGCTTGTTTACCTCCCATTTCGTAAAATTCCCAATAAAAAAAAGGGTGTTTTTGAGTTTGTTTTTTTTGCTTTAAGATGGGCAAAAATGACAACCCGTCGGTTTGGATAACAGTATCGATTTTAGTAGCATCGAGGAGTGTTGGCAATACGTCCCAAAAAGCGCTCGGTTCATGGGTGATGATTCCAGGCTTAACAATTTTTGGCCATTTTACAATCATTGGCACACGAATACCCCCTTCGTATAAATCTCTTTTAGCCCCACGCAAGCCACCTGTACTGTTAAAAAATTGCGGATTGGCACCACCTTCCTTGTGAGGCCCATTATCCGAACTAAAAATAACCATCGTATTATCTGCAATTTTTAATTCGGCCAAGAGTTTGTTGATTTTACCAACCGTTGCATCGAGCCTTGTAACCATCGCGGCGAAAGTAGCTAAGGGTTTTTCTTGTGGTGAATAATCGCCTTTATGCGGTTTTTCGGGCTGGAAACTATTTTCATACATGGTTCGGTATTGGCTTGGAATTTGCAATTCTGCATGCGGAATTGTAACGGGCAGGTATAGGAAAAAAGCTTGGTGAGCATTATTTTTTATAAAATCTAATGCCTTATTTTCAAACAAATCATGTGTATACACTTTTTTAGAAAGTATAATTTCGTTACTGTTTTCATGAATGTATTCCGGATAATACCAATGTGCATTTGCCTGACCTAAATATCCGTAAAAATAATCGAAGCCTTGATTATTCGGATGGCCGGTTGTACCTATTCCTCCCAAACCCCATTTTCCTATGCAAGCGGTGCTATAATTGCGCTTTTTCAGCAATTCGGCTATAGTTAATTCTTGTTCGGGCAAAGGCATATCGTATATTTTTCCATCAATACCTTTTACATCCACATTTCCACGAATAGCGGTATGTCCGGTGTGTTTCCCGGTCATTAATGCGCATCTTGACGGTCCGCAAACCGTACTACCACTATAATATTGTGTAAACCTAATGCCACTTTTGGCCATTGCATCAAGATTGGGAGTCATAATTTTCTGCTGTCCGTAACAACCCAAATCGCCATATCCCATATCATCAGCAAGAATAAAAATGATGTTGGGCATTTGCTTCTTACTTGCCTGAGCACTTGCTACATAGCACAAAAATAGCGCACATAGACTAGCTATAAATTTTAGATTAATTTTCATATTTCAATCAAATTTTCTTTTTATCATTTCAATGGAACAAACTTTCCTACAAAACCGCCACCTACCGACATTTTTATGGTTATTTGTTCACCTTTACTTATTTTTTTTTCTTGTCGGTTTATTTCGGCAAAACCATTTTGGGTATCAAAAATCAACGAAGCTGTAGTATTTGTTTGTAAAAAATCGGTAGCGATAGTTACTTCGGTTTGTGCTTCACCATTTAAAACACCTATCCACCATACACTCCCTTTGCGGCGAGCAAAAGCTGCTACTTCGCCCATTTTTGTACAAGGGAGTACCCTTGTTTCGTCCCAAACTGTAGGAATTTGTTGAAATAAATCGAACATAGGACTTTCGAGGTAAAAACGATATTCGTCGGCAAAATGTGTAATGGGAGATAGGTAAACGATTGCTTGCGCAAATTGATGCGCCCAAGTATACTTAGCCGAGGCAAGTTCTTTTGGATTAAGCATTACGGGCGTAACATCAGCTGCACCTGCTAATAAGCGAGTAAAAGGCAAACTAACATCGTGATTTAGAGGTTGTACGCGATTGTAACGACTCATGTGGTACTCATTACCACGAACAGCTTCTCTTGTAATATCGTTAGGATAGGTACGTGATAGTCCGGTAGGTTTTACGCTACCATGAAAATTGAGTAACAATTGTAGTTCTGCACAATCTTGCATACTTCCCATATACCATTGCATAATATCGGCTGTTGCTTTTGGAATAAAGTCAATTTTGATGCCATCTGCACCCAAAGCTTTAATTTTTTCAAGATAAGTTCGGCGTTCTTTTGCAAAGCGCATCTCTTTGGAATCTACCCAAACAATTGATTTAACCCCTACACTTTTACCATAAGCAATAGCTTCGGCCAATAATTGCCACTGGTCTTTACCCTCTTTTTTCCAAGTACGCCAACCATCGTCTATAAGATAATATTCCCATTTAAGCTTAGCAGCAGCATTAAACCAATCTTTTTGTTCTTCAAACTTAGGTGCTCCTACACTCCACCACTGCCACAAACAACGCCCTGGCTTTACCCACGAAAAATTGATACCTTTTGCAGGTGCCGGGGAAAGGTTAGTCAACAAATCGGCATTCACCAATTCTGTCATTGACGTAGCAATAATCGCGGTTCGCCATGGCGATACCAACATTCCTTTATATGTACCTTTTAGTACATTAGCACCATTTTCGGCCAGCAACTGAATATTCCAACCCTGATTGGCTACGGGAAAAACCGCTTTCAACCCGTTGATGTCTTTTTGTAAAGCCATGTCTGAAAAGGTTTCACAATCCGCTTCAGATACCGAAATCCAGCAGCCATTACTTTCAATAGTTACCGGCGGCATGATCGTTTTATTAAAAGGGATTTTTTTCCATGGAGTTACCCTACTTAAGCCTTCGTAACCTGTACTAATATCGGACCAAGCTACTTTGCCAGTCGTATCTGCAAAATTCCAATTTGTAAGATCTGCATTGATTCGTTTGGCTCCTTTTGGCAACCCATACCGAATACCATAGCCATCGTTATACAATCGAATAAATATGATGAATTTTTTATCACCGACAGACAGCGGCAACTCTAACTCGTTGGCATTATTGCTTGCAAGTGGATGCCCTCCCATCAATGTATAGGACTCATTTATAGCAGTAATTTTGGGTGGCGCACTTAACTTGGCACCATAACCTAAATTCACGCTATCCACTAAAAGACCTAATTGGGAATTGGTAATTATTTGAACATTGTTTTTTTTGACTGAATAAACTAATTGCTGATTATTAAGTGCGGAAACAGTCAGTTTTAAGGATTTATTGGGACTAGCAATTTGAAACAAAGTAGTAGAATCGCTAGCTGTAACCCTCAACGTTGTTAGCAGGAGAACAATAAGTGCAGTATTACCAATTAAGCCTACGTATTTTTTTGAAAAAATCATTTTGAATAAAATTAATAATAATTATTTAATATAAATAAACAATAGTTAATCATGCCCAATTTATTGGTGCGCTAATTGGCTATCGTACACCTTCACTCCGCGTGCATTTTGTACCACTATTCTTGTTTGTTCATCCCATTGTTCTACTGTAACTTGTTGCAGTTCGCCGGGAGACAATCTTTTTAACGGAAATACTTTTGTAACTCCGGCGTTGGTTACCACCAATTGGTAATTTATTAGTGTGTACGAAGGGAAATCAGCTTTTGCCTGTATGGTAATTTGGTGCTTGTTTTGTGTCACCAATACGGGTGATAATTCCGTTTGAAAGGCTTTGTATAATGCTCGAGGTTTGCGCTGTGGATCTACAATACCCCATTCACGATAACCATTTGCTTTTGTAAAGGCAAATCGACTTAAATAATCGTTGAAACTCCAATAGGAACAGCCAACCACATAAGGGTTTTGCTTAAGCACGGCAATAACATCTTTTAAATTATCTATTCGCTCTTGTTCATTTTTTACCCAATCAGACCGCATTCCAAATTCGGAAACGTAAACAGGCTTATCGGGATATTTTTGATGAATATTTTGTAATAGTTTTTCAAATTCTTTTGGATTGGTATATATATTGGTACAAAGAAAGTCGCAATGACGGTAGCTATCGTAGGGCGGTAATAAATTTTGGGGACTTGCCGCTCCACCTAAAGAGGCAAAGGTACAAAGGCGGGTAGAATCAAGATTTTTGTATTTCTCTATTTGTACACGCGTCCACTCATCACCTTCGGGAGTCCAACTAGGATATTCATTACCCACACTCCAAGCAATTACGGAAGGACTGTTCCAATAAGCTTCCACCATTTCTTTCATTTGTGCATAAAATGTTGCACGTAAGTGTTCGTTATTCATTAACACCGGCGACACACCCCAATTGGGTATTTCGGGAATCAGCAAATAGCCATTTTCATCGGCCCATTTAAAAAAGTGTTTGCTTGTTGGGGTATGACAAAGCCTCGACATAACCATGTTTCCATTGCGCTGCAATCCCATATCGAGCTGGGCCAAGCTAGCTGGTTCGGTAGCTCCATGTACCGGATGATCTACTTGTCTGTTGGCACCTGCCACGCGTATGGGTTGTCCATTTAACAATAATTTGGTACCTACTTGTTTAAACTCACGTATCCCGAAGTAGGCACTGTAGCTATGTAAAGTGTCTTTATTGGCCAATAAACTAGTGGTAACATCATACAAATTAGGGTTATCAAAATCCCACAAACGGGTACTAGCAGCATTTAAAAAAATGTCTTGAACAATTTTTTGTTCGGACCAAGCTTTGATGGTAATGGTTCGTGCAGCAGTGATAGGCAAAATTGGCTTGCTGCCATTTGCACTTGTTCTATAAGCAATACTAGGTTGAACAACTAAAGTAGTATCGCGCCATGTTTTATTGGCAATCCATGAAATGATTTTTACTTTGCTGCCTCCTTTTTGTAAGTCGGGCGCTGTTTCGATTTTTTGTTTTGCTACGCGAACTTTTGGCACCACTTCTACGGCAACATCGCGCGTGATACCACCATACTCATACCAAGGATACAACTGATCGTTAGGTTGGTTACCCAAGCGAGCCCCGGGTACTGTAAGATAATTCCATGAATTATCGACCTCAACAGACAAAAAGTTAACACCAGAGAAATTGGCTTTGTGCGACACATCAATTGCAAAAGGCGTATATCCACCTTCGTGCATTCCTACCAATTCGCCATTTAAAAAAATACGACACTTGTAAAAAACGGCTTCAAATTTTAATAGCACTAATTTATTCGCTATATTTTTAGGAAGTTCAAATCCTTTCCTATACCACGCTTTTCCGGTAAAATTGTATCGTACATCAACATTCCAACAATGGGGAACGGTAACTTGGTCCCAACTTGTTGGCAGTAAAACCGATTTATCTTTCGATAGTTCCCAAGGTTTGTGCCAACCTGATTGCTCACCAACCCCCATAGGGTCAAGACCAAAAGACCATTTTCCATTGAGCGAAACCACTTGGCACCAAGCAAAACTTGGCAAGAAAACAACCATCAACAAGCACTTAACCAATAAACTATTAATTTTCATTTATTTTATTTTATATAATTATTGACTATTTCGTAAAAGAGTAAATCATTAAACGCGTTTTGAGCATCTATAGGATATCCAGGCAATAGAATTAGCGAACCTTTTTCATATTGAATAGTGCCCAAAAGTGTTAACAACTGACTAGGCCGAGCAAAAAAAGTACCTTGAACCGATTGTGGAAATGCGGAAACAAATGGAAAAAAACCAACCGGATCGGCAGACACCTCCCAACTATTGGTACCAATCACATTTTTAGATGGGATGGCTTGATTCCCGACATAAGTGTCCAAGTACCCCCAACCGTTTCCGTTCCAAAAGCCTTTTTGTAGGCCGCCCCATTCCACGACGGGTTGTTTCAATATTTTATTGTGGTATAATAGTGCAGCCCATGAACTATCGAATTTGATTAGGCAGTTTGCACCATTGCGTACAGCTCGTAAAATTGCCTTTAAGGTATCTGCTGATGGAATGTCAGCAACAGCAATCAGTTTAGTTTTGTGCAAGTTTTGAATATTTAAACGCTCGGCTTTTACACCTGCCTCTTTTAATGCGGCCTCGGCTCCCGGCCAATTGTGCACGATAGTTTTGGGGTTTTGATTTTTTTGCAATACAAGAAAATGTTTTTTATACGAAGCTCTATTGCGAAGTAAAATTTGTTCCGTACCTATTGCCACAACCCGCTCATTCTTTAGCAAGGTGCATAAAATGGTTATATAGCCAGCACGCCAACCGGAATCCAAGCTGATGGTGTAATTATTAAATAATGCTTGTGCATGTACATCACCGCCTTTAACCGAAACCTCCCTTTTTTCTTGAAAAGAAGTAAGTTTCCCTTCGCCATCTTGTACCTTAATGTTTAAACTGTAGTTGCCAGGAGGTAATTTTCCTTCATTGATTAGGTGAATTGCCAATTGAACTTTGTCTCCTGGAGCAAAGTATTTTCCATTTTTTCGTAATACAGCTATTTGTAAAGGGCGAGTCCAATAAGCAAAGTCGCTTGCAGGACCTTTCAAATTTCGGCCTTCGTCGCAAATTGCTGAATACCAACCCAAAAAGTCATCGCCCAAACTTTGGTTGGTTTCGCTCCAGCCATTAATGGCATAACCATCGGTACTATTGTTGATTAATGTTGCTTGAGCTAATCGACCATTGGTATACATCAGCCCTCGACCAGCTTGCAAAGACAAATCTGCTGCCGACTGAATATGACGCTGTTTAATAAAATTATTCTGTAAAAAATATTGCTCAATTTTCGAGGCCATTGGCTGCCACGAAGCATCGTCGTAACCGGGATTACTTTTGGCAAGCTTTGCAAGCAGTACCCAATTGGCAGGTCCCGTGTAGCACCTAACTTCGCCCCAATGAACAATGCAACTGTCATTTTGCGTTTGATGAGTAAATAAATCGGATTCTTGAAACCGCGATTTAGAATCTACCGTATGATCATCAACATATTGAAGGTTGGGCATTGAATTATAAGGAGGTATGTTGGGAACAAAACCAGACGCACCACCTAATTGCCCGCCCGACTGATTAACTATCATTCGAGAGTTATCTAAATCATTAATAATAGTAAATATTTTTTTGTGTACCACATCATAAGCATTTTGTTCGTTGGAAAGACTCCATACCACTACGGAAGGATGATTTCTATCGCGCAAAACCATTCTTCTACACTTTTCAACCATATTTTCTACTGCCATAAATGCTTTATCTGACGGCTGCAACCATGAGGACACATGCAAGCCATCGATTCCGGGCATTCCACCAGGTTCTTCGTAAATGAGCAATCCCATTTCATCGGCGTACTCCATTACCAAGGGTTCGCCAATTCGCCTGTGGAAGCTGATGCAATTGTGCCCAATAGCTTTGGCATTTTGTACCGATTGTAGTGCCATTTCGCGTGTAGCAAAAAAACCAGTTTGGGCATAGTATCCCCAATCAATAGCCGATTTTAAGCGAATACGCTCACCATTTAAATAATAATTTAATTGCCCCTCCTTATTTGAAACTGCTTCAAAAGTTCTGAAGCCAAAGCGTTGGGTATAATTATCAAGCAATTGGTTGTTTGCATTTTTTAGCTCCAACTTACAATAATATAAATTGGGGCTATCAACAGACCACAGCAAAGCGTTGGGTACTTGTAACGATTGCTTCCAATCATGCTGTGTATTGGCAGCCATTGAAAAGGAAAACACTTTACTATAAATAGGAGTTCCATCACCTTTAAAAGGCACTAGTGAAAGGCCAATTTGTACGTTTTTAGATTCACTAGCTGTATTATTGATTGTTACATGTACATCAATATTACGACCCTTTGCAGGCAATACATTTTTCACAAACACATCGGTTATAAACGTGGTATTGGTTGCCGTTAAGCGTACATCGCCACCAATACCACCAAAGTCGTGTCCGGGAGGCAATAGGTAATTGTTACCCCAAGCAATGCACGGATTATCGTCCCAACCGCGCTGCCCGCCAGGATTGGTAATGCGAAACGCAATTTTATTCAGCGAACCTGGCTTAACAAACTTTTCAATGTTGATTGCTATAGGTGTTTCAGCAACCAAATCGTACC
>Ga0209398_1000999_pt1 | contig 15659 bp, 15 predicted proteins | sample AshMeaBigSpring_FD_184125 | JGI IMG/M metagenome (GOLD analysis project Ga0209398, IMG submission 184125) | Groundwater microbial communities from Big Spring, Nevada to study Microbial Dark Matter (Phase II) - Ash Meadows Big Spring (SPAdes)... | ecosystem: Environmental > Aquatic > Deep... | reverse complement strand
ATGATGTTACGGCCACGGCTACTGCTTGTGAAAACGGACAGTTTTATGTAACGGTACATTGGTTTCATGATAACACCAGCGGTACCGTAATTATACACGGAGGAGGAATGACCTATGGTTATTTTCCTGCCGGTGAGGGGAGTGCCACCTTAGGGCCCTTTACCCCTAATAGTCTGGGTGTAATGGAATTTGTAGTCTCCGATGCACAAATAGATGGATGCAGTGATTATGCGGTGATAGAGGCTCCTAATTGTAGTAGTAACGATTGCCACATATATGACCTCTCCGCTTCGGCCTCCTGTGATGGCAATGCCGCTTATATCCATTATAGCTTCGGCTATGCAAATACCGGCAATGCGTACTACGAACTTTTTGCAAATGATATATTGCTTACTACCATCCCCTTCACACAGATGGGCGAGTGGATAATGATACCGGAGCAGTTTGAAGGACAGATGATAAATTTTACGGTGGCGGTAAATGATAATACAGCCTGTCACCAGTCTATGCAAGTGGCCATACCCCATTGTCCGGCTAGTACGAATGATTGCTCTATCTATGATGTCACGGCCACGGCTACTGCTTGTGAAAACGGACAGTTTTATGTAACGGTACATTGGTTTCATGATAACACCAGCGGTACCGTAATTATACACGGAGGAGGAATGACCTATGGTTATTTTCCTGCCGGGGAGGGGAGTGCCACCTTAGGGCCCTTTACCCCTAATAGTCTGGATGTAATGGAATTTGTAGTCTCCGATGCACAAATAGATGGATGCAGTGATTATGCGGTGATAGAGGCTCCTAATTGTAGTAGTAACGATTGCCACATATATGATCTATGGGCCGAAGCGGACTGTGATAACAGCACCGGCATCGTTACATTGCATTATGGATTTCAATATGCCAATGTGATGGGTACAGCATTTACTATTCTTGTAAATAATACCCAGGTAGGAACCCACGGCTACGAAGGGCAGGATTTTGTATATTCGCTGGAAGTACCCCAAAACTTAGAAGGCACCACCATTATTCTACGTATAAATACTTCCATGTCCAGTATCTGTTTTGATGCTGTAGAGGTAAATATACCTGTATGTAATATAAATAATAATTCAGATTGCTGGATAGAAGCCTTACAGGCTCAGGCCAGCCCTTGTAGCGAAAACCTTTTCTATGTGACCATAGATTTTAATTATGGCCAAAACAGCAATGAGGGCTTTGTGATACACGGCGGGCCTAATAATTTTACTACTCAGTATGGAACCTTTAGTTATTCCGATTTGCCGGTGAGTATAGGACCTTTTGAGGCGAATGGACAGGCTATGGTTTTTGGTGTCAGTGATCTAGTTACCGATGGCTGCGATTCTCCCCTTGTCACAGTATTAGCACCCACTTGTAATAATTCTAACACTTGCAGTATAAGCGGCCTCACTGCTAATGTAATCTGCGATGGCACACAATCTTATATTAATTTTAGTTTTAATCATGCCAATACCAATCCCGCCGGTTTTGATGTGATGATAAATAATGATTTTGTAAGTTTTATGCCATATACGGCAGCCGGTATTGGTTATCACCTTTTGATTCCGGAAAATCTGCAGGGTACGACCATCATCTTTAGTGTATCTGATAATGACAATCCGATTTGTCATGCAGCCATCGAAGTAGTAGTACCAGATTGTACTTCCTCCTCGCTATGTACCCTTACCGAGCTTAGTGCTATGGTCGGCCCCTGTATAGATGGACATTTCTTCGTGACCCTGGATTTTAACGCTGCGAATGGATCGGAGAGTTTTATTGTGCAAGGGAATGGAATGAATTATGGCACGTATAGTTATGGCGATCTACCCATACAGTTAGGACCCTTTACCGGCACCGGCAGTGGCCAAATGGAATTTGTAGTACACGATGCGGCTATAAATAGCTGTGATGCTGAAGTAGTGATAGCCGTACCCCAGTGCAATAATATAAGCCCCTGTGTGATCTCCGGATTACAAGCTGAGATTAACTGCGATGGGCCTAGTGCCTATCTCCATTTTCATTTTATTGCAAGTGGTGTTATCGGCAATAGTTTTTCGGCAAGTATAAACGGAGCTAATCTGGGCAATTTTGTCTATGGACTTACTAATTATACAATCAATCTGGGCAATCAATATGCGGGACAGACCATACAGTTTACGGTGAATGATAGTGCCACAGATAATTGCAGCCAAACGGTGAGTCTCCTAGTTCCTAACTGCACCGGTGAGCCGGTATGTGATATATATAATCTTACCGCCACCGCATCGGACTGTGAAAACGGACAGTTTTATACTACCATACAATTTAATCACAATAATAGCGGTGATCTTTTCCATCTCACTTCCGGCAATGGCATAGATTATGGAATCTATAGCTATGCCGACCTGCCCGTAGTATTAGGACCCTTCGAAGGAAATGGAACTACGGTATATGGATTTGAAGTGAGCGATATAGCCCACCCGGGATGCGGAGGGTTTGTAATACTGGGTACGGTAAACTGCGGTGAGCCCCCTTCCTGTGTAATCTATAACCTCACCGCTAGTTCTCTATGCGTAGAGGGAGAAGTGGAACTAAGTTTTTCCTTTAATTATAATGGCAGTGTAGGCAATTTCTTTAATGTATATGTAAACAACTCCTTTATCAGTGAATTGCCTTTTGGCCAAACCAGTTATACCATTTCAGTGCCGGAGTCAGGCTGGCAAAATGCTATACTAACCGTGGCAACTCAAGTAGCCGGATATTCCTGCTCCGATGAGGTACAGGTATTTATTCCAAACTGTAGTGAGATAAATGATTGTTCTATCTTTGATCTCACGGCTACTCCACTACCCTGTAACTCAGATGGCAATTATTATGTGGAATTAAATTTTGAATACATAAATACCGGTGCTCAGTTTTCGATTACTAATGGCGAAAATCTAACCTATGGAAACTTCTATTATCCTGCTCTGCCGATAATCATAGGCCCCTTTGATGGAGATGGAAGTACAGCACATATTTTTGAAGTAAATGATCTTACAGAGGCCGGCTGTTCTGATTCAGTAACTCTCTCAGCTGTAGGCTGCCAAGCGCCTATTTGTGAAATAGGAGAGATTACCTATACCCTCAGTGATTGTAGTACCGATGGAAATTTTAATGCCACTATTAATTTTGATCACGCCAATACGGGAAATACCGGTTTTAATCTCTATGTAGAAGGCGACCTCTATGGTTCCTATCCCTTCAGTGCATTGCCGGTATCTATCCAGGGGCTCAGCGGAAACGGTCTCACCATCTATGATATAGTCGTAGAAGCACTTAGCTGGGATAATTGTAATTCTATTATTCAAATAGTAGCTCCGGACTGTGATCTTAATGAATGTATCATCACTAATCTGGATGTACAAATAGTAGATTGCAATGATGGCATCATCACCGCTACTGTAGATTTCGATGCAGCCTATGTAGGGCTAAACGGATTTACACTCAGCTCTAATGTGAATATAGGCGGTGTATATAGTTATTCTTCGCTTCCACTTACACTTAGCTGGCCGGAAACTTTTGGCGGTTTTGTAGAAATTCAAATTACCAATAATGGCAATAGTGATTGTACTGCTATGACCGTATTAGAGGGATTGAGCTGTGGCACACAGGTGTGGCCCGGCGATGCCAATAGCGATGGCATAGCCAATAATTTTGATTTGCTGGCATTGGGTCTTACCTATGGATATGAAGGTGCCCAGCGAGTGGGAGCTTCCTTAGTATGGGAAGGGCAGTGGTGTTTAGATTGGGATGGCCAGTTTATGAATGGCGTAAATCATAAACACACCGACTGTGATGGCAATGGCTTTGTGAGCGATGCCGATATGGCAGCCATAAATCTCAATTACGGACAAGTACACGGCAAAGGTACCTCAGAAGCCGACGAATTTGAAGCTCCTCTCTATGTAGATATTCCTTCCGGCTCTATACCGAGTGGTACTTTATTTGAAGCGCCGATTGTTTTTGGGTCTTCGGAGATCTTTGCAGAAAATGTGTATGGTATGGCCTTTACTATTACCTATGACCCTACCATTTTTGCTGATAATACCCAGTCTATCAGTTTTGAAAATGGCTGGCTGGGACACTATAATAGCCAGGTAAAAACCCTGGTAAAACATTTCCCTGAAAATCATCAGTTTGAGATAGCCATTACTAGAATAGGCCATACAAATATAGCTACCGGCTACGGCGAAGTAGGTATGCTAAGAGCCATATTAGTAGAAAATATTGAGGGGAAAACCAATTATGATTTTCAGTTTGTAATATCAGATGTACGCATTATATCGCACGATGAATCCGATGTGCCTTATTCATTGCCACTAGACACGGGTACAGTACAAAGCTCGGGAATAGGTGGAATAAATGAAGGGTATGATGTAGGGATATATCCCAATCCGGCCCAGAACCATATTATCCTAAGTGGACTCGATGGAGCTACGGCTGCTGTAAACATCTATAACACTGCCGGAAGCCTGGTATATAACCGCCAAACCTTATCGGAAGGCGAAGTAATAAATCTTCCCAACTTAGCAGCAGGATTATATTTTACTGAGGTCATTACTCCTATAGGACCCGTGAGAACTAAGCTGTATATATCCCGAAGATAACCTAGTGGAAATAATTATATGCCGGATATCCAACTTATATGGGTATCCGGTTTTTTTTGCTGGGCTGTATAGACGGTAGGCGACAGACTGTTCGTATGTATCTCTTCCATCTAGAGGTGCTTTTTCCCCTGCTTTTATGATGACCATGAGGCGGTTTTTATCGGTATGGCTTAGGGTTATTTTTTATGACGATTTAATTAATCCCAAAGGGATTTGGTGGTTATTGAATATTTTATTTAAATGCGGTGCGACCCTGTAGGGGTCGAATCTGTGCTGGTATATATTCTTTGCTATAAATATTTTACCCCTACGGGGTTGCATATTGGTATTCATTTTATTGACGATTTAATTAATCCCAAAGGGATTTGGTGGTTATAGAATATTTTATTTAAATGCGGTGCGACCCCGACGGGGTCGAATATGTGCTGGTATATATTCTTGGCTATAACTATTTTACCCCTACGGGGTTGCATATTGGTATTTATTTTATTGACGATTTAATTAATCCCAAAGGGATTTGGTGGTTATAGAATATTTTATTTAAATGCGGTGCGACCCCGTAGGGGTCGAATGTGTGTTGGTTTATGTTATTTATTATAAACATAAGAACCCTTTGGGTTCTGGGCATCGAGCCATTTATAAAGGTATTCATTTTTTTTGACGAATTTAATAATCCCATAGGGATTTGGTGGTTATAGAATATTTTATTTAAATGCGGTGCGACCCCGTAGGGGTCGAATCTGTGCTGGTATATATTCTTGGCTATAACTATTTTACCCCTACGGGGTTGCATATTGGTATTTATTTTATTGACGATTTAATTAATCCCGAAGGGATTAAATATTTATAGAATATTTTATTGAAATGTGGTACGACCCCATCGGGGTCGCACCATGGGGGTATTTATTTATAAGCTATACATATACAATCTCTTTGGGGTATAATATCTGATGTTGGTTATATCTTGTCTGCGCCCATTCCCATTATGAAGAAGATATAGAGATGCCTATATAGCCCGTATAACTGCCGCCGGCGGTGAGATCGCTGTGCCTAAGATGCCATTGCCAGGGATGGGCTGGCTGGCTTATATTAAACCCGGATGGAAAAATATACGGTATGTTTCAGGAGGATAGTTCTGCCACCAATAGATGTATTTACTCGTACTTGGCTATATAAATAGCCCCTCGACAGAGGTAGGTGGCTAGGTATGAATATAAAGACAGAGCAGACCTAAATATGTCCCCAAGTTAGTCTGTCGCAATAGGTGCAGAAATGATTAGGCGATTCGGAGCTTTTCTTTAAACTTATTAAGCTGGCGTGTACCGGATTCTATCACATCATCGAGTGATTCTTCAAAAACTTTGCTGGTAGAGCGGGCAAAAATCTGGGTACCGGGAATATTTATTAGTAATTCCACTTCTTTGTCCTTAATCTGACCGGAGCGACCATCTAATTTCATTATGAGTGTAACATCTATGATGCGGTCATAATACTGGGAGAGTTTTTGCAATCTAGCTTCCGCCCGATCTATTAATTTCTGATCGGCGGTAAATTGTAGGGACTGAATGGTAATTTTCATGTCGCAATCTAAATGAATGTAAAAAAATAAATACTATGTGACTATAAAGGGAATTTTATAATCGGTAAAAATTATAATTTTAGCTAAGGTAAATTCTTAGCAATAGGGTAAAGATAAGGCATCTGTACTTGAAAAACAAATAATAATGAAAGAAATTTTCTGATGGGAGATATCATGCAAGAAAAAGCCGCTATTCCGAGGATGAAAGCAGCATCAAGGTCTAGGGCCAAATTTTTTTATTGGGAACCGTAAGTCTGAAGTTTGTAGGCGGCACGCAAAATTTCGTTACGGCGCTTTACAGAACCTTTTACAAAATGCTTGCGACCTCGCAACTGCTTTAAAACCCCGGTTTGTTCAAATTTCTTTTTGTACACCTTGAGGGCTTTTTCCAGATTTTCATTATCGCGTACGTCTATTACTAGCATATAAGATATTAATTAAATTAATGATAATTCTCTTTACGGGCGGCAAATATACAATTATTTTTTATAAATCTGTGAAATGGGGAAATTTTTTTCAATATTTACTACTAAATTAGGCACCGAGGGTCATTCTCTGGATAAAAATAGTGCGTGAGCGGCATTTTCTTGGGTTTGGGCGGTATATTATGCCCAGTGCTTAGCCCTTTTTCCATCCTCGTATGGGAGCTGTCCTTAGGATCATTTTATAGCCTTTTCGAGCTAGCTTTATATCTATCTATAAAGGCGGTGCAGGCTTTTTCTATGAGCTCATATACGTGGCGATAGGCCTCCTCACCCAGGCCATAGGGGTCGGGTACGGCGCGGTTTTCTCCGGGAAAAGCTTCATTGAGCAGCAGTTTTATCTTGTGAGCGTTTTCTGGAGTGGCCAGCTTTCGCACCTCGCGATCATTATCCGCATCCATTACAAAGAGGATATCATAATGGGCTAGATCTACCGGGGTTATTTGGCGGGCCCGCTGAGTAGAGAGGTCTATACCATGCTTGCCAGCCATCGCTATGGAAAAAGGATGGGGCGGCTGACCGGTATGATATGCACCGGTGCCGGTGCTATCTATGTGCCAGAGTAAATTATTTTCAAGAGCCATCTTTTGCATCAATCCTTCGGCCAGGGGAGAACGACAAATATTTCCCAGGCATACCATCAATATTTTCATACCGCGAATATAGTGAGAATGAAAAAGTCGGGTCCTAAATGGACCTACTCAGAAAGATTAGTGGTGGAATAAGCTACGAAGCAAAAAATAATAATAACGGAAAAAATTGGGTCGGTCATATCCTATAATAGGTTTATACATTCGTATTATCAATTATATTGCTAGGTAGTGTATGTCCCGCTTCTATTATGCAGAAAATCCTGCCATTATGATCCGGAATACCCGGCAATGGAGCTGTACGGGATATGGAAAGTAGCCTAATGCCCTTATGCCTAATGTAGGTATTATATTCCTATTAGACGAGTAGCTTATTTAGATGGTCATGAATGGCTCCAGCTCAGGTTTGGATGGGGTGATACACTAAGTTTTCTGGGCGAAGGCCCATCTACTTACGCCAGGGCATATAAGATTATGAACTGTATTTCCATGGGTATGATCATAAGCCGCTATTACTTTTTTATAAATAAGTTATGTATAAATAGGAAAGATATTCGCTTCATAAATCGCCCATCGGGTGGGGAAGGAGGACCATGCTGGAGGCTGTAGATGATAAACTATATACAGGGGATGACGAGGATATCCAGAATACTCACACAAATTAATAAGCCAAAGAAGATACTAATCCAAATTTAATGATTTGATGAACTGGATAGTGTCCCTATGGCTCTGATATTGGAGCATCTTTCTTTTATACTGCTTCAATTTTAAATTTCGCTCCATGATTAAACCACCACAGCCAGATGGCTCCTGCGCCATTAATATAGAGAGATTTATTTGCTCATCTATGTATGTTTCAAATAGCCTATGTATCTGATACACCCATAAAGTATTTACTTTTTGTTCAATAAAAGAACTATTATATTCGACCGTAATAACCAGTTCAATGGAGCTTTCATTAAGCTGAAAAGAGTATTCACAACTCATGGAGCCTGCAATAAGCCGAATAAGTAGATGCTAGTCAAAATTATATTTCAGTTCCTCGGGTACTTCATAACTAAAATCTTCAGCAATATCAAAGTAACCTATATAATCCTTATACCAGCTACAATCTTCTAATTGTGTGGGCCGGCCATAAAACTTATAATAGTACTGGATCATTTTGTATTTTTTATCTGAACTTTCCAGTTCTTTCATATAATCCATAAAATCGAAGAGGAGCATATTAGGTGTTTTTAGAGGTGAATAATGAAAAAAGGCGATCCCTTAGAAAGGTATCTAATACGGATGCAATGCCTCGCGCACCCACATTCAGAGCTAGGGTTTGCCTAGCGATATCTATTAGTTCCTCCCGCGATAGGTTTAGCGGATTGTTGTATTTAAGAAATAGATTTTGGTAATAGGCATAAGGGCTATCTGGACTATTCTGCATGATGTCTATGATCATTTCCTTAGTCAGTATATTGAGATGGATGAGCGAGCCTATCCTGCCGGCTAATTCTCCTGGAACTCCCCAGCTAATGAGTTCGGGTAAGTTTATTTTGTCATTTAAAACATCTGACGGTATGAAGCCTGCTAAACCTCTCTTCAGAGATGCCCTAAGGCCGGTAAATGCACCACCCAAGATGAAGCAAAAGCCATTGATTTTTATATCTATAGAGCTCCCATTATTCTTATAGTCCTGTCGTACTCCTACTGTAGTAGTTTTGTTATCCAATAGGATTAACAGTTCATTTAATACGGCGGATTTTACATCCAGATGAGAATCACACACTTTATCGAACTCATCTAAAAAAACTATGAATCGCGTAGCGTCTTTAAAGTTATTTAAAATCTGAAAATATTTTATTCCTAGCTCTGTATGGAGTTGAGCCCCCACATAGCCTTCAGCTACTAATCGAGAGCAGTCTATGCTGATAAGATGGGCATTTAAATGTTTAGCAAACTGACTTACCAAGTAACTTTTTCCAGTGCCTGTAGCTCCGATCAATAATTTATGTGAGGGTGGGCGCTGAGGTGATCGACCCTGATTCATGTCCTCCCAATACGACTCAAATTGTTTTAAATATTTGAATAGTTCATTTACAGCTTTATCCTGACCTTTTACGTTTGTCAAGATGGCTTTTAGGAGGGAGCGGCTATTATTGACTCGTGACGGGATTATAGCTGTAATATCTGGCAGCTCTGTGGCCATATACTCCCATTCTGGCTGGCTAAGCAGGCCTATTTGTTTCTCCCACTCTATAAACTTGGATTTTATCATATCTATCATCTCCGGAGTTATTTTTTTTTGCTATAATTCGTTTGTATCTTACTAGCCATTTCAACAGGATTAATAGGATTAATACTATCTTCAGAGCTACTGAGTGCCGAAAATATTTTTTTTATCTCATCAAATTGAATAATAGGAGATAGAAGTGCACGAATAAGTAACCATAGGATAGGCGCAGATGGCTGAAACTTGTGCTGCTCATAACTAAGCCCTAAGGTGAACTCACTTAGGGTGGTGAAGTGGTGCTGGTTATTCATATAATTAGTTTATGTAATAAAATATTTTAGTTAGTTAGAGTAGTATGATTATCTGTCACAGTCTCGAGGGTATAAAAGTACAGATAGCTCCTTGCCTATTCCGGCTATACATTCCTCGGGCATAACTACAAAAGATGGCGCAAAAAATTTGTAGATTTTCTGCTTGTGATTAAATAAACATATATCTAATGGTTTTCCTTTTCCTTCACTAGCCTTACTATATTGTCTGAGTATAGCTCTGCAGGAGCAGCCTCTCTCTGATCAGTGTACACGGAGCACCTGAAAATACACAGATAATAAAAGCATACGAGTCTCATATCCTATATGACCTAGCCACATAGAAGTGCGATATTTTATACCACATCACTAAAACTCGATGGTTCTCGGTATTATTAAATCATTCCTTATATAAATAACACATAAGGGGGCCAGATAATGAGCAAGTATAATCTGATAAGGCAGATAATACATGCCGATCATATATGCAGGATTTTCTCTTGATCCTCATGCGACATTCAAAAGTAAATCATATAGGTGCAGATTAAATATTAATCAACAGCATTATCTATATGTAGCAATTTTATTGAAAAAGTAGATTTAATGTAACTAAATCCACTGCGATAGGCACAAAGATATAGGTGAAAAACAGAAATGTCAAGAGGGCATTAAAAATTTATTTAATTTTTTTTTTTGAATAGTAATATTCATCTTTATGGCGAAATAACCGGATAGGTGATAAAGAAATGCTAGGACTGAGGAGGCAAATAAAAAGGGCTTGCTCTATACTTATCCTTATGCAATTATGGCGATGCCTGCCCTTCGACTACGCATAGCTCCGCTCAGGGAACAGGCCCGGGCTTTGCAGGGCTGCGCTTACGCTCCGGTCCCCGGCTGGCAGGTTATATGGCATTTTCATCTTTTCTATCGGGATAAACCTGCCCTCCGGGGACAAACCCTTACAATCCCTATCGCATATACAATCTAGCAGGCTAAGCAATGAAACTACTTTATCAATTAGGAAGGAATGATCGATTGCTAAAGAGCTAAAAGCTAAGTTCAATATTCTGTTTTTGATATTGAAGTACAAGCTATTTTACATATACTCGCATTTTTAGGAATTAATCTTTGATGAAGATAAGCGGTAATACTGACTCTATCAATGGCCTTATTAGTTATTGAGCAAGCCCTAAATAGTCCTCAGATAATAAATCTCTGGCGGAGGTAAGCAGTACGAGGATATATAATACGCTTTGGCCGAACGATCGCAGCGGTACCCCGCAATGAGGCCGGGGCGCCTTATGCGCCCTGTGCCGAAATGAGGAGTACAAGCGGAGAGCGTGACCTCGCCAGCCCTATCTAACCATAATGATGAAAGAACACTCTCTCCGGGGCTGGCGAGGGCGGCCCCTATAGGCAGAGGAAATTTCTCTGCACCTTTTCTGCTTAGCCGGAGCTACTGTGGAGTAAGGTATAAAAAAGCTAATTTTAACCCGCGGAATAAACAGCCCATTATAAAAGTACCCCGCCTATTCTCCTATGCTCTACGATCCCGATACTATCGCCGCACTCGCTACCCCGCAGGGAGTGGGTGGCCTGCACATTATCCGTCTCTCCGGACCACAGGCCATAGCCATAGCCGATGAAATATTTAGAGGTGCTCTCCTCCAAAAACAGCCCAGTCATACCCTCCACTATGGAAATATAGTGATGGGTGATACCGTACTAGATGAAGTGGTGATGGGTCTTTATAGAGCACCTAAATCATATACGATGGAAGATGTGGTGGAGATATCCTGCCACGGATCGCCCTATATAGCTCAGCGCATACTCACTCTACTAACCCAACAGGGAGCCCGAATAGCCCGCCCAGGCGAGTTTACCCTGCGAGCCTTTATGAATGGCCGGCTCGACCTTTCTCAGGCAGAGGCTGTGGCCGATCTAATCGCCGCCGAAAATGATGCATCACATACCCTGGCCATCAAACAATTACGTGGAGGTTTTGCTGCCGATATTCAGTCATTGAGACAGGAATTGATAGATTTTGCGGCACTGATAGAGTTAGAGCTCGATTTTATAGAAGAGGATGTAGAATTTGCCGATAGAGGGGCATTAATAGCCCTGGTGGAACGTATTCGTACTATCTTATCTCATCTGATACAATCATTTCGCCTGGGCAATGTGATGAAAAATGGAGTACCCACCGTGATCGCCGGAAGACCTAATGCCGGAAAAAGTACCCTGCTCAATGCACTGCTCAATGAGGAAAGAGCCATAGTGAGCGAAATACCCGGCACTACCAGAGATGCGATAGAGGAGGTGCTGCATATAGAGGGTTTGGCATTTCGATTCATAGATACCGCAGGAATCCGTGAGGCTACCGATGCGATAGAAAGTATAGGAGTAGAAAAGACGCTATCTAAATTAAAACAGGCCGGAGTGGTCATTTATCTTTTTGATAGTGCTGCTATGACACCGGCAGAGGTAGAGGAAGATATCCATACCTATCTTCACGATGATATCCCTTTTTTATTAGTCGCCAATAAAGCCGATCTCAGCCACCTACCCTGGCCTAAGCGCATAGCAGATCATGAAATAATTACCATATCAGCAGAGCATAAGCAACATCTCGACAGTCTAAAAACCGCCTTAAAAAACACCATACTCTATACCCATATACCCGGTGACCAGACCATTGTCAGTAATGTAAGGCATCATACCGCACTACTGCAAGCCGATCTGGCCCTAGAGCGAGTATTAGGAGGCATTCACGGCCATTTATCCGGCGAATGGGTGGCGCTAGATATCCGCACCGCCCTTGAAAAACTGGGCGAAATAAGCGGTGAGGTGTATGATGAGGATCTATTAGATTCCATCTTTTCTCGCTTTTGTATAGGCAAATAACCGCTACTCTAAGGATTCCCTAATATAGAAATCCTAAGACCGGGATATAGACCCAGAAGCGTTTTCGAGGATGACTTGGGATTTTTCGCCTTTCTGCAAGTGCTGGGTCTAATTTTATACCCCTTTAGTGTATACTATTAGATTATTATATTGAAATATACCATATCGGGTATAAAACAGGTAGTTTCTTATGGATATATACCATAACGGGTATAGTAATGGAATATTGTTGTATATTTACACCCTAAAAGGTATAAAAATGAAATTATCCTCTTTTTTAAAACAAAAAAGAAGTTTATCAGGACTTACCCAACCGGATCTTGCTGCAAAAGCAGGCGTAGGGTTACGGTTTATAAGAGAGATGGAACAAGGCAAGGAAACCTTGAGACTGGACAAAGTGAACCAGGTTTTAAATCTTTTTGGATATGAGATGGGACCGGTAAAAACCGAACAACGATTAATAAACAACGAGCAATTAAAATGAGAAGGGCCGAAATAAAAATGCACAATGATCTGGCCGGCTGGCTTGGTGAGGATGAAAATGGATACCATTTTCAATACACACCTACCTACCTTCAGATGCAGGATCCTAAGCCTATCAGCTTCACGCTGCCTCTTCAGGAAAAAGAATTTACAAGCAAAGTATTTTTCTCCTTTTTTGACGGAATAATTCCCGAAGGGTGGCTTCTGGACATTGCTGAAAAGAATTGGAAACTGAACCCCAGAGACCGAATGGGATTACTCCTAGCCTGTTGTAAAGACTGCATAGGTGCAGTAAGTGTTCTTCCATTAATAGACAATGAGGTATGAGTAAGAGATGTCTCTATTGTTACCAAATCCTGAAGGAAGATGAGACTGATTTTCATGCGGCTTGTAGTAAAAAGATATTTGGCGTCCCCATACCTCCTGAGTTACCCTATTCGGAGAAAAACATGAATGAGTTGGCATCTCAAATCATCCAATCGCAAACTACCGTAACCGGAGTGCAACCTAAACTATCCCTTCATCTGGCATCGGCAGAACAGCCATTTCGAGCAAGGCGATTCACCATTGTAGGTATGTGGGGTGGATATATATTAAAACCGCCTTCACCAAATTACCCACAATTGCCAGAAGTGGAAGATTTGACGATGCATTTGGCAAGCATTGCCAAGATTAAAGTGGTGCCACATAGCCTTATCCGATTATCTTCGGGTAATCTGGCATATATCACCAAAAGAATAGATAGGGTAAAGAAAGAGAAACTCCACATGGAAGACATGTGTCAGCTTACAGATAAACTTACAGAAGACAAGTATCGTGCATCTTATGAACAAGTGGCTAAGACCCTGCTGAAATATTCTGCTAATCCAGGATTAGATGTGATTAATTTTTTCGAACTGGTATTGTTTTCATTTCTTACCGGCAATGCAGATATGCATCTAAAAAATTTTTCTATGCTACACCTATCCGATCCGGGCCCGGTATTATCTCCTGCTTATGACTTAGTAGCAACAGCTTTAGTAAATCCTGCTGACGATGAAGATTTAGCGCTAACACTAAATGGCAAAAAGAAAAAGATAAACCGCAACGATTTTATAGCTGCATTCACCACACTTAAATTAGATGTTAAGCAACAAGAAAATATCTTTAAGAAAATGGAAGAAGCAAAATTAAGATGGTTGGAGTTTATAGACATCAGTTTTTTAAATGACGATATGAAAGGTGCATACAAAAATCTTTTACAAGAAAGATTAGGGAGATTGTAATCAACAACTATCACCGAACAACCCTAAACCAACTCCAGACCACCAACAACCAAAAACACCTCACTGAAAAAGCCCGTATCAACTTGCTCTTTTTTATGAGTCGCCAATAAAGCCGATCTCAGCCACCTACCCTGGACTCAGCGCATAGCAGATCAGGAAATAATTACCATATCAGCATAGCATAAGCAACATCTCGACAGCCTAAAAACCGCCTAAAAAAATACCATACTCTACACCCATATAGCCGGCCACCAGACCATTGGCAGCAATGTAAGGTTACAGCACTACTGCAATCCGATCTGGCGCTAGCGAGAGTATTAGGCGGCATACACGGCCATTTATCCGGCGAGTGGGTGGCACTCGATATCCGCATCGCCCTTTTTATTCATCTTTCCCATTAGTTGTATTTCCTTTCTTATATTTGCTAACATTTTAAAAGACAATACAAGTACAGTGAATCAATTCGGAGAACAGATAAAGCAGCTCAGGGAGCAGATGGATTTGTTACAGCGGCAAGTGACAAACCAATTGGATGTGGATACTTCTATTATTAGCAAAGTAGAACGAGGCGACAGGCTATAAAAGAAAGAGCAAATCCCTTAATTAGCCCAAATAAGCAAAGCTGATGTAGAAGAGTTGCAAACCCTTTGGCTTGCCGATCAAATATATGCAGTGGTAAAAGATGAGAAGCTGGCAAATGAAGCTATGCAGGTAGCGGAGAAGAAAATTAATTATAAGAAGAAAAAGAATAAGTGAAGGATTTTAAAACCATACATACAAGCAGAACAATGATGTACGCTGAGTTGGAAAAGATGATGGCCTATTCTCTCGATGGCGATAATTTTTTAGAATCATTAGGGCATAATGTGACAGGCAAAAAATCTAACTCAGGTGTTGAAAAAACGGCCTACTATTTGAAACGGCTCTATGGCTTCGATATGCAGTATCCACCTTTTGTTGCCTTCAAATACTTCTGGAAAATATCAGACCCCAATGAAAAGCATTTGATCGCTTTTGTGTATGCGGTTAATCATGATAATCTATTGGCTGAAAGTGTTCAGGCGTTGCAAAATGTTAATTGTTAATAACTATTAAACAATGTTTGTATTTTGGATTGAACTGCTGCAGATTGACCCATCTTTAAATTATTGATAAACTCATTTGGGGTCTCCACAGTT
>Ga0209398_1000998_pt1 | contig 15660 bp, 9 predicted proteins | sample AshMeaBigSpring_FD_184125 | JGI IMG/M metagenome (GOLD analysis project Ga0209398, IMG submission 184125) | Groundwater microbial communities from Big Spring, Nevada to study Microbial Dark Matter (Phase II) - Ash Meadows Big Spring (SPAdes)... | ecosystem: Environmental > Aquatic > Deep... | reverse complement strand
CGCAACGCACCGGCTCGGCAGGAGCCTCGCCCTCCCAATCCGACAAAAGTCCCCGCCCACCTTTTGATCACCCCGCCCGCACGGACGGCCTGCGCGGCGTAGCGTGCCACCGGGCCGCCGAATGTGGTATCAAAGGGAGTTCGCCGCCCTGCTGCGGCGCGCGGTCGGTTCGCAGGCAGGGAGTCCACCCATGGCTGGCAATCCGTTACGCAATGTTCCCTCTGTGGGCGAGCTGCTCGACAGCGCCCCCTTGCGCCGACTGCTGGATCGGGTCAGCCGCAACGTGGTCGTTGCCGAGGTGCGCAGCTTTGTGGACAACCTTCGCGGCGAATTGCAGACGGCAGCGGCCGAGATCAAATTGCCGACGGCCGGTGAACTGGCCGAGCGGATCGCACACTGGATCGTCACCGATCGCCAACCGCCGCTCCGCTCGGTGATCAATGCCACGGGCATCCTTCTGTCCAGCGGGCTGGGCCGGTCCCCGCTGGCCGAGGAGGCCCTCCAAGAGATCATCTCGGTCGCGGGGGGGTACGCCAGTCTGGAAATCGATCTGACCACCGGTGATCGCGCGCTGCGGGTGCAGGCGGCCGAGAAGCTGCTCAAGGAGCAGACGGGCGCCGAGGCCGCACTGGTCGCCAACAGCCATGAAGGCGCCCTGCTCTGGGCGCTGTCCGCGCTGGCCGCGGGTTGCGAGGTGCTCGTAGCGCGCAGCCAGCTGGCGGAAACCGGCAACGGCTGTCGCCTCTCGGAACTGGTCGCATACAGCGGCGCCCAGCTCCGCGAGGTCGGGGCCGCCAACCTGGCGCGCGTCGGCGACTACGAGACGGCGCTCAGCGACCGGACGGCCGCCATCCTCCGCGCGGACTGCGGTGATTACGTCGTCGCGGGTCTCGCGGAGCAGCCGTCGCTGGCGGAGCTGGTGGCGCTGGGCCGCCGCAAGGGCGTGCCGGTGATCGATGCCCTCGGGCCGGGGGCCCTGCTCGACTTCACCCCCTATGGCCTGACGGGTGTACCGCAGGCGCGGGGAAGCATCCTGGCGGGTGCCGACCTGGTACTGATCAACGGCGACCAGCTGCTGGGCGGACCGCAGTGCGGAATCATCACCGGCCGCGCCGTGCTCTTGCAGCAGCTGGCCGCGCATCCGCTGGCCCGCGTGATCTGCCCCGACAAGTTGACGCTGGCCGCGCTGGCCGCGACGCTCCGACTGTATCGCGATCCGCAGGTCGCCGAACGCTCGATCCCCTTACTGTCGCTGCTCGGTACATCGGTCGACAACCTGCAGAATCGGGCCGAGCGGTTGGCGCCGCAACTGGCGGCCGTCCGAGCGGTGGCCCAGGCCGAGCCGCTGGCGTCGGTCGCGTGGCTGAGCGGCGAGGGGATCCCGTCGCAGCAGCTACCGTCCTGGTGCGTAGCGGTCGCACCCGCGGGGCGAAGCGTCGAGCAACTTGCCGGGGCCCTCCGCCGCGCGACCCCGGCCATCGTCGGCCGCACGAGCCCGGATCGGCTGCTGCTGGACCTGCGGAGCGTCCTGCCGGCCCAGGATATGCGGATCGCCGAGGTGTTTGCGGCACTCGCTGGGCACGCTTCGCCAGCGGCCGCGGACGGTTGATCGCAACGGGACGCTGGCCTGGCGGCGTGCCCCGCCCTGGCCCCTCCCGAGCTTCCCTGGCCCCCTCGCGAGCTTCCCTGGCCCCCTCGCGGTTCCGCGGAGCGGGCCGCTGGAGATGCTGGCCGTCCGAAAACGGGCAAGTTAGACTAAGAGCCTACGCAAAGGCGCTGTTAAGCAATTATACGGCACCCGCCGAGGATGGTCGCCTTTCGCTCCGCGAAAGTACGGTCTTTCGCGGAGCGAAAGACGACGATGATGTGACAAAGCCGACCGGCGGCAGCATACGTCTCCGAAATTGCTTATCAGCCGCCGGGCGCTAGCCCACGTTTGGAGCACGGAAACCGCGGGCTAGCGCCCGGCGGCTGATCCACAAAACCGGCAGGTAATTGTCTTGCAGCGCCCAAGATGGTGTCGATCCGACGCCCGCAGGCGTCGATTCGCAACGTCTTCACCCTCCCTCCGGGAGGGTCGAAGGCGAGGCACGAGCCTTCGGGGAGGGGACGGTGCGACCGGCTGTGCGTCATCGCAGGCGCCCCTCCCCGGCCGTTCGTTCCTCACGGCCGACCCTCCCAGGGGGAGGGTGAAGTCGTCGGGAGGGTGAAGTCGTCGGGAGGGTGAAGTCGTCGGGAGGGTGAAGTCGTCGGGAGGGTGAAGTCGTCGGGAGGGTGAAGTCGTGGCAAGGGCGACGCTCCTGCGGAGCCGAACCTCGGTTGCTCGTGGTGGCATCGCACCCGCACTTTTTCCACCGCGGCGGATGCCACAGTCCTGCCGCCGCGGCTATCCGTGTCGCGACGTTGTGACGGCCCGCGGGCGAGTCCCGGATCGTTGGTTGGCCCTGGGAGGCTACCCGGTTCAGCTGTGCGGTCCGGGGGGGAGTTGGCAAGGTTGAGTGTTCCAGCGCGTCCAGTCCTGTTCGTGTTGTGCTGCCTGAGCCTGGGGCTGGCACTCCAGGCCCCGCTGCTGAGGGCCAACGATCTGTTGCTGCAGCGGTCGCAACACGCCTGGGGCCGGTTCCCTCAAGACTCGTGGAAGTGCGTCCGCGTCGTGACCGAGACGTTCGACAAGCAAGGGCGGACCGACAGCACGACCATCACCGAGACGCGGACCACGCTCGCCGACGTGGGCCCCTCGGCGCTGTCCCTGCGCAGCGAAATCGCGGTTGAGGTCGCGGGCAAGCGGTTCGTGCCCCAGCCGCAACTCGTTAAGCAAGGCTACTGCGGCGAGTCCGAGGGCCAGGTGGCCGAGATTAAGGAGATCGGAACGAGCCAGCTGGTCATCGGCGGCGAAACGATCCCTTGCGAAATCCGTCAGGTCAGTATCCGCGGCGGCGACGTGCTGATCAACAGCACGGTGCATTTCTCAGCGTCGGTCGCGCCCTACGTGCTGCAGCGCGAAACGGTTTCGTCCGACGCGGCCGGCAAATTCGTCCACTACCAGACGCGGGTCGACGTCCTGGCGCTCGGCATGCCCTGCCGGGTGCTGGCGGAGGTCAAGCCGGCGGCGTACGTGCGCACGATTCATACCAATCCCGCCGGGACGACCTCGACCGTCGAGGTCCACTGCCTTGACGTTCCGGGCGGGATCGTGGCCCACGCCTCCAAGGAACTGGATGCCGGGGGACGTCTGGTCCGCCGCAGCACGCTCGAGCTGGTCAACTACGGCGTGGGCGAGCCGGAGGCCGCCGCGGGGCTGAACTGGCAGCGACGGCGAATCCTCTTGCGCCGACCGCTTCCGGCGGATCGCTGAATGGGCGTTCGTGTTTCCGGGAGGGCGAGGCTCCCGCCAAGCCGAGGACCCGCTCAGCGCGCCGGCTCGGCAGGAGCCACGCCCTCCCAAGGATCGTGCAGCTCCGGTTCGCTCGTCCCGTATCTTCCAGGTTCGCGCCAGTCTCTTCAGACCGCGCGACACGCGCGCACAAGTGACCTTGGGAGGGACTGTCCCGATTTTTGTGGCATGGATGCCAGAAAAATGGGACTGTCCCCTTCGGCAGAGCCATTGACACAAAAAAATCCGTACAGGCCCCCTTGGGAGGCGACCGTCGCCCGGTCGCCGGTGCGTTGCCAGCTGCCGCAGTTTGGGCGATAATTCCGGGCTTCTCGGCCGCGACCGCCAGGCAGCCGTGTACAGGTCGGGGGCTGGTTCAATTTTCGGCCGATCGAATCCACCACCTTCCGCCGCGCTGGCCGAATACCCTGCACGGGCCGCCTGACAGGCGCGGCAGACGATCGCCAGGGTTTGTACCGCTACACCGCCAGGAACAGGGGCGATGCCATGGAAGAAAAACTGGTCGGATTCGGGATAACCTTCGACGACGTGCTGCTGCTGCCGAGCTACAGCGCCGTCGTTCCCGCGGAGGTGGACGTGTCCACGCGGCTGACGCGGCGGATTTCGCTAAATATCCCCCTGCTCAGCTCCCCCATGGACACCGTCACCGAAAGTGCCATGGCGATCGCCCTGGCCCAGCAGGGAGGGCTGGGCGTCATTCACAAGAACATGTCGATCGAGCGTCAGACCGAGGAGGTCGACAAGGTCAAACGGAGCGCCAACGGCATTATCATCGACCCCGTGACCCTGCCGCCCACCGCGAATGTGGGGCAGGCCCGCGACGTGATGGCGAAACACAACGTTTCGGGGGTCCCGATCACCCATCCCGACGGCCGCCTGGCCGGCATCCTGACCCGTCGCGATCTGCGGTTCCTGGAGTCAGGCGAGCTGCCGGTCTCGGAGGTGATGACCCGGGAAGGACTGGTTACCGCCACCGGGACGGTAACGCTTGAGCAAGCTGAGAAAATTTTAACGGCTAAAAAGGTGGAGAAACTTTTGCTGGTTGACGAAAAACAGAGGCTAACCGGGCTGATCACGATCAAGGACATCGACATGCTCAAACGCTATCCCGCGGCATGTCGGGATAGGCAAGGCAGGCTAAGGGCGGGAGCTGCGGTTGGTGTCTTTGACGAGGAGCGGGCCGCTAGCTTGATTCAAAAGGATGTGGACGTCTTAGTCGTCGACAGCGCGCACGGTCATTCGGCCAACGTGGTGGAGACAATCCGGCTGATCAAGCGGCGTTGGGACATAGACGTCGTGGCGGGCAATGTGGCCACGGCCGAGGGTTGCCGAGCGTTGATCGAGGCGGGAGCCGACGCGGTGAAGGTCGGGATCGGTCCAGGTTCGATCTGCACGACGCGGGTGATCTCTGGTGTGGGGGTCCCGCAGATCACGGCCATTTATAACGCGGTCCGCGCGGCGCGGGACAGCGATACGCCGGTCGTTGCCGATGGCGGCATCCGTTACTCCGGCGACATCACCAAGTCGATTGCGGCGGGGGCTCGGGCCGTCATGATCGGTGGCCTGTTCGCAGGTTTGGCGGAGAGTCCCGGACAGCAGATTCTGTATCAAGGACGAACGTTCAAGGCCTACCGGGGGATGGGTTCCCTGGGGGCCATGGTCAAGGGTTCCGGCGAGCGGTATCGCCAGGGCGGTGGGGCGCCGGAATCGGGAAAACTCGTGCCCGAGGGGGTGGAGGGGCGGGTCCCGTACAAGGGACCGCTCGGCCCGTTCGCATACCAGCTGGTGGGGGGGCTTCGCGCCGGCATGGGGTACTGTGGCACGAGAAATATCGAGGAATTGCGCACCGACGCGCGATTCATCCAGGTCTCTGCGGCGAGCGTTAGGGAGAGCCATCCGCATGACATCGCCATTACGCAAGAAGCCCCCAACTACAGCCCTGAGCATCCGGGCGAGGGCACTTGAGCTTCGAAGGTCCGCGCGCCGACCCTTGGCGCCGGCGGGCCGCTTGTGGCGCCCAACGGCGCGGGTGGCAGCCGCCGCGGTCGCGGGGCTGCTCGTGACCGTGTCGGCCGCGGCCAACCCGCTGGACGGGCGGCTTGGTGGTGCCGCGCCGGCCAACCGCGGGACCCTGCCTGGCGGTCACCCCGTACCTTTTGTCGGTCCGGTGGTGATCGGCGCGGGCCCGAAGCAACCGAGGGACACGACCGACAGTCTCTCGTGGCAGGCACCGGACCGTGGCGACAGCCAGGACGTCCCTTCCGTCGCCCGGCCGGCCGGCGCGGATCCGCTGGCTGACCGACCGGACGACCCCTTTGCCAATCCGTTTGACGATCCCGTGCCTCGCACGCGGGCGGCTCGCGCCGCGCGCCCCTCGGCGCGCGTGATCCAGCCGGCCTCCTTTGATCAGAAGGCCGGGGCCGCCTCTTCGCCGCCGGCGCTTCTGGCTCAGGTCGCGCCGCCTACCCTGCCGTTGCCCGAGGGGCCGATCCTCGACCCGCCCGATGTTCCGGTGCGACCGGACGAGACCGAGGCCGTGGAGGGGATGATCGACGACCTCGAGGCCGGGGCCCCACCGACGGACGACCCGCCGGCCGCCCCGCGGATGTTGCCGGACAACGATCTGACACCTTTCCGGCGGCAATCGCCGCGTCCGACCGATCGTGACACCGAGGCCCGGCCGCCCTGCAACCGCATTTACCATGACCGCGATTGCTGCGCGGTGGAGGCCGAGTGTCGCTCGGCCTGGCAGAAGCTTGCCGACAGCCCGCTCTCGCGGATCTCCGTCGACATCACGCCGTCGATCCAGCCCGAGGCGGTCGACGCGGCGGAGCTGGCCGAGGCCCGCCGCCAGCGGCTGGATCCCGCGGACGAGCGGGTGTGGACGAACCGGGCGGGTGAGGTCGTGGCCCGCGGGAAGCTGCACGATTTCGTCCAGGGCAGCGTCTACGTGGCCGACGAGTCCGGGGTCACCTCGCGCGTGCCCTACCGCGAGCTGAGCGACGACGACCTGTGCTATCTCACCGCCTGGTGGGGTTTGCCCACCGAGTGTCGACTGGGTGATCAGCCGCTGGAGCTGCGCAACTGGACCTTGCTGACCTTTACCTGGAAGGCCTCGTCGCTCTGCCACAAGCCGCTCTACTTCGAGGATGTAGAACTGGAGCGGTACGGACATGCGGCGGGACCATGGGTCCAGCCGCTGCTGTCCGGCGCACACTTCTTCGGCGACGTGCTCCTGCTGCCGTACAACACCAGCTTGAACCCGCCGCTGGAATGCCAGTACGCCTTGGGCTACTACCGGCCCGGGGACTGCGCCCCGTGGATGGTGCCTGCGTTTCCCCTGAGTCTTCGAGCCGCCAAGCGACAGGCGGCGACGATCCTGGCCCTTTCGGCCTTGATTCCGTAGTCTTGGTTTGCGGGAGCGATTGGCAGCGTGACGGCGGGGTCGCAAGACCCCGCCGTTCTTGCCTGTGTCCGCCAGGTGATTTCCGGGGTCCGGTCCGCGTTCTCGGTCGGCGCGTCGGGGGAGCGGCGGAGCCGGTCCACCGTAACCATTCACGGGGCGGTGCTGCACCCCAGGGGGTCAGGCACATCCTTCGGCGGGACTGCTGCACGACGCCGAGCGATCTTCCCGAAAAACGAGCCAGCCCCCGGCCCGTGAACGGTCACGGTCCACCAGACTCTGGACCGGGCCCCGAACGGTGCTCGCCGCCGCCGCCGGCCGGCACGACCGTCCGCCCGAGATTGAGCCCGCCTGGCGGCGGGCCTACGATAGCTTCATGGCGCGCGCAACCCCCAACTCCCGCGGATTGCTGTTGCTGGTCGTCCTCGCAGCGCTCGGCGTGCTGCTGGTCTACCTTCCGTCGCGGATCGTGGAGAACTACCGGGCCGTAACCGGGCTGGGGCCGGACTGGGGCCGGGTCTACCTGGCGGTCGTGGGCACGGGCGGGGCGCTGCTGGCGGGTTGCAGCCTGTGGATCACGTGGCGGATGTGGCGGCGCTCCGTGTTGAAGCGGCGGCGCGTGGAGCGCCAGCAGCGGAACCCCAGCGAGTTGACGGCGGCGGAAAAAGAGCGCGAGGTGGCGGAGCACCTGGCGGATGTCGAGCGGTTGCGGGCCGACCCGCAGGTGACGGACGAGGTCCGCCAGGAGCTGGCGCCGCGCGTGCGGGAGATCGAGCAAAAACAGGAGAGCCAGCGCCTGGAGATCGTGGCCTTCGGCACCATTTCCAGCGGCAAATCGAGCCTGCTCAACACGCTCGCCGGCCGCGATGTTTTCGCCGCCGATGCCCGGGGTGGGACCACGCTGCGGCGGGCCGAGGTTCCCTGGCCGGGAGACGACCGCGTCACGCTGGTCGATACGCCGGGCCTGGGCGAGGTGGAAGGGGCGGATCGTCAGCGAACGGCGGCCGAGGCGGCGCGGGACGCCGACCTGGTCCTGCTGGTGCTGGATGGCCCGCTGCGCGAAAGCGAGTTCCAGCTGCTGCAGACCCTGGCCGGCATGGAGAAGCGGGTACTGGTTTGCCTGACCAAGGAGGATTGGTACGAGGCGGACGACCGCGCGGCGCTGTTGGGCCAGATTGCCCGGCAGGTCCAGGGTTTCGTCGACCCGCGCGACGTGGTGGCGGTCCGCGCGCGGCCGTTGGAGCGGACGCGTGTGCGGGCGCTGGCCGACGGCACGCAGACCGAAGAGTTGATCGCCGTGCCGGCCGACATCCAGCCGCTGGCCGAGCAGATGATGCGCATCGTCCGCCGCGACGGCCGCGACCTGCTGCTGGCCAACCTGCTGCTGCAGTCGCGGGGGCTGGTCGAACAGGCCCGGGAGCGTGTCCGCGAGACGCTCGACCGCCGGGCCTGGGAGGTGGTCGAGCGGCACATGTGGGGCGCCGGCGGCGCGGCGGCCCTCAGCCCGCTGCCGCTGGTCGACCTGGCGGCCGGCTGCGCCATCTCGACCCGGATGGTACTGGAGCTGGGACGCGTCTACCACCAGGATATGGACCTGGACGTGGCGGTGAACCTGCTGGCACAGCAGGGCAAGAATTTGCTGGCGGTGCTCGGCACGACCGCGGCCACGCCCGCGGTGGCAGCCGTGGTCGCCTCGCTGCTGAAGACGGTCCCCGGCATCGGTACCATCACCGGGGGACTGCTGCAGGGGATCGTTCAGGCCCTGGTCACGCGCTGGATCGGGGCGATATTTATTGAGTACTTCCGCCACGAAATGCAGACCCCGCCCGGGGGCATGACCGCCCTGGCCCGCCGCGAGTGGGAACGGATGACGAGCGTCGCCGAGCTGCGGCGGCTGGTGCTGGCCGCGCGCAAGCACCTGCGATCGGCCGCGAACGAGGACCAGGTCGATTCATGAACGTGGCACCGCCGGTTCCGGAGACGCACTACGAGCAGGCCCTGGCCGCGGTCGAACACGCCCTGCGGCGCTACCTCCGCTGCTCGGACGAAGAGCGCGCGCGACTGCAGGACGACCTGGCCCAGCTGCGGGCCATGGAAGCCAAGCTGATGCAGGGGCGGGTCGAACTGGTCGTGTTCGGCGAGATCAGCACCGGCAAGTCGGCCTTGATCAATGCCCTGGTCGGCAAGGCGGTGACGGAGGTCGATGTGCAGGGCGGGTGGACCCGCGAGGCAGGGAACGTTCCCTGGCATGGTTGCGGGCATGTCGTGCCCGGACTGGCCCAGTCCCAGCTGATCCTGGTCGACACCCCAGGGCTGAACGAGGTGGGGGGCGAAGACCGTGCGACGATCGCCCGCGAGGCGGCACAGCGAGCCGACCTGATCCTGTTCGTGACCGATTCCGATCTGAACGAGACCGAGTTCTCCGCCCTCGTCGCGCTGGCCGGCGCCCACAAACCGATCCTGGTGGTGCTTAACAAGATCGATCTCTACTCCCCCGCCCAGCGGCAGCGGCTGTTGGAGGTGATCCGCCAGGAGCGGCTGACAGGGCTGGTGCCGGCCGCGAATGTGGTGCCGGCGGCCGCAGATCCGCGCGAGCTGGAATTCGTGATCCAGTCGGCCGACGGCAGCACCCGCAGCCAATGGCGCAAGCCCGATCCGGACGTGGCCGACCTGAAGGTCCGCATCCTGGAAATCCTGGAGCATGAGGGCCTGGCCCTGGTGGCCCTGAACGCCGCCATGTACGCCGCCGACAAGAGCGACCGAGTAGTACGGGTCCGCGTCCAACTGCGGGCCGCGCGTGCCAACCAGGTCGTGTGGAGCTTCGCCCTCGTCAAATCGCTGGCGGTGGCCTTCAACCCGCTGGCGGTGGCAGACGTCCTGGGCGGCAGCGCGGTGGATGCCAGCATGGTCGTCACGCTGGGGCACATCTACGGCCTCGAGATGACCTGGACCCATGCGCGGCAACTGGTCAACTCGATTGCCAAGGCGGCCGGGTGGGTGCTGCTGGGCGAAGCGGTGACCACCGTCTCGTCGTCGCTGTTCAAGGCCCTCACGCTGGGCTACGGCACCGTGCTGACCGCCCTGCCCCAAGGCGTGGCCGCGGGTTACGGTTCGTACATCGTGGGCCAGGCCGCTAAGTTCTACTTCGAGCACGGGGCCTCCTGGGGCGGCCACGCACCCAAGACCGTGGTGCGGCGAATCCTGGACGAAACCGACAAGCAGTCGGTGCTGGAGCATCTGAAGGACGAACTGAAGAAAAAGCTCCAGCGGAATATCCACGCCGACACCCAGGTGGGTGGATTGAGAGATTGAGAGATTGAGAGATTGAGAGATTGAGAGATTGAGGTTGGAGCGGGGGCGCAAGAAAATGGCCCTCGACCGAACAGTGTCCGGTCGAGGGCCGGTGCAGCCACGCGGGCCGACATCCGCCAGGGGCGGGCGGGCGTGGCGATCAGAAACTGTAAGTCACGCCGGCATAGCCGCCGTGCACCACCAGGCTGCCGTCCGAGGCGATGATCGGCAGATCGTTGACGCCTCGCAGGTCGGTGGGAATCTGGTCCGCGGCCAGCGCGATCCCGGTCACGGCCACCACGCGGTAGCCAAAGGCGATCTGCCAGCAGTCGTTCAAGGTGTACAAACCGCCCAAGTCCAGCTCGGCCAGGAACGAGACCTCGTCCTTGCTGCCGCTGAAGTTGTACGGCTCGCCGATGTTCGGACCGTTGTTGACGATGGCGTCGCCCGCCGCTCCGCCGATCCGCGAGTCGTGGTCGATGCGGTTTCCGTAGATGCCCACCTTGGCACCGCCCAACAGGCTCAGCCGATCGCAGGCCTGGAAAATGGCCTGGCCGCCCACCTGCCAGCCGATCAGGCTGTTGTCGACGTTCACGTCGTAGAAAATCTCCTCGACGGCCCCGGTAAAGACCGTGTCGACCACGCTCGAGCCGAACTGCAGGTCGTCGTCGAACCGGAAGTACCGCACGCCCGTCAGCCAGTTGAACGTCCAGGGCGAGCCACAACCGTCGCGGCAGACGCCATATCCCGCCAGGCCGGCCAGGTTGATCTCGACGTTGTGCATCTCCCAGTCCCGGCGGAGACGGTGGACCTGCGCATCGGCGACGAAGGTATCGGCGTTCACGTTGTTGTAGTCGAGCGAATCCCAGTTGAGGATGCCGTTCAGGCTGCCGCCCAACGGACCTCCGAACAGGTTGACTTCCTCCTGGTCCGGGAACAGGCCCCAGTAGCCCAGCTCAATGCGGGTCGGCCCACAGCCGATGTAGCGACCGATGCGGGCCTCGAATCCGCCTGCCCAGTCCATCCGGGCGTCGCGCGTGTCCAGCAGTTGGACCGATTCGTCCGTGTCGTCGTAGCTCCACCAGTAGTGGTCCCCGTCGTCGCGGGTCATGTACAGGCCGCCCAGGTAGACATTCCACAGGCAGTAGTCCCCGCCGCAGCCCGCGCAGCCGGGCTGGCCACAGGCGCCGTCGCACCCTGTGCAGCCGTCGTGGACCTGGACCGCGGCCACCGGACTGTCGGCGGACGTGCTGGACGGCAGGTCTTGACTCGGCAGAACACTGGCGGACTGCGGAGCATCGTCATAATAGCTCGCGACGCTCCAGAGCTGGCGCGCATTGCTGCCCGGCTCCTCGGCCCCAGCGGGTGCGGCCGCGACGGCCAGCGTGACGGCGAGGGCTGCGGTCCATCCGTAACCACATTTCATTGCGGGTACTCCTTTGTAATGTGCGATCCGTCCGCCGATCAGCCCGCAGTCCATGGATCAGGGCCGAGCGCGTGCGCCGGGCGCAGCCGGCGCTGCCTCCGTGGCGGCCAATAGAGATTCCTTGTGCGAGCATCCATGTCGCTCATGAAAATCTCATCGGCAGATCGCCATCGCCTGGATGCCTAAATTGAACGCGCCGGCGGGAACGGTCCAGCCGGATCGTCCACGCAGCTTCCGCAGGCGGGACAACCGGGACACGGAGGCGCGGAGGGGGCTGCGGGCCGGGCCGCCGCCCCCACGGCGAAGCGGCACAGAGCGCAAGGTTTGCCTGCCGTTCCCAAGATACCAGGCGCCGCGTCAGCGCCGCGCCGCCCGCCATGGCCGCAGCTTACCGGCCGCGACCGGTCCGCACGACGGACGGCCTGGGGCCGGGGTTGCGGGCGTTCCCGGCCGGGCCTGACGGACCGCACGTTTGTAGGACGTCCAACCTCCCGGCATCCGGCCACATGGTCTAGAATCCTGGCAGGGTGTATCGTGATGCGCGCCGGCGGAACCGTTTACGGGTCGGGGTCTGGTCCCTTTTTCGGCCGACAAACTCGACCTCGCAGAAACGCGCTGGCCGAAAACATGGACCTGACCCCCTGGAATCAGGCAAAATCCTCCGCCGGACTGTGAACGGTTAGGCGCTGTTCAACAATAAGTTACCGAAATCACTCATCAGCCGCCGGGCGGCAGCCCGCGGTTCATCCGCGAAAGACCGCGGGCTAGCGCCCCGCGGCTGATCCACAAAACCGGTAGGTAATTGTCGTGCAGCGCCTTACCGCGCCGGCAGCGAAGGGAACGCCATGGTGCTCGTGTACGCGGTCGATCAGCCGGGGCTCGCCCCCTTCCAGATGCCTGACCGATTCCGCACCGACATCGCCTACTTCATGACGCCCGCCGGTGAACCAGGGGTGCCTGAGTTGGGCGCCGGCGAATATTGGATCCGCTTGGATGACGCCCGCGTCTGGCTGGCCGACGGTGTGGTGTGCGTTGTGTCGCCGCTGGATGCCGCGGCCAAGGCTGAATTGGAGTTGACCGAGGAGCAGGAGGCGTGGCTGGAATGGTTGATCGGGCACGGTGTCCAGCACGTCCGCGTGCAGCGTGACGCCTGCGCGCCGCCATCGAGTTCGGGGCGACGACCGTGACACCGCGCCGTGGGTGGCCCGCGGACCAGCTGTCCCGCCCGGCCCGATCCGCGCCGCACAGGCCTGGCGGAAAACTTGGGCCCGACCGCGGGGAACACGGCACGCATTGGATCGGATTGCGAACAAAAACCGTTCACGGGCGGGGTCTGGCTCATTTTTCGGCGGAAGGACGGCTTGTCGTCGTCCGGCGCTACCGCCGAAAAATGTGCCTGACCCCTTTGGTGGGGTGCACGGGCGGGGTCTGGCTCATCTTTCGGCGGAAGGACGGCTTGTCGTCGTCCGGCGCTACCGCCGAAAAATGTGCCTGACCCCTTTGGTGGGGTGCACGGGCGGGGTCTGGCTCATCTTTCGGCGGAAGGACGGCTTGTCGTCGTCCGGCGCTGCCGCCGAAGAATGTGCCTGACCCCTTTGGTGGGGTGCGCGTGCGTGAGCGGATGTGGCTGTGAGAGAGCTGGACTACAATTTCAGGTTTGGCATTCCGCGATCGGTTGCCGCGGGGAGGTGTGCTCCCCTTGCGTGTCCGGTACCTGCGGAAACCAGGAACATGGCTTGGCGAGGTAAGCGGATGGAACGCGACGACAGCAATTACGTGGGACTCGGGCCAGCGCGGCGATCGATCGTGGCGCGGCTGACCCCAGCCATCTTGATTGTGGCTCTTGTGCCGGGTCTATCGCCCGGCCAGACCGGCCCGGGAACGGCCGGGGTGGGTCCGCCGGGTGGCGGCCAACCGGCGGGCACCGGCGCCGGGGCCAGCGATGGCACGCCCAGGCACAAGGACGTGGACGCCGCGGTGGAGAAGTTCCAGGCCGGGAAATTGGACGAGGCCCGCCAACTGCTGCTTGATGCCAAGAAGAAGAATCCCGAACTGCCTCCCGGCAATCTGATGTTTGCTCAACTGCTGTTCGCCGCCAACCAGCCGGCGGCGGCCCGCAGCGCCGTCGAGCAGGCCGTGGCCGACGAACCGAAAGATCCTGAGGGCTATTTGATCCTCGGCGATCTGGCGTTCCAGCAGCAGCGGCTTACCGACGCCGACCTGTTGTTCTCGCAGGCGTTCACACTGACGGGCGAGTACAAGGGCAACGCCGAGCGGCAAGAGAACCTGCTGATGCGGTCTTACGCCGGCGTGGCGGCCGTGGCCGAGGCTCGCCAGCAGTGGGCCGCGGCGGAATCGCAGTTGCGCGCCTGGTTGAAGCTGAATCCCGAAAACGTCGTTGCCCTGACCCGTCTGGCCCGCACGCTGTTCAAGCAGGGTCAGGAAAAGGAGGCCTACAAGGTGCTCCAGGACCTGTACGGGATCAACGCCCAGGCGGGGCGGCCGGAGATCAACATGGCGGGCCTGTTCGAACAGGCGGGCAAGCGGCCGAACGCTCGGAAGCTGGTCGAATTGGCGGTCCAGCGCGACGCAGAGAGCAGTCAGACCAGGCTGGCGGCGGCGAACTGGGCCCTGGAGGCCGGCGAACTGGACATGGCGGCGACCAACACGGCCGAAGCGCTGCGCCTGGTACCCAAGAGCTTCGAGGCCCGCCTGATGTCCGGCCTGGTGAACCGGTACAAGCGGAAATATGCCGAGGCCGAGGAGCCGCTCGTCGCAGCCCATCTCCAGATGCCCCTGCACCCGGCCGCCATCAACCAGCTGGCCCTGGTCCTGATCGAACAGCCGGACGAGGAGAAGCGGGGACTGGCGGCGCAGTATGCCGAGATGAACGCCCGGTTGAACTCCGATCAGGCGCAGCCCGTAGGTCGCGAGGCCGCGGTCACGCTTGGCTGGGTCCTGATGCGTCTGGGGCGTGTCGTCGAAGCGGAACGCGCGGTCCAGGCCGCCCTGTCCTCGGGCAGCGTGAGCGCGGATGCCGCCTTCCATGCGGCCAGCCTGTTTCACACCCGCGGACGAGACGATCTGGCTCGGCCGTTGCTGAAGCCGATCCTGGACTCGACGGTGGCGTTTCCCAGCCGCGAGGACGCCGAGAAACTGCTGGCCAGCCTGAAGCTGGAGTGACCCGGATACGGGGCGCGAGGCTGCCACCGGTAGAGCAAACGCTTAGAGCCGACCCCTGGACCCTCACCCCGGCCCTCTCCCAGAGGAAGAGGGAGCAGTTGTGGGACCGGCTCTAAGGCGCTGCACGACAATTACCTACCGGTTTTGTGGATCAGCCGCGGGGCGCTAGCCCGCGGTCTTTCGCGGATGAACCGCGGGCTAGCGCCCGGCGGCTGATGAGTGATTTCGGTAACTTATTGTTGAACAGCGCCTAAGGCGGCTTGCGTGGCGATCTCTGGCACGTCGCTGATTCCAAGGGACCAGACCCCGACGGGTGATTCCAAGAGGTCAGGTCCATGTTTTCGGTCAGCGCGTATCGCCGAAGTCGAGCCTGTCGGCCGAAAAATGGACCAGACCCCGACGGGTGAACGGTTACCCCTGGATCCCTCCACGTTTTGTCGTCATTAGGGAGGAACATAGTTTCCGATGATGCCCGAGATACTGAACAGGTACAGCCGCCGAATTACGCAGCGGAAGAGCCAGGGAGCATCCCAGGCGATGCTTTACGGCACCGGCCTTACCGAAGCGGACATGGACAAGCCGCAGGTGGGCATCGGCAGCATGTGGTACGAGGGCAATACGTGCAACATGCACCTGCTCGAGCTGGCCGCGCAGGTCAAGAAGGGCGTGCAATCGGCCGGCCTGGTCGGTATGCGGTTCAATACGATCGGCGTCAGCGATGGCATCTCGATGGGCACCGAGGGGATGAGTTACTCGCTGCAGTCTCGGGACCTGATCGCCGATTCGATCGAGACGCTGGTCGCGGCCCACTGGTACGACGGCTGCGTGGTGCTGCCCGGCTGCGACAAGAATATGCCGGGCAGCATCATGGCCCTGGGCAGGCTGAATCGGCCGGGGCTGATGGTCTACGGGGGCACGATCCGCGCTGGCTGGCTGGACGACCAGAAGCTGGACATCGTCTCC
>Ga0209398_1000996_pt1 | contig 15680 bp, 7 predicted proteins | sample AshMeaBigSpring_FD_184125 | JGI IMG/M metagenome (GOLD analysis project Ga0209398, IMG submission 184125) | Groundwater microbial communities from Big Spring, Nevada to study Microbial Dark Matter (Phase II) - Ash Meadows Big Spring (SPAdes)... | ecosystem: Environmental > Aquatic > Deep... | reverse complement strand
CAACACTGTGCGACGAATACGCAGCGTGTCCGGCTCCTGTTTATCGGCGGAGCGGTAGTAACGCGCCAACGCGTAGGTCGGGCCAAAGGCGTTCTGCTGACTCAACAAGCCAAGCAGTTCTTCACGCACGGTGCTCCACTTGTAGCGCCACTCGTGCGTGCGAATCTGGTCGCCATATTCGAGCAACTCCAGCGTGGCGTCGGCGCCAAGCCGGCTGATGATGGCAATCGGCGCCAGGCGAGTCGGGTCCTGTTTGAGCCGAGCGAGGAGCATTTGCGGCGTCGCTTCGATCTCGTCGGGGCGCAAAAATGAGCGGCGTGTGGTCAGGCTGAAGAACAGCCCCACGACCACGGCGCCACCTAGCAAAATGACCAGCAGCCACGCCACCGGATCCATCGATGCCAGGATGCGCTGGCCTGACGGCAAGGCGCCAAAGCCCTCAAAAAATGTGCGTACCGCTTCAAGAAACTGCGCCATACCGTCGTGTTCGCCTCTTTCGTGTCTTGATTGTACCACAGGCGGGCGCACCAATCGGCGCGGGACGCAGCGTGGTGTACGTTCCTGTTTCGAGCGCAATGGCAGTGGCGTCAGTGATGCTGCACGAAGCGTTGCTGCTAGATGTAGAAATGAGAAATTGATGAGAATGGAAGTCGAATCACGACAAACCTGCCACATAGCCAGTAGATTGTACATGTATTGAACAAAGAATGTATATAGTTTGTTGTAGTCTTCTCTTGTTCAAGTTCGTTCTGCCAACCAATGTTGTTTGTTTAACTGTAATTACACACTGTAAAAGGGAGCAACCATGAAACTGACAAGAACACTTCCCCTCCTGCTTGTGGCGGCGCTGTTTGTCGCCGCCTGTGCGCCGGCAGCACCGATGCCAGCTGCACCGGAAGCGCCAGCCGAAGCCGCCACCGAAGCCGCCACCGAAGCGCCGGCCGAAGAAGCGCCGGCTGGAGCGGAAGCCGCCACCGAGTTGGCGGATATTGTCGACACTGCGGTGAATGCGGGCAGTTTCGGCACGCTGGTGGCGGCGGTTGAAGCCGCTGGTCTGGTCGAGACGCTGAAGGGCGAAGGGCCGTTTACGGTCTTTGCACCTACTGAAGATGCATTTGCAGCACTGCCTGCGGGTACGGTTGAGGCGTTGCTGGCTGACCCCGCAGGGCAGTTGACGCAGATTCTGCTCTATCACGTGGTGCCGGGCAAAGTCATGTCCACTGACCTGAGTGATGGCATGACTGCCGATACTGTTCAGGGTAGCCCGGTCACCTTCACGCTTGCCGATGGCGCCGTGAAAATCAATGAGGCGATGGTTGTGACGGCTGACATCGAGGCCAGCAATGGTGTCATCCACGTGATTGACACTGTGATTCTGCCGCCGGCTGAAGAGGCTGTGACTGAGGAAGCACCGACGGAAATGGCTGCGCCGGCTGGTAACATCGCAGAAGTTGCAACAGCAGCTGGCAGTTTTGGCACTCTGCTGACAGCAGTGGAAGCTGCAGGGCTGGTAGATGAGCTGACGGGTGAAGGCCCATTTACCGTCTTTGCCCCAACCGATGAGGCATTCGCAGCCTTACCGGCGGGCACGCTTGACACACTCCTGGCTGACCCGGAAGGTGCGCTGCGCGATATCCTACTTTACCACGTTGTAGCTGGCAAAGTAATGTCCACTGACTTGAGTGATGGCATGATGGCAGACTCGCTTCAGGGCGCGCCGATCTCGGTGAGTATTATGGATGGTGCGGTGAAGGTTAATACCGCCAATGTGGTTACGGCAGATGTTGAGGCCAGCAATGGCGTCATTCACGTGATCGATGCCGTGATCCTGCCACCGGCAGAATAGTGATAGTCATCACTGTCGCCTGCCGCTGTGAAATTAATTCAAAGTAGCGGTTTGAGACAGCTATCAATGTACATGTAGAAATAAAAGTCCCAGCCACCAGTGGCTGGGACTTTTATTTCTGTGCGACCGTGTATGTGCTGCCGCCAGCTTTACAGCAAAGCGGCAATCGGCAATTCCAGCCGATTGCCCTCCCAGTGTTCCTTCATCCACGCGTAGCGAGAATCGTCCAGCGGCGGGCGCGCCCGTTCGTCGTCCAGCAACTCGCCGGCCAGGTAGTTGAGGAAGTAGACGTTGCTCCCCGGCGCCGCGGCCACAGGGTGATACCCTTGCGTCACCAGCACCAGGTCGCCGTTGCGCACCGGCAGCAGCTCATCGAAGTCGGTGTCGAGCCGGTAGTTGCGGTGGATGGCAAAGCCATCCGGCGGATCGATGCGATAGTAGTAGGTCTCCTCCAGGTAGGGCGAGCCGCCGGAGCCGTCATGACAGTGGGGCGGCCAGCCTGACCACGACCCGCCCGGCACATAGACCTCGAAGAGGATCAGCCGTTCGGCGGGCAGCGGCGGCGCCAGGATGTGATTGACCTGGCGCCGCGCCGCACCGCCGCCGCGAATCTCGCACTTGATCTCCTTTGGCCGGATCAAGCGCACGCCATATTTACCTGTCGCTGGCGCGCCGCCGACCGCGAACTCGAACGCACTTTCCGCCGTGACGACAATCGTCTTGCTCGGCGGCGCATAGAGCAGCGATGGCGGGCCAGCAAAGACGCCGCTGCGCCTGAGAGTGAAGGCTGTAGCGTCAACTTCGAGCTTTGCGGCGCCCCGGAGCGGCACGATCGCCACCTCCTCGTCGCCGGTATGCACCGTGTACTGCTCTCCCGCCGTCAGGATAATCACGCGGAAACTCAGGTACTGCCAGCCAGCACTTGCCGGCGTCACGACGATCGTCTCCCCATCCGCCCCAATTGGTCGAATCAAATGCTCCATATCCCCAATCTCCAATCGCTCAATCTCCCAATCGCCAATCTCATTTCGAGACTGGCGATTGGAGAGCAGAAATAAACGCCTCCACTTCCTCCCGCCGCGGCATCGCCGCCGCGCAGCCGTGACGCGTCACGACGATGGCGCCGCACGCATTGCCCATCTGCACACTGGCGGGCCAATCCCATCCCTGGCAGCGCCCGTAGATCAGCCCGCCGGCAAAGGCGTCGCCTGCGCCGACGGTGTTGAGCACCGTCACGGGAAAGCCCGCAACATCGACGGGCGGTGTGCCGGCGGCAAAGATCGTCGCACCGCGCGCACTGCGCTTGAGAATCAACGTGTGCCCTCTGCCTGTCGCCAGGAGCGGCGGGATCAATGCCTCCAATTCGGCGATCTGTGCCTCAGTCAACCGCTGCCCGGCGAAGACGGTTTCCGGCAAAGCGCCGAGCAGTGCGTACATCTCTTCTTCGGTACCGATCACGACATCGATGAACGGCAGGAGCCGATTCAGCGCCACACGCAGCGCATCCGTCCCTGCCCATTGATCCGGGCGAACATCGAGGTCGAGGTAGGTGGTCACGCCGACCGCGGCGGCTCGCTGTGCGGCGGCGAGGGTGGCGTCGACGCAGGCGCCGCGACTGAGCGCCGTGCCCGAGAGCAACAACGCGCGCGTCCGGTCGAGCGGCGCTGCGGCCACGTCGTCGACATCAAGCCAGATATCCGCCGGATTGTGGCGATAGAAGACCAGCGGGAAGCGGTCGGGCGGCTGCACGCCGACGACGGCCAGCCCTGTGTGCGTGCCGGGTTTGCGTGGAATGTAACGCGTGTCGATGCCTTCGTCAGCCAGATGCGCCAGCACAAAATCACCCACCAGGTCTGGCCCGACCGCTGTAAGCAGGGCAACGCGCAGGCCAAGCCGGCGGGACGCCACGGCGATGTTGGTGGGCGAGCCGCCGATGTGCGCATCGAATCCGGTGATCGCGGTGAACGGGGCGCCGATGTTCTGTGCAAACAAGTCCATGCCACAGCGTCCCAGTGTGATCAAGTCATAGGTTGTTGCCGACAAGATGTCCTCGCTTTCCATACGCCAGTTAACTAACCGATCTCGTCGATCTCGACCCAGCGCCGCGTGGCATGACTCAATTGCGCGGCGTCCATGAGGCGCTGGATATACGCGCCGTCGGCAAAGTCTGGCCGAACCTGTTCGCCGCGCGCAATCGCCGCCACCCACTGGCGCGCCATCGTCTCCTGGGTGCGGAAGACATCGCGATAGGTGTTATGCACGGTGTCACGCCGCGTCCCGTTCCAGAGATCATCCGGCAACGGCAGATCGTGGAGCGAGCTTTCGTTGGCACGCGCGCCGAAGAGACGCTGTTCGCTCGCCCAATCGACGCGTGCGTGAAGGGTGCCGCCGTCGCCGTGCAGGTCGAACTCGTGAATCTGGCCGAAGGGCGTCGCCTCGCGGGCAACGGTCGAAGCATGCAGCATCCCCTGCGCGCCGTTGGCGAATTGCAGCAGGATCATGGCGTTGTCGTCGGCCTGCGGGTAGGGCTGATCGGCCGGGTTATGCGGCGCACGTTCAATCAGCCGCCCCAGTTCGGCGCAGACCGCCGTGATCTCGCCGAAGAACCACCACGCCAGGTAAAGAAAGTGCGAGGCGATGTCGCCCAACGCGCCGGACCCCGACACAGTTTCATCGAAACGCCAGTTGTAGCCGCCGACCTGCCCGAAGCCCGTGAAGTAACGGAGGTTCAGATGAAAGGGTCGTCCAAGAAAGCCCTCATCGATCAGGCGCTTCACATAGCGATTGACGGGCATATACCGGTAGGTGAAGGGGGTCATGCAGATGGCGCCGGTTTCGGCGGCGCGCGCCGCCATCTGCGCCGCCTCCGTGTAAGTAAGGCCCAGCGGCTTCTCACACAACACGTGCAAGCCGCGTTCGAGCGCAGCCAGGGTAAGCGGGTGGTGCAGGTCGTTGCGCGTCAGGATGATGACGGCGTCGACCAGCCCGCTATCCAGCAGATCTTCGTAGCGTGCAAATGCGTGCGGCGCCGACCAACGCTGAGCCAACTCGACGGCATCGCGCCCGGCAATCGCCACGACGCGCCCCATCGGATGCTGCGCCAGCGCGGGCAGGTACATCGAGTCCGCCCACCAACTGCTGCCGAGGATGCCGACGCGGACAAAGGGTGCGCCGGGCGTCTCAGCGCGCATTACGCGACCACCGCTTCCCAGGCGCCGCTCTCCCAGGAGCGGATCATCGCCTGGTTGGTGCGGGCGGCGGCGTAGGCCGCGGCGAAGCCCGGCTCGATCTGCTGGCCGTCTACAATCGACTTGAGAAAGTGGAAGGCCTCGCTGGTCTTGAGATCATCGTAGCCCAGGCCGATGCCGGGGCCGGGGTTGAAACGCCCGTGCAGCGGGTGGTCAGGGCCGCCAAAAATCGTCGTGAAACCGTCGTGGCCGATCTCTTCGTCGGGCAGATAGACCTGCAGCTCGTTCATGCGCTCGAAGTTCCACTTGACCGCGCCCTTTGTGCCGTAGATCTCGAAGGCCATCTCACACTTGGGGCCAAAGACTGTGCGCGAGGTCTCCAGCGTGCCCTGCGCGCCATTGGCAAACTCGACTAGCGTACCGATGTAATCTTCGTTCTCCACCGGGCCGGTTGGGTCGCCCGGCTCGCCCACGGAGAAGTGCGTACCGCGACCGGGTACGGGCAGCGGGCGATCCTTGATGAAGGTGTTGCGCTGGCTGACCAGCCGGTCGACCGGCCCCGCAAGGAAGTGGGCCATGTCCACGACGTGGGTCATGATATCGCCCAACACGCCGTAGCCCGCCTGCTCGAACTTGAAGCGCCAGGTCAACTGGCCGTACGGGTTGCTGCCGTACATGGAGTAGAAGCGGCCGCGATAGTGGGTCAGTTCGCCCAGCTTGCCATCCTGGATCAACTGTCGGGTGTACTGCACCAGCGGCGCCCACCGGTAGTTGAAGCCAACGCCGGTCATGACGCCCGCCTGCTGCGCAGCCTCAGCGACGGAGATCGCTTCCTCCGGATAGCGCCCGATGGGCTTTTCACAAAAGACGTGCTTGCCGGCGGCGATGGCGGCCATTACCATTTCTTGGTGCAGGAAGTTGGGCGACGCAATGTTTACTACCTGCACCGCCGGGTGTTCGATCACTCGTCTCCAGTCGTTGGTAGATTCCTCGAAGCCAAACATCTCCTGCGCCTGGCGGGCGCGCGCTGGCAGGTCGTCGGCGCAGATGACCAGCTGCGGGCGGATGCCGCCATCCCAATAGCGGTCGGGAATGGCGCGATAGCCGCGGCTGTGCGCCATCCCCATCCACCCCATGCCGATTACGCCGATGCCCAGTGTCGTTGTCATGTTTCACCTCATATGGAATACGCGTTGTAATCTTCTAGAAAGTTTTGAAGTTTCCCGAAAGACGACTGTTTGATCCAGAGGTCAGTAGTATAACAATTGCCTTGCCGTTTGTGCATTTTCAGATTCGTTATTTCTGAGTTTGCTGACATTCCGGCAACGGAGATTGGCCTTACAGTCTGGACAACCCCATAGTCATTTGTCTGACGCAGCGTCTAGTAGATTCTGCTATATTTTATGTACTCTTACCGAATATGCTGAGAGACTTCACACGCTCTGCTTACCGAGCGCCGCCGCCGCTTCGCCGCCCCATCATTGTTATCCGGCACATTTGCGCCGTCGATTGCTTTAGTCGAGGAGGAGCACACCATGAACGTCTCAAGCTCGTCATGCACGATTTCGCCCCGAATCGCGCGGGCTATATCGGTGCTCACCGGCGCCCTGCTGCTGACGATTGTGCTGTGCGGCCTGCTGGCGCCAGCGGCCAGCGCGCATGCGCCAGCAGGCTCTGCGCCACGAGCTGCCCCGCACCCCTTCGCCCTGGCGCCGCTGGACAGCGCCACCGTCACCTTCACCCTGGCGATACCTTCACTTGCACCCGACAGCCTGGGCTTCAGCCACGTGGCCTGGGGCGACTACGACAACGACGGCGACCTCGACCTGCTGCTCGAAGGTTGCGCGTATGACAGCGGCGCCAACGCATGCACCATCCCGGTGCATGCCGTCTATCATAACGCCGCCGGCGTGTTCACGATGGCCCTCGATTTACCCTCTCACGCTAACGGCCCCGTGGCCTGGGGCGATGCCGACAACGACGGCGACCTGGACATTCTGCGCGAAAATTCCGACACCGGCGGCGACACCTTTATCGAGGTGCTCGCCAACACCGTCGTCACCTTCACGCCGGCGTTCACCACCCCACTGGACGCCACCGCCCTGGCTTGGGGTGACTTCGACAACGATGGCAAACTGGACATCCTGGCCGGCGGCTATGCCGCCGACTACAGCACCAGCGGCGTGTGGGTCTATCGCAACACGGGCAGCGGCTTCACCCAGGCCTACACGGTCACGGTCGACGATGCCGCCAGCGGCGTGGCCGCGGGCGACTACGACAACGACGGCCGCCTGGATGTGCTGGTGAGCACCGACGGCGACTACTTCCTCGGTGGCGTCTACCGCAACACCGGCAGCGGTTTCACCCGTAACTTTGTGCTGCCCGACCTGTCCAAAGGCGACGTGGCCTGGGGTGACTACGACAACGACGGCTGGCTCGACTTTCTCCTGGTGGGGCGCCAGAATGATCTCTTACAGACCCTGGTCTACCACAACACTGGTCTCAGCTTCAGCCCTGCGTACACCCTCACCGGCTACTCGGAAAGCACCGCCGCCTGGGGCGACTACGACAACGACGGCTGGCTGGACTTGATGCTGACCGGCGCCCTCGAGACCGTCACCGCCACGACCGCCATCTACCACAACGACGGCGGCGCCGGCTTCAGTGTGGCCACGCCGGCGCTGCCGGGCGTGACCGACGGCAGCGCCGCGTGGGGCGACTACGACAACGACGGGCGGCTGGACATCGTGCTGACCGGCTGCAACTCGGCGGACTGCAACAGCCCGGTCGCCCAGGTTTACCGCAACGAGACCGCCAGCGCCAACACAGCGCCGGGGGCGCCGGCCAACCTGCGCACCACGGTGAACGGCAGCACCGTGACCTTCCAGTGGGATGCAGCCGCCGACAGCCAGACGGCCGCCGGCGGGCTGAGCTACAACCTGGTTGTCACGCCGAGCACGGGTCTGCCCTATGCCCTCGCCCCCATGGCCGACGCCGGCAGCGGCGATCGGCGGCTGCCGGCCCTGGGCAACGCGCAGAGCGGCCTCACCGCCACGCTGACCCTGCCGGACGGCGAATACCGCTGGCGCGCCCAGGCCATCGACGCGGCTTGGGCCGGCGGGGCGTGGGCCGCAGCGAACAGCTTCGCCGTCGGCACGCGCATCATCACGCCCACGGCGGGCGCAGGCGGCAGCATCAGCCCCAGCACGCCGCAGTCCGTGAAGTATGGCGGGACGCGTGCCTTCACCATCGCGGCGAACACCGGCTACACGATCCGGGACGTGGGCGTGGACGGCGTGTCGGTGGGCGCGGTGAGCGCCTACACCTTCATGAACGTGACGGCTAACCACATCATCACGGCTGCCTTTGCCATCAACACTTATGTCATCACGCCCACGGCGGGCGCGGGCGGCAGCATCAGCCCCGGCACGCCGCAGACCGTGAACTATGGCGAGACGCAGGTCTTCGCCATCACGGCGACCACGGGCTATCACATCCTGGATGTGGGCGTAGACGGCGCGTCGGTGGGCGCGGTGAGCGCCTACACTTTCACCAACGTGACCGCCAACCACACCATCACGGCCGCCTTTGCCATCAACACCTATAACGTCACGACGGCGACTACGGGCACGGGCAGCGGCTCGATTATCCTGAACCCGGCCGGCGGGACCTATGACCACGGCACGGTGGTGACCGCCACGGCCACTGCAGCCGTCAGTTCCAATTTCACCGGCTGGAGCGGGGCCTGTGTGGGGACGGGGACGTGCAGCGTCACCATCGACGCGCCCAAGTCTATCTCGGCTGCCTTTACGCTCAAGACCTACACCGTCACCCCCACGGCGGGCGCGGGCGGCAGCATCAGCCCGAACACGGCGCAGACCGTGAACCACGGCAGCACGGCGCAGTTCACCGTGACGCCGAACCCCGGCTACCAGATCGTCGCGGTGACCGGCTGCAGCGGCAATCTGAGCGGCGCTACCTACACCACCGGCGCCATCACCGAAAGCTGCACGGTGAGCGCCACCTACACCTGTGCGCCGGTCATCACGGTGCAGAACACCAGCGACACCGGCGCTGGCAGCCTGCGCCAGGCCGTGGCTGATGCCTGCCCCGGCGCGATGATTGACTTTGCCCCGGGCCTCAGCAGCCAGACCATCCCCTTTGCCAGCCAGATCGTGCTGGACAAGAACCTCACGATTAGCGGCACCGTGCCCGTCACCCTAAGCGGGAACAACGCCACGCGCATCTTTGCAGTGAGCGCGGGCACCATCGTCAGCCTGCATCGTCTGACCCTGACCAAGGGAGCCGCCGACAGCGGCGGCGGCATCCGCAACGATGGCACGCTGACGGTGCAGAACAGCACCTTCAGCGCCAATTTAGCTATTAGCGGAAGCGGACGCGGCGCCGGCATTTACAACGATGGCACGCTGACGGTGCAGAACAGCACCTTCGCCAACGGTTCTGCCATTGGCGCCGCTGGCATCTTCAACGCTGGCCTGGTGACGGTCACCCACAGCACCTTCAGCGGCAACGCAGCTACATCTGACGGCGCCGGCATTTACAACGATGGCACGCTGACGGTGCAGAACAGCACCTTCAGCGGCAATTCAGTGCTTACCAAGCGCGGCGGCGGTATTTACAACAATTCCTCGCTGACGGTCACCCACAGCACCTTTAGCGACAATTCGGCTAATACGGAAGGCGGCGGCATCTACAACAACCCCGTAAGCATCAAGCTGACGGTGCAGGGCAGCGTATTCAGCGGCAACAACGGCGGTAACTGCATCGGTTCTCCGCCCACCTCCGACGGCTACAATGTCTCTTCCGATGGCACTTGCAACTTCACCGGGCGCAACGACATCAACAACGCCGGCGCGCAGACCCAGGCCTTGCTGCCCAACGGTGCGGCGCCCCTGCTGGCCAGCAGCCTGGCGATCAACAACGTGACCGACCCGGCGCTGTGCGCGGGGACGGATCAACTGGGCAACCCGCGGCCCACGCCCTGTGCCGCGGGCGCCGTGGAGTTTATCACCCCGGCCACGACCCGCTACGTGGCGACCACGGGCAATGACGCGGGCAACAACTGTCTCAACGCCGCGACGCCCTGCGCCACCCTGGCCCGCGCCCTGGAGCAGGCTGTGGACAACAACACGATCCGGGTCATCACGGGCGCCTATCTGGTCGCCAATCAGCCTATCAGCAAGTCGGTGCTGATCCTGGGCGCCGGCTCCGGGCAGACGATCCTGCAGGCGAATGCTACGGCAGCAAAGCACAGCAACGGGCGCGTCTTTGCCGTGGCGCCGGGCAAGCACGTCACGCTCGCCGGCCTCACCGTGCGCCACGGCTGGAGCAGCGGCGCCAATGCCTCCGGCGGCGGCATCGCCAACGTGGGCGTGCTGACCGTGCGGGACAGCGCCATCCTGAGCAATACGGTGGAAGACGGCGGCGGCGGCGCTATCTACACTGCAGTTTACACGGGCACGCCCAATTCTGGCGCGCTGGTGCTCTACAACAGCACCCTGGCCGGCAACCGGGTCTTCAAGGCGGGCGCCAGCGCCGCGGCAACCGCCGGCGCGCTGCCGGGCGTGGCCGGGCTGCTGAGCTTCGCCACCGTGCTGGGCGTGACCTGGAACCTGGGCCGCAAGCGCCCGGGGCGCGCCTGGCAGCGCCGGCTGCCGCCGCTGCTGGTTAGCATGCTCTTCTTTGGCAACTGCACCTGCACCAATGATCCCAAGGGGCTGGGCGGCGCGCTCTTCAATGACGCCGGCGCCGACGTGACGCTGCGCTTCAGCAGCATCACCCACAACCGCGCCGACAGCGGCGGCGGCGTCTACAACGTATTGTCGAGTTTCGGTAAGACAGATGGTGCGCAGCTTGCCCTGGCCAACAGTGTCCTCAGCCAGAACAGCGGCGGGGACTGCGGCGGCCAGCGGGTCAACTCCCTGGCCGGCAACGTGGCGTCGGACACAACCTGCGCCCTGGGCAACGCGACGGATACAAACGGCGCCGGCGCCCAGGTGGCGCCACTGCAGGCGAACGGCGTGGCCCCGCTGCTGAGCGCCAGCGCCGCCATCGACCGGGTTGGTGCGGCCTGCCCGGTGGCTGACCAGGTGGGCGTGCTGCGCCCGGTTCCCTGCGACGCGGGCGCAGCCGAGTTCACCGGCACGGCGCAGGCTCATCTGCAGGCAGCTCTGCGCAGCAGCCCCGAGCGCCCCTACCGGGGACAGACGGTCGTCTACACGGCCATGGTGCGGAGCATCGGCCCAACAGCCACCGGCGTGAACATCACCCTGGCGCTGCCCGCCGGCCTGACCTTCGGGGGCATGACGCAGCGCAGCGGCCCGACCTGCACGATCGCCAGCAACACCGCGGCCTGCGGAGCCCTGGCGCGCGGCAATGATGTGACGCTGGTGGCGCAGGCCACCGTCGCCGCAGCCGAAGTGGGCATGCAGTTGAACGCCACGGTGACGGCGCAGGCGGCCAACAGCGCGCAGGCCAGCGCGACGTTCCTGGTCATCACCAAGGCCGTGCCGCCGCCTCCGCCCCCCACCGTCGGCTGTGGCGATGGCAGTTACCCCACCATCCAGGCCGCCGTCGAGGCGGCGCCGGCCGGCGCCACCATCGAAGTCTGCGCCGGGACTTATAAGGAGAATGTGACCATCAACAAGAACGTGACCATCCGCGGCAGACAGGGCGCTGCCAACACTATTGTGGATGGGATGCAGCGGGACCGTGTTTTCGACATCAAGTATCTCACCGTTGTGACCCTGGAGGGGCTGACCATACGCAACGGTGTGCGGCAAGATTCCAAATACGGTGACCCCGACGGTGGCGGCATCAAGAACTTGGGCATGCTGACGATCAACAACAGTGTTGTCAGCGGCAATTCGGCACGTTTTGCCGGCGGCATCTTAAATTCGAACGTGGGCACGCTGACGGTCAACAACAGCCTCGTCACTGGCAATTCGAGTCTTCGTGGTGCTGGCATCTGGTGCTATGGGACGGTGACGGTCAACAACAGCACCTTCAGCGGCAATCGGACCATTGGTCAAGGCGCCGGCATCTCTAATGCAGGCCGGCTGTCTGTCAACAACAGCATCTTCAGCGGCAATCAGGGCGAGAGCGGCGGCATCTTTAATGCACGCCAACTGACGGTCAACAACAGCGCCCTGCAAGATGGTGGTCCCGGGGGCAACGGCAACAAACTTAGCGTCGAAGATGCTCGCTTTGTGAACAGCCAGCAGGGCAACCTGCATCTCAAAGCAGACTCGCCTGCCAGGAGTATGGGCCAGAACTGCCCGGCCACCGACCTGGAAGGCAGGGCGCGGCCCGCCAGCGGCTGCTCGGCCGGCGCGTACGAGTTCAGCACGGCCACGGCGAACGGACTGCGCGCCCAGGCGCAGTTGGAGCCGCAGGCGGCGGCCACCACCTTCGCCTTCACCAGCTTCGACGGCGCGGTGTCGCTGGACATCCCAGCCGACGCCGTGACCCAGACCGTGACGTTGGCCTTCAACCTGGGCCGGCCCACCGGCGGCGACCCGGCGACTGTGTTTGTGGCCGGCGGGCGCGCCCAGGGCGTGGTCTTCACCGCCTACGACGCCGCCAACCAGCCGCTGCCGGCGGACTTCACCTTTGCGGCGCCGCTGACGCTGGCGCTGGAATACGATCCAGCCCTGGTCACCGGCGGGCTGGAGGTGGACCTGCGCCCCATGCGCTTCGAGCCGGCCACCGGCGGCTGGCTGCCCTTCACCACCGACATCACCGTGGACAAGGTCGCCCGCACCATCACCTTCCCCATCTGGCAGGCGGGCGAGTACGGCCTCTTCACCACGCCGCCCGCCGTGTATACCAGCCTCACCGCGGCCAGCGCCGCGGGCGTCCACTACCTGGACGGCGGCGCCACGGTGCTCTACACCCTGGCGGCCTTGAACGGCGACAGCCAACTGCACAGCGACCTGGCCTTGCGCTACGTCCTCCCTGCGGGGCTGACCTTCGTGGCGTGGGTGAACGACGACGGCGCAGTCTACGCCGACGGTGTCATCACCTGGTCGCTGCCGGCCCTGGCCGCCGGCGGTCTGCAGTTCGCCAGCTTCGACGCCCAGGTAAGCGCCGACGCCGCGTTCTGGGGGCAGGCCATCACCAGCACGGCTACGCTCACCGACGCCGCCGGGCTGAACCTGGCCGCCCAGGCCATCGTCAGCGTCAACGGACCGACCACGGCCGTCAATGACAGCGTCACCACGCGGCCGGGGGAGATGGCCATGCTCTGGCCACTGCTGAACGACCTCAACCCCGACGGCAGCCCGCTGGTGATCACGGCGCTGGGCAGCCCGACCTACGGCGTGGCGACCATCCTGGGCGATACAGTGCTCTACACGCCCACGGCCGGCTTCGAGGGGAACGACAGCTTCAGTTATACCGTTCAGGACGGCCAGTTCAGCGCCCAGGGGGAGATCCAGGTGCGCGTGGCGCGGCTGGCCTTCCTGAGTGTCTTCAAGACGGTGGCCTACAACGGCCAGGAGAGCTTTTCGCTGGCGGATGTGCCCCAGGGCGCCGAGGTGGTCTACACGCTTGACCTCGCCAACGGCAGCGGCGGGGAGATCGCCCAGAATGTGGTGCTGACCGACGTGCTGCCGGCAGGCGTGCAGTTCAGCGGCTGGATCACGCAATCTGGCGCCACGCTCGACGGTGGTGTCATCCGGTGGAGTGCGAACAGCGTGCCCACGCAGACAGTGACGACCCTCCGCTTCCGCGCCACAGTCGTCGCGCAGGTGGGGAGCACGGTCGCCAACAGCGTGCAGGTCGCGGCCGCCAACGCCGACTCGACGGAGGGGAGCGCCAGCTTCGTGGTGGCCGGGCCGCTGCCGCCGCAGCCAGTTTACCTGCCGCTGATCCAGCGCGCAGCGACGGTTGCTGCCGGCGCACCGGCCGAGCCGTCGCCAACCGAAGCACCGTTTGTGGAAGCTACACCCGTTCTCACGGATGAGGTCGAGCCAGAGTCACCGCCAACCGAAACGCCGTTCGCGGAAACTTTGCCGGTTCCTGCTAATGAGGTCGAGCCGACGCCAACCGAAACGCCGTTCGCGGAAGCTTTGCCGGTTCCTGCTGATGAGGCCGAGCCGACGCCAACCGAAACGCCGTTCGCGGAAGCTTTGCCGGTTCCTGCTGATGAGGCCGAGCCGACGCCAACCGAAACGCCGTTCACGGAAACTTTGCCGGTTCCTGCTGATGAGGCCGAGCCAACGCCGCCGCCTACCGACACGCCAGTCGCAGAAGCGTCGCCCGTTCCCACCGCCGCGGCAGGACAGAGCGAGGCTAATCAGTTGCCCTTTGAGAGTTTCCTGCCGCTGTTGCAGCAATAGGCGGCGGGGGCTGTTGTGTATCGCTAGCGCCTTCCTGAAAGTTTGCGGCTTCCAGGAAGGCGCTAGATGTTCCTAAACGTAAACCTAAACGTAAAATGGTGTCGTTTTAATCGCGATCAATGCGTTTGATCGGCCAGTTCCCACCAGGCTATCGTGACGGCGATCCCAACGGCGCAGGTCACGGTGACAATCGCATAACTGCTGACGCCGAGCGTTTCACCCTGCGCAAACAACGCCGGAATCGACCACGGGAAGTACTCACCCCACCCGGCCACGGCCACTACCTGCGCCAACAGCAGCGTGAGAAAAACAAAGCCGAGCGGCGCCAGGTAGCCATGTCCCGCGCTGGCAAAGAAGGCCACCGGCGTCACCAGGGCAATGGTCAAGATAGCGGCGATGACGATGCTGACGGCGCCTTGCAGCAGCAGCGGCGGCGACGCCTGCGCCAGCCCGATCAGCGCGCCGATGCCGAAGCCGAGGATCAGCACCAGCAGCACTAGGACGCCAGACCAGAGGGCGATGACGGCGAACTTGGCGACGACGATGGCCGCGCGGGACGTGGGCAGCGCCAGCAGATCCTTGGCCGTGCGGTCGGCGTACTCGCGACCGAAGACCCAACTGCCGATGAAGCCGAACAGGATGAGGCCGCCGACGGCCAGCGCCTGCGCCAGCAACTCCAGATAAGTGGGCCAATCGGCGGCGCCGGCCAGCATGTGCGCCTTGGCGCTGATCAGCCCGACGCGCTGCGCCAGCCCCGGGTCTTTGAGCACGATCATAAAGAAGCCACCGACCAGCGGCAGCAGGGCAAAGCCGAGCACAGTGAACAGCGACACCTTGGAGCGGCGCGCTTTGAGCAGTTCAACATAGACCGCCTGGGCAAGGTTACGCATGGGTGGACTCACCATCTGCGCCGACAAGGCGCAAGAAATAGCGTTCCAGTTCCTCCTCTTCGACGACGAGGAGCGTCGGGGGATGTCCCGCCCGGCAGAGTTGGGTTGCAATCTCGTCCGGGTGCGCAACGGCCGCCTGGTCTTGCAACGTGATTGTCCCGTCCGCCGTCGTTGGGGCGAAGCCTGCTTGCTGGAGCACGGCGCGGGCGGCGCCCAGGTCGCGCGTACGCACGCGCAGATGTCGCCGCCGGTTGTGTTCGAGTTCGGCGCTGTCAAGCTCTTGCAGCAACCGGCCGCGGTGAATGATGCCGATGCGCTGTGCCAGCCGCGCCACTTCGCCCAGAATGTGGCTCGACATGAAGACGGTGACGCCCTGTTCCCGCACAAGCTCGAG
>Ga0209398_1000995_pt1 | contig 15688 bp, 10 predicted proteins | sample AshMeaBigSpring_FD_184125 | JGI IMG/M metagenome (GOLD analysis project Ga0209398, IMG submission 184125) | Groundwater microbial communities from Big Spring, Nevada to study Microbial Dark Matter (Phase II) - Ash Meadows Big Spring (SPAdes)... | ecosystem: Environmental > Aquatic > Deep... | reverse complement strand
CGATGAGCACAAAGTTGGCCGGACGCGCGTCGAATACGGCCACTCGACGCGAAATGGACATCCACGCATGGGGGAACGGTTCGAGCGGTTCCCAGCCGCTGTCGCGAAGGAATGCGACCACGGCCGCCGCATCTGGGAGCGGGCCGCGCAAGGCGCGCTGGGCGATGACGAGGCGGGGACCTTCGCGGTCGGTGACGGTGCCGAGAATGCGGGTGATGTCGGCGAAGAGTTCATTGTGAGCCGCCCATCGGTCGAGGTATTCAAGAGGCGTGGCGGGTCGCAGAGCAAGCCTGCCGCCGGGCAACCGTCGCACGGTGCGACCATACGCCCCTCCGTAGGTGACCTTGAGGACGTCATGCCCGGAGGGCCAGACGCGGTGTTCTAGGCCGCCTTCGCCGGCCGGGTCGAGGTAGAGTGCGGCAGGGAGGGGTTTGCCCCAGCGTCGGAGGGCTCGCTGTTGGGCGAGGATACCCGTGCCGTCTCCACCTGCTTCCAAAATTCTTCGGAAGTCGGCGGCCGCTGCGACAGGCACAAGGCTGTCAGCTCTTTCGGGTCGGTAACCATGCATCTCACTTTCTCTTGGTTGTTGCCTTGATGCAAGCGATTTTCATGTGCGCTGACGAGGCTGAATGAGGTATCGCCGCGGCAGCGGGCGGTTCTTCATTCAATTCATCCTTCCCACTTCGCGCCCGATCCGGCAATTTCCCCGCATGGCCAAATCCAGCCCGAAAGCGCCCCGCGAAGAAGGAGCGGTCGAACGTTCGGCGCGGACGCCAACCAATGGGTCAATGGTCAAGCCGCCCGGGGCGGATGGATCGCCTACCCCACCCAGTCAAACCGCACCGGCTTCTCGATGTCCGGGTGCAGGCTGTGGTGGACCGGGCACGCAAGCGCGGCGGCTTCGAGGAGCTGGCGTTTGGGATGATCGGCCGGGAGCGGGATGCGGAAGACGATTTCGATGCGGGCGATCCGGCGCGGGGTGTCGGCGGACATCACCTTGTCCACGCCGACCGTCGTCCCGTCGAGCGCGATGCCGTGGCGTTCGGCAGCGATCCCCATGATCGTCGCCATGCAGGCCCCGAGCGAAGTGGCCGCCAGATCGGTCGGCGAAAACGCCTCGCCTTTTCCGTGGTTGTCCACCGGTGCATCGGTGAGAATTTTTGAGCCGGAGGGCCCGTGAACTGCCTCGCAGCGCAGCCCGCCCAGATAGGAAATGTCAACGTGAACCATAGAGCCTCATTGATCCCCAAAATCCGTTGCGTTGGCAAAACAATTGCCGCCCCTACTCCGCGTCCAGCATTTGGAACACCACCGCATAGGAACGCAGATAGCTGAGAATCATGCTGGCCCCGACCAGCAGCGCAACGACGAGGAAGAGCACCTGCGGAACCCAGGCGGCAAACGCATCGATCCGGCCGAAGAACCGGTTCTGGTAGATGTCCGCCCAACGGGCTGCCTCCTCGTCCAGGCGGCCGGTGGCCTCGGCCACCTCGAATGCGCGCTCGAGATCAGCCGGGAAGGCGCGCGTCTGCCGGATGGCTTCGGCAAATCCGGCACCCGCACGAATCGCTGGAACCACCTGCCCGCAGGCCGCTTCAATGCTGGCGCTCCGGCTGGCCGATCCGGCCCGGAGGAGGCTTGCCAGCACGCCGTCGGCCGAGCGGATTCCGAGCGAGAGGACCAGGCAGAACCGGGAGAGCGCCCCCAGTGAAAACAGGCCGCCAACCAGCGGAATCGCGCAGACCGCGCGGTCGGCTGCCACGCTGGTCCGCACCGCCCGCCGCATGAGGACCGCCGCAGCCACCACGATTCCAACCGCCGCATAGCCGCCCAAAAGGATGGCCGCCACCTGCCGTACGAAGCCGGGCACACCGCCATCCATGATCGCGGGCGCAATAGAGAGGAGCACCGCCGCCAGGTGAAATATCAAAACGGGATAGGCAGAGGCAGCGATGGCCCGCCGGCGGCAGGAAGCCAGCCGGCCGTAGTAGGCCGACAGACGGTCGCAGGCCTCGCCCAGCCGTCCGCTCTGCTCTCCGGCGGCCAGGATTCCGGCGTCGAGCACGCTAAAACCGGCTGCAGACGCCGCCGCTGCAAGGCCGCCGGCCACATAGGGCGCCATCGCGCGGGCGGCGCCCGCCGGGCGCTCGCGTCCTGCGCCCAGGTGTTCCAACGCCCGCTGGGCCGGGATCCCGCTGCGCAGCATCTGCGCGAGGTCGTGAAAGAAATGTTCCTTGTCGGAGAAGCGGAGTTGCACGTCGGGGCGGGTTATGGAAAATCGCAGCATGCATGCGAGCGACGCCCGGAGCGAGGACGAAAAGTTCATGCGGGCGGCAATGGCCGAGGCCCGCAAGGGTTCCGGACTCACGCACCCGAACCCGGCGGTCGGCGCGGTCATCGTCAAAGGCTCCCGCATCCTCGCGCGCGGCTGGCATCGCGCCGCCGGGCTTCCGCACGCGGAGATCGAGGCGCTCAGCAATTTAAAAAACCGCGCTGCCGCCAGGGGCGCGACAATCTTTGTCACACTCGAGCCCTGCTCGACCCACGGACGCACCCCGCCGTGCACCCAGGCGCTCATCGAGACCGGGATCGCCCGTGTTGTCTATGGTGCCCGCGACCCGAATCCGCTCCACGCCGGCCGCGCCGACGCCCTCCTCCGTGCCGCCGGCATTGCGGTCACCCCCGGCGTCCTCGCCGCCGACTGCGCCGCCCTCAATTCCGCTTGGAACAAGTGGATCTCGACCGGCCTGCCGTTCGTTATTGCGAAGGCGGGCATGAGCCTCGACGGCCGGATCGGATCGCCCCCGGGGAGGCGCTGGATCACCTCGCCCGAGTCCCGCGCCGACGCGATGGACCTGCGCGCCTCATCGGGTGCCATCCTTGTGGGCGGCGGCACAATCCGCGCCGACAACCCGAAGCTCACCGTCCGCGGACGCCCGGGCGCCGCACAGCCCTGGCGGGCGATCTGGACCCGCACCGCCGATCTCCCGCCGGGGAGCCACATCTTCACCGACCGCCACCGCGCGCGCACGCTGGTTTACAGTGGCCGCAGCCTGCGGCAGGTCCTACGCGATCTCGGCCGCCGCGGCGTGCAGCAGGTCCTCATCGAAGGCGGTGGCCGCACGCTCGGCGAGGCCTTCGACCGGCACCTCGTCGACCGCATCGTTTTCTACATCGCTCCGGTCCTGCTCGGCGGCCCGGTCCCTGCCGTCGCAGGACGGGGAGCCGGCTCGATCGCCGATGGATATGACCTCGAAAACTTGTGCTACCGCGTCACCGGCGGCGATCTCCGCGTCCAGGGGGATGTCCGACACCGGAAATAAATCCGCCCGCCTGAAAAAAAACAGCCTACGGCGTGAGATTGCGGAAGTAGACCGGGGCGAAGTCCACGCTTCGGTTCCCCTTGTCATCCGTCTTCTCGATCCGCTCGATCATGGCCTGCAGCCGCTGCTCGCCGTTCACGATCATCTTGCCGGTGGGCGTCTGCTTCAACGCCTGCCCGATCGAATAGACCGTGAACACGTTCCCGCGTGTCGTGAAGAGGTTTCCGATCTCGCGCGCCAGCTGCTCGCTCTCCTCCCCCCCCTGAGCGATGCCCTGGATTTCGACGACCTCCCCGGGCGAATCAAAGCCGTTCGTGTATCCGAACGTTTTCGAGGGGTTGACCCAGACGCGGTTGTAGATGTTCTCTGCCAGGCCTTTCACGTCGCTGACGGTTGCCAGGGACTTGGAACTGACCCTGGCATTCTTTAATACGGCTTCGAGCGGGGCGGTTCTGGTCATGTTGGTGAAGAGCGCCGGACTCCCATTGAGATTCACCCGGCCTCCGACCGTCTTGTCGCGGTTCTCAGAGCCATACCCTGGAGCGTAAACATACTCGCCGCCGGTCAGCGGAAGAACCGGTGCCGTAAAAAGATCCATGAATCCCCAATCCGGAATTTGAGAATTCCCCTGCTGGCTCGGCTGGAGGCGCATTGTGCGCCATGGGACACCCGTGGGAACCGTTGCCCCTGTCACCAGGTCCTGGTACGAAGACTCGATTCCTGTGTGGATGAATCCGAGTTCCCCGGCTGACGTCACCATTCCCAACGTATTGTCATCCACAACTCCGCTATCGAGCGTGTATTTTTTTCCTGCCGGTGGCGGCATGTAGAAGCTGGCCGTGCTGATCTTCCCATCGGTACCGGTATCCTGCTCGGGGGCCTGCTTGCCAGTGATCGTTGGGCTGGCCCCCTCGGGGCGGAGCGCGGAGATCGAGTTCACCGACTTGAAGGTGTTGTTTATGCCGCCGGCGGCCCAGGGTTGTTTCTGAATCCAGTTGCGAGGTTCCATGTTCAGCCGTGGGTCATCGACCTCGACCGATGTGATCTCATTCTCGTTCGGCCCCGTTCCGGGAACGGCAGGATCATAAGGCGGATCTAATTTGTAGTGGATGTAAGAGTTTCGGGCCGGATAGGAACTCCCCTCAGCAACGAGAGGACAAAGGTTGAATCGGGATCCCCCGCTGCCACTTCCCGCTGCAGCAACCGTCACGCGGACGTCTTGATATTCCGGCCTTGGTGTGGGGATGTTGCTGCTCTGTGCCCGCGTGATCAAAACATACTCGCCCGCCTTGATCTCCGTCTTGTTGTCGGCCTCGGCCACCGTGATATTGGCGAAATTCTGGCTGCCGGCTTTGTACATGTAAATCAAATGCAGGTTAGTCACCGGAATGCTCGGAATCCCGTAATTGCGAGGCAGAAAGAGCTCTACTTTCCACCTCGCACTCTTGTTGTCTTTGCTCTGCCAGTAGCCGATCTCGGTGATCTTCGGCGAACGGGTCTGACCGATGTAGGCAAACGTCCCGAATGTCTGGCCGGTCGTATAGCTACCCCCGGATTCAGAGAGCCGTAGCGGCTCGACCAGATCGGCCGGTGATTCCTTCGAGCGGACGTAGTCGATGATGTTGAGCGCAAGCTGCGCGATCCGCTTGTTTTTGTAGGCGGCTGGGTATTGCCCGTAGTATTTTTCTTGGAATGTGAGGGCGGGATTGGAAACGAGCGGCCACTTGTCCTTGCTCATATAGTTCACGAGAAACTGCATGGTCTCGTTGATTTTGACGGGGTCCAGCCTTGTTGTTGCAATGGTTCCTGGATCAAGATTGGAACCCACCGCAGGGATCTTCAGTGGATTGTTCTCTGTCCCCTCATTGGCCAGAATCCTGATGTAGTAGGGCCGCCCGTCCTTTCCAGGGAGTCCGTTCTTACCCACCCACTGTCCGTTCTTATATGTCCAGCCCGCGCGGTCCGGGCGGGTGGTGAGCACGATGCGGGGCTCGTTGAAAAAGGTGGTATCGGGGTCGTGGTTGTAGTGGGTGACGTCGAACTTGCTGGCCTCGAGGGCGGCGGCGGCATCCGTGACGCGGCGGGCATCCTTCGGGGTGTTGAAAAAGTAATATTGCGGAGGGTTATTGGTATTGGCGTTGTCCGGAGGCATAAGCGATCCGCCGGCGCCGTCCGGGCCGTTGAGGATATACGAACGAATCTCCTGCGCCATATTCGTGTCCATGGCAGGCTTGTTGGTGAGAGCGGTGAGGTCGATTTTGCTGAGGTGGCCGGCGGGATGCAGGTTGGCGGGGGTTCTGCCCCAGGCGATGTTGTAGTTCACCTTGCTGCTCTCGTCATCGGTCCAGTAGGCATAGCGGCCGACGATCGGATTCGACATATTGACCGAGGGGTTCTCAGCCGTGTCGATCGTTCCGTCCTGGCGGACGTAGATCCACTTGACGAGCATCTTGATCACCGGATCGGCATCGGTCCCGGAGCCCGAGGCGTCCATCTGTTCGGAGATGAGGTGCTTGTCGGGATCCCTGAACGTGGAAATATTGAGGTTCGGAGGGTTGAGCCATGCATTCGTTCCCTCGGCGGAATTGGTCGCGGCCCCGGAATGCAGGGGGATGGGAGGATTGACCGTCAGGTCGAGCGCATCGGCGGCATTGGAGCCGCCCGAGACGAGCTGTCCCGGCTGGGTGATCCAGTTGCGGCCGTTTCCGTTCGTGCTGCCGGCGGTCCCGCTGCCGGTGATGTCGCCGGTTTCCTTTTTGAACGTTGCGACGACGGTGTCGACGCCCATCTGGGCGAACTGGTTGGCGCGGACCTTGTCGAGGTAGGATTTGGCGGCCGGGCGGTCGAGGCGCATGCTGACGGTGAGAGCCAGGACGACCACAGTGAGCATGACCACGAAGGACAGCGCGATCACGAGCGCCATGCCCCTGTCCGAATGCGAGGGAGTCTTCATCGGGAGTTTTGGAGGTAGATCCGGGTTTGGTAGTAGCGGAGGCCCGGGCTGATCGGGCGGAGAGAGGGCGTCTCCAGCGCAAAATCGACAAAGGCCTTGGCGCTGGTGCTCTTGGCGTAAAGCGACTGGATCGTTTGCTGAAGAGTGGAGTTCAAACGCTTGGCGGAACGCGAATCGATCATAACGAGGCCGAGGTCGATGGCGACCGGCAGCGTACACGGGGTGGTATCCCTGGACGACCACTTCTGCCCCGAGGGGGACAAGCTCATCCCGTCCTTGTCGAGGCAGTCGATCCACATCCCGATGACATTTTCGGCGAAGAGGCCCTTGTAGTTGTTTTCTTCTTTGTTGTCCCCGGGGGCGACCGCTTCGATCTCCGTGTCGGTGACCCACTTGTTCGGGGAGGCATAGATCAGGAAATGGGGATCGGGCACGGCCGTGCCGGCGGAGTCGAGGTTGCCGGGGTTCACAAAAAACCGGCAGAGGACCGGCCGGGGATTGGCGGCGTTGGTGTCGTCCCACTTGACGAAGTAGCCGACCTCGGCGACGTCGCCGAGATCCTGGTTGCTGGCGAGCGGGGTCTGCCAGAAGACGCAGTCGCGGTTCTTGAATTTGTCGGCGACATCGGTCGGGTTGACGACAAACTCGAGGTTGTCTTTGCTCGTTCTGTTGACCGGCAGCAGGGCCGCCTGGAGCTCGTTGCCCATGAAGTCGGCGAGGGCGCGCAGGTCCTGCATCCGTTCCTTGTTGCCCTCGCCCTGGTTCCAGATAGTGGTGGCCTGGTTGAGCATCTGGGCAAGAAGACCGACGATGAGCGTGAGCACGGCCATGCTGACCAGCAGCTCGACGAGGGAAAAGCCGCCGGAGGCCTTCCGTTCAGTAGGGGGCAAGTGTCGCATGGATGACATTCGTGTTGGGAGGCTTGGCGGCCTGGACGGGCCAGGTGAATTCGAGATTCACCATGGCAAGGTTTTCGCCGCCGGGCGTATCGTTGGTGACGAAGTTCACCTTGCAGCGGTAGAGCGACTGGCTGTTGCTGCCGCCGACCACCCCGGCGTCGCTGATATTCCAGCGGCCCATGGCATCGAAAAAAATGTCCGGAACCTGCAGGCTCGCCGCATCGGAGAAATTCGTGAACTGGTTGGTTGCCCGGAGGTTGTTGAGGACGGTGGTCGCCATGTTGGCGACGAGCGTGTCCTCGGTCGATTCACGGCTGCTGCGCATGCCGACCGAGAGCATGCCGAGGATGGCAACGAGGGTGAAGGTGACGACGCCCATCGCGATCACGATTTCCACGAGCGCGAAGGCCGGTGCGGTGCGGGGAGTTTTCATGTCGGGAAATGGTTAGGGGCGATCGACCTTCGTCCGGCCGGTGGCGGGGATGACGGTCACGTGGAAGTAGTTGTTCGTGTGGGTGTAGGTCGGCGTCGTCGAGCCCCTTGGGAAGAACCCCTCCATGAGCCGGATCGGGGTGGTGGTTCCGCTGAAAAGACTGCCGTTCGGCAGGAATACCAGCGAGGGGCAGAGGCTCAGGTTCACGCTCTTGTTCTGGTAGGTGAAGTCGGACGGCAGCGGAGGCGAAAGCTTGTTTGTCGCCGTGTCGGGATCGCCGGACTCGTTGGTCCCCGTTCCCTTGAAGGCATAGTCCGGGCTGATCACCACCCCGGGCCGGAGTTCCTCCCACTTGGCAACCTGCTTCCAGTTTGTCGAGCTCAGCGGCGAGCCGTCCGCAGAAGGAGTGAGCTCCATCACGGTCAACACGCGGAGGTGGTTGTCGCTGGTCGCGTTGCTCAGCACGACCACCGCCGTCATCGCATTCTTCGAGGTCGAGTTGGCCCGGGCCAGATTCAGGAGGTTGACCACCTGGTTGCCCGCCATGCCCAGTGACGTCGCCTTGCCGATGTTGCTGAACGCCGGAATCAGCAGCGTCATCAGAATCGCAATGATCGAGATCACAACAAGCAGCTCAACAAGGGTGAAGGCTCCACGCGGGGGAGGCCCGGAAGCAACGCGGCGCGTTCCGCTGGAAATGGGAGCAACGGGGGCTTGGGGAGATCTGGATGGAGAGGCTTTCACTGTCTTAAGGCGGACGGAATGCGTTTACACTGTAACTACAACTATAGCGGGGTTCGGAATATTATCTACGTGTATTTGCGTTTTTTTTCGTAAATTTTGCGTCACGCTTTCAGGGGGAAAAGACAACCGGCCAAAAGCATCACCTCCAAGGAATGTCACCGCATGACCAGCGCCTTCGAACACGATGCCCTTCAACAAGCCCGCGATCTGCCATGATCCAATCACCCGTGCTGAACTGCGCGGGATGCAGGCCCGGCTTTTTGTCCTGCCGATCAAACGAGCGGGAGCGAGCGAGGCAACTTAAGCCGCCGCTCCCGGTCGCAAGGCGCGGGGCAAGAGATTTGTTGAAAAAAGAGTGCCGGCGCGGGGCCCTTCAATTCCCCGCGCCGGCTGGCACCTTCGCCCATGAGGCGGGCCTTCAAACCGCCTGTTTTACAAGGGTGCCATGTATTGAGCGTTCCCCGATGCCCCCGGATCCGGCCCCTTCTTCAAAAACCGAATCCAACACCGGGACGTCTCAAATCGTGCTAAAAATCCTTATCGGACAGGCGCGACGAGCGCCGGCGGTAGAGCAGGAACGTGAGCCCGATCCCGACCATGATCCATGTGCCGGGCTCGGGGATGGCGGTGACAAAGCCGAGGTCGTCGATTGTCGCCCCGGTGCCGTAGCCTGTGAAATTGATGTTCGCAAGCTGACCGGCGGTGAGGCCGTTCTCGTCGGTCCCGAACTTCAGGAAGTTCGTGCCGCTCCAGTTATTAATGGTCAGGGTGAACGTCGACCAGTCGAGCGCGCTGCTGTTGGCGAACGCGAGGGTGTTCGAACCGCCGGCGCCCAGGTCGAGCGTCGCGCTGCCGGTCAGGAGAAGCGTGCCGACCGTCTCGCTGACCCCGTTCGCATTAAAGGTCGTTCCGGAGGCCATTGACACATTGCTCGCGTTGTCGATCCGCTCGGCAGCTCCGAGCTTCAGCGTTCCGCCGGTGATCGTCGTCGTGCCGTTGTAGGTGCTCGATCCGTTGAGCGTGAGCGTGCCGGCCCCGAGCTTCTCGAGTCCGCCGTCCGTAGTAGCCAGCCCGGTCTCGTGCACGAGCGACTGGCCGATCGTGATGTCGAAGCCGTTCGAGTTGATCTTGGCTCCGCCGGTTTTGACGTAGGCGCCGGAGAGGCTGCTATTGGTCGTGGCTGCGGTGATCCCCTCCATGAACGCGGTCTGGTTGCCCAAGGCTTTAAGAACGCCGCCGTTGAAGTTGAAGATGGCCGTGTATTTCGCACCGCCAGTCATCGCGCCGCCCATGTAAACTTTGTTGGCAGTCACAATTCCTCCGTCCAAATTGAATGTCCCGGTGACGTTGGTTGCCGCACTGGCGGATGCTTGCCCAAATCGGATTCCTCCAGTGTTTGCTGTGTTTCCAAATTCGATGGTACCTGACGAAATCGTGATCGCAGATGTGGCTGTAATGCCCAACGTATTTTGGAGGATGAGGTTGCTGGGGGCACCTGCAATCTTCAGCTCTCCTCCAGTAATGTTTACTGTTCCCCCACCGACAGTGCCTCCAACCACCAGACTGGTTCCATAAGTAGCCGTGCCGCCTGCTTTCACCTCAAGGGTGCTATTACTAGTAATGTAGCTGGTGTTTCCGTTGTTTGTGGCGTCCAAGGTGGCATTCCCGCCCAGTGTCCCGGAACCGATGACCAAGGTGCCTCCCCCATAGAGATCGGTCTGACCGCTGGTCCCAGCTTTGGCAATTTTCACCCGATCACCTATTGTTGCTGTGACGCCCGATGCTACAGTGATATAACCGGTACCATTCGCATTTCCAAGCGTAAGAACCCGCGTCACCGTTGCGTTATCTGACTGGAGTGTGTAGCCGTTGTTAGTGAAATTGAATGCACCGACCGTCGCATTCCCGAGGCCTGTGGTGACGGCACCCCCGACTTGCACCACAACCGTTCCGGCTGCGCCGAAAGTGGCAGTGTCGCCAGCCGTCCATGTGGTATTTCCATTCCATCCGTTGGCCCCGGTTGTCCAGGTGCCATTTCCGGCCGTCCATGTTTGCTGGGCCGAAAACGCGGAGCCCGGCGAAAAAAGCAAGGCGAAGGCAACAGCAGGGGCTGCAAGTCCGGCAGTAAACCGGCGTGAAGATGTAGGGCGTGATTTCATAGGTGAGAGTGATTTCGGGGAAAACCTATCGTTTTGAAAAAATCCTGCCAGTCGGTAAAACTACCGATGCCAAAAAGAAGTTTTCAGTGTTCAGTTTTGAGTGTTCAGCACCGGGGCCGCGCTCCGCAGGGGGGCTGGGTCCGACGGCACGGAGACCGCAGAGAAGAGTTTTTTTCGCAGATTTTCGTCACGGAGAGACGCAGATTATTGCTGAAAGGGGGAGATGTTCTTCGTTCCTGGCTCAGCCCTTCGCGCCCTCGCGGCTTTGCGGGAGGCACATGGGGGGACAGGGAGAAGTCGGCGGTTTCGGCGAAACCGCCCTACCGATCATCGTCGCAGCCGTTCCTTGCGGCTGAAAAAGAGTGCCGGCGCGGGGCTCTTCACATCCCCGCGCCGGCCGGCACCTCCGCCCATGAGGCGGGCCTTCAAACCGCCTTGTTTACAGAGGTGCCATTTATTGAGCGTTTCCCGGTGCCCCCAGATCCGGCCCCTTCAAAAACCGGATTTTAAACACCGGGACGTCTCAAATTGTTTTAAAAATGTTTTGCGTTGCGGCGGCGGATGAAGAGCGAGGCAATTCCGAGCGAGGCAAGGAGGAGGGTGGCCGGCTCGGGGATGGCGGCGATTCCCAGCGTGTTCAAATTATCGTCGTAGGTGTAGGCGAAACCGCCGACTTCGGCTGAGAAGATGTTTCCGCCGATCGGGGCGAGCGCATTGCCGCTGACGCTGACGCTCGAGAAGAGCCCGGTGGGAGCGGTCCCGCTGAAGAGCGGATAGCTGCCATCGGTGGCATTTGTGAGCGAAAAATCCAAGGCGCCCGCCTTCGCCAGCGACGAGCTGAGAACGATCGTCGAAAACCCGCCGGTCAGGTCGCCGGAGATCGTGAGCGACGAGGGCGTGAAGCCTGCCGAACCGGCGAGCGTGGCCCCCTCGCCCAGACCGAGGGCCGGGGTGAGTGCTGTCCCGTTGTTGGTGAGCGTCGCGCCGGCGGAAACCGTGACGCTGAACGAATTGTTGAGCGAGCCGGCGGCGCCCACGACCAGGGTGCCCGCCGTGACGAGAGTGCTGCCGGTGTAGGTGTTGGCGGCCTCAAAGACGAGCGTGCCGGTGCCGGCCTTCGTGAGCGAGCGGCCGGCAGCGTCCTCGCCGACCGGCGCCGAGAATGTGAGCGCCTTGCCGGCCACGGTGGTGCCGGTATTCACGGTCAGCGTGCGGTTGCCGGTAAGAGTCGCATTGCCGGCGAATGTCAGGCTCTTTTCCGAGGCCTGGGTGGCAAATGTCGTGTCGGCCGCGATCGTGATGGCATTGGACAGCGAACGGTCGGCGCCGTTCCCCGCGCGGAGCGTCGCGCCATTGAGGGTGATCGCCCCGGATCCGAACGAACCGACGCCCGCCGTGGTGTCGGCAGCGACTTCGATCACGCTTGTCCCCATGGCATTGAGTGTCGTGCCGCCGCTGTAGTCGGAGGTTGTGCTGGAGAACTTGATCGAAGCGGTCTGGTTTGTCGTGCCGGAAGTGGCGATCCCACCCGCGCCTGAGAAATTTCCGCTCAGGGTGTAGGTGCTGGCCGTTGTGCCGGAGCCTTGAGCGAAATTCAGCGTCTTGCCGTTGGCAATCGTATTGGCGGTACCGCTGAATGTGTAGTTGATGCCGACCCCATTGCCGCCGACGGTCAGGCTGTCATTCAGAACAAGATTGCCGGAAATGACCGGTGAACCGCCGGATGAAAGCGAGTTGAGGCTCTTGGTGCCTGAGCTTCCCGCCTGCACGGTGACATTGTTGACAAAGGTGTTGCTGTTAGTGATGGCCAGCGTCGCGTTCGACGATCCGCTCGTGTCGCCCAGCAGGACCGTGCCGCTCCCGAAGTTCACGGTGCTGTTTCCGCCGGGGCCCTTCAGCGACAAAGTGCCGTTCTTGATGGTGAATCCACCCGCGTAATTGGTGTTGTTGGTATTCGACGTGATTTCCATCGTCGATGTCGCACTGTTCTGGGTGATCGAGGAGATCGACTGGCCCAGTGCGCCGGTGATATTGAAATTGCCGGTGCCGGCTGCCGCATTTTCGATCGTGACCGCCGCGCCGACGCCGGTGGACCCGCCGATGCTGCCTGCCAGATTTGAAGAGCCCGCACCGGTGATCAAATTCTGGATGGTGATGGCACCGCCGCCGCCGAGCGTGGCCCCAATGCTGCCGTTGATTTTGGAGTTGTAACCGGGAGCTCCAGCTCCAGCGGTTCCGCTCGAGCCACCACGCAGATTCAGTTGCAATGTTGTCGCCGTGTTGTTGGTGAGCGTGCCGTCGACCGTCACGGAGTTGGCATTCGCCCGGCCGCCGATCCCAAGGTTCGAGTTCATCAGCAAGCTGATGCTGGCCCCCATGTTGAGGGTGACGTAAGTCGAGTTGTTCTGGTTCGACATCAGGGCTGCCTCCTGCGCTACGAAAGTACCAGCGGAGTTGGTTCCAGCCACAGTCGTCAACCCGGTTCCATTGAGCGTAATGGAGCTGGCATTGCTTGTACTGAGGGTGAACACATTCTGGTTCAGTTTGGAAATCGCACCAATAGTGATCGAACTGCTGAGGGTTAGGGCGAACGCGGTCCCGGCCGTAGCCCCGTTGCCATCCAACTTCATCAGATCCCCCGGACTATCCGCAGGTGCTGTTGCCCCAGCCCAGTTGGATCCGGTGTTAATGTCCCCACCGGTATTCAGGTTCCAGTCAAACGTGGTATTTGCCGCAAAGGCAGTCCGTGAAGAAAGGGGAACTGCGAAAACGAGCGCAAGAGCGCCGGGAAGGATAGAAAATAAGCGGGGGAAAGACATAACACGGGTCATCATTGGTGGGGATGTTTTGGGCAGCTTGCACCATAATAACGCGAAGGGCGGGGAGTCGGTAAAACTACCGATGGGGGGAAACAAGTTTTCAGTGGTCAGTTTTCAGGGTTCAGCACCGGAGCCCGCGCTCCGCCGGCGGGACTGGGGTCAGGAGGGAATGGCACTCACTTAAGCCGTAGTGCCCCACGGGGGAAAAATATACCAGCCCAGGGCAACGACCTGGGATTTAGTAAGTTAAGAAATTCAAGCCCTGAAGGAGCGACAGCAGGCGGACATCCCAAATCCGCCTTAAGTTAGCGCCATTCGGGTCAGGAGGCACGGAGACCGCAGAAAAGAGTTTTTTAACCGCCGCTATTCGCGGAGAGAAGCAGATGATTTCTGAAAGTTGGGAGGGGGAGACGTTCTTCGTTTTTTGCTCCTGGTTGAGCGATCCCTGCGGCTCTGCGTGAGACCTGGGGCGGGCTTGCTCAGCGCTTGAGGAATTTGGAGACCGCCTGGGTGCGCGAGTGGACGTGCAGCTTTTCGTAGATGTGCTCGATATGGGTACGGACGGTCGAGTACGTGCTGCCGAGCTTTTCGGCGATCTCCTTGTAGAGGAATCCCTCGCTGAGCATCGTGAGGATTTCGTTTTCGCGGGGGGAGAGGCTGACCTCGGAGGCGGCCGGGCGGGCAGCCCCGTCGCGGAAGGCCTGCACGACCTTTCTGGCGATGCTGCTCGTCATCGGCGCGCCGCCGCCGAAGATGTCGCGCACGGAGTCGAGCAGTTGGGCGGACTGGACCGGCTTGACGAGGTAGCCGGCGGCCCCCGCGGCGAGCGCCTCGAAAATCGTGTCGGAGTCGCGGTGGACGGTCATCATGAGGATGTGGGCGGTGACCCCGAGCTCAACCAGGCGGCGGACGGTCTCGACGCCATCAATGCCGGGCAGATTGATGTCCATGATGATCACGGCAGGGGCCAGCGGAGGAATGAAATCGAGCGCCTCCTCGCCGCTCCGGCAGGAGCAAACGGATCGGCAATCGCCGGAGCTTTCGAGCACAAGCTCCAGGGCGCGGCGGATGCGGGCATCGTCCTCGACGATGGCAACGGTGATCGGGTTATCCGGGGTGTTCATCGGTTAGATTCTGGCTGCGAGCCGGACGCGGGTTCCCTGTCCGGGCGCGGACTCAATGGCGCAGGTTCCCCCGATTTCCTCCATACGCAAGCTCATATTGCGAAGGCCGTCGTGCAGGCCGTCGGAGGCCGGAATGGCGGGCGGGACGAAGCCGGCACCGTCGTCCGAGATTTCGATGGTGAACGTGGCACCGTCCCGGGCGATGCGGACCCTGGCCTCGCGGGCGCCGCTGTGTTTGACGATGTTGTGGAGGGCCTCCTTGAGGGCCATGCAAATGTGGTGGCGGGTGCGGGCCGGCACCTCGTGCGGCGGGACCTCGCCGGGAAGATCCAGGCGGCAGCGGATCCCCGCCCCCGTCAGGATCGACTGGGCGAGCTCGCCGGAAAATGCCACAAGCTTGTCAAGCGAGTCGTTGGCCGGGGTCACCGCCCAGACGATTTCGTCCAGCGACTGGGTCATCTCGCGCGAGGCTTGAAAAATCCGTTCCAGGTGGCGGGCGGAGGCGTCCGGACGTGCCTGCTCCTGGAGGGCGAGGTCGCCGAGCATGGCGATTTCGGTGAGACCGGCGCCGAGATCGTCGTGGATATCGCGGGCGATGCGGGCGCGTTCGGCATTGGCGGCCTCGACGCGGCCCTTGTCGCCGATGATGCGGGTCTGGCGGTCGACCTGCTTCCGGAGAACCCAGGCCCAAAGAAACAGAAGCGCGATCGCAACGCCCGAACCCAGGAGCAACAGCCAGAGACGGCCCGGCGTCCACCAGGGCGGCAACCGCAGGACCTTCAAATCGTCCTGCCCGGACATCCAGAGATGGAAGCCGACCGGAACGAATTTTCCGAACTGGTCCGAGCGGTTCTTGAAATCGAGCTCGCAAACCCCCTGCACGCTGACCTCCGCACCGGGAAGCCAGCAGGCGGCCTGTGCGGGGGTAAGCTTCTGCGGTAGCGGGAAATTGGCGGAGAACGTCTGTCCGCCGGACTCAATCCAGACCGCCTGAGGGACCATCGGCTCCTTCCAGTCCACCCGGCGCAGAATGCCATCGAGCCGCACGGCGCGGCCGTTCCAGTCTTGCGTGCGCCTCCAGATCTCCCACCTGTTGCCCAGGGCGAGGATCTGATCGGCCGTCACCAGCTCGGCCGGCGGGACCGGCGCTGTCCCGACCTTCCGGGAGAGCGCGTTTTTCAGCGAGGCAAACGTCCGGGAGGTGTCGACAAACCCGGCCACCTCAACCCGGTCG
>Ga0209398_1000993_pt1 | contig 15698 bp, 17 predicted proteins | sample AshMeaBigSpring_FD_184125 | JGI IMG/M metagenome (GOLD analysis project Ga0209398, IMG submission 184125) | Groundwater microbial communities from Big Spring, Nevada to study Microbial Dark Matter (Phase II) - Ash Meadows Big Spring (SPAdes)... | ecosystem: Environmental > Aquatic > Deep... | reverse complement strand
CCGCTGATCGCCGCATAAATCCGGTTTTTTTCGAGAAGGTAGCCGGCCCCCGCAAGCAGGACGCGGATCGGCGGGCTCAGCAGGAGAAGGAAAATCCCGATCATCACGATGCTGCGGCGCTCGCCGGGGGCATGTGGGTCGAACGCCCGCTGGAGCATGTCGACCGGGTCGCGGAAATATTTCGGCTCGCCCGTGAAGATGTGGTCGCCCGGGGTCTCGCCGGCATGGGCGGACAGGAACCAGAGCAGACCGGCTGCGATAATAGCGGCGGACACAAGCGTGCCCGCGATCATGAACCGCGCAAGGATGGCGGGGAGCCGGCTCAATGGAGTCCTTTCAAAATCATCTGGACGGCGATCATGGCTACGGCCACGAGGAAGATGATGCGCAGCAGCTTGACGGGCGCGACCGGCAGAAGCCTCGCCCCGACAAAGGCCCCGGCGAGCACTCCGAGGGCGACCGGCGCAACGAGAGCGGGATCGAGGTAGCCCTTCTTCAGGTAAATCCCCACGCTCGCGGCGGCGGTGACTCCGATCATAAAGTTGCTGGTCGCGGTGGTCACCTTAAACGGGAGCTTCATGATCTGGTCCATCGCGAGAACCTTGAACGCGCCCGATCCGATCCCGAGCAGGCCGGACAGCACCCCCGCCACCCACATCACACAGAACCCCGGGATCACGTTCGCCACCCCGTACTCGACCCGCCCGCCCTGCGCGTCCGGCATCCCGCCGGGCAGATCGAGCTTGAGCGCGAGCGGGTCGGAATCCGGCGGCAGGAGGGGTGCCTCCACCTTCCTTTTGAGCGAAAGCCCGACGGTGGCCAGGAGAGCGACACCGAAGATGATCGCCAGCACGGAGGAGTCCATGACCACCGCAAGAAGCGCCCCGCAGACGGCGCCAATCGTCGTCGCGATGCAGAGGAACAGCCCGATCCGCATGTTGGAAATCCCATCCCTCAAGTAGGCGGCGGCCGCCCCGGAGGATGTCGCGATCACCGAGCACAGCGCGGCCCCCATCGCGTAACGGATGTCGATTCCGAAACAGAGGACGAGCAGCGGCGTGATAATGATCCCCCCGCCCAGGCCGATGAGTGCCCCGAGAACCCCCGCACCAAAGGAGGCCAGCGCAACGGCAAGATCAAAAACCGGCTCAGTCATCGCTCAACGTCCTCTCCACCGGAAGTGCGCTCCCCACGGCCGGAAGGATCCGTCCGGCTTCGCCCGAAGGTTGTCGCGCCCGGTTCATGCGGTCAGGATTCAACGGCGGTCCCGGACGCGCGGCAAGACATATATTCGGCCGGCCGGGCGGGCGGGCACCCGGCTTACGGGAGAGGGAATTTAGCCGTGAACGCGGTCACTTTTTTGCGGAGCGCGGCGAGGTCGTCCTCGCTGTTGCGGGCCTCGAGTCCGGCGTGGATGAAGTCGGCGACCTGCATCATGTCCTCCTCCTTGAGCCCGCGGGTGGTCATCGCCGGTGTGCCGATCCGGATGCCGCCGGTCTTGCTGATCGGCTCGGTGTCGAACGGGATCGCATTTTTGTTGATCGTGATCGCGGCCTTGTCGAGGGCGGTCTGGGCCTCGACGCCGTTGATCCCGCGCGGGCGGAGGTCGACGAGGAGGACATGGTTGTCGGTGCCGCCGGAGACGATCCGGTAGCCGAGCATCGAGAGCCGCGCCGCCAGGGCCTTGGCGTTGCTGACGATCTGGCCGGCGTAGTCGCGGAATTCGGGGCGCAGTGCCTCGAGGAGGCAGACCGCCTTGGCCGCGATGATGTGCATGAGCGGACCGCCCTGCACTCCGGGAAATACCTGCGAGTCGATCTTTTTGGCGAACTGCTCCTGGCAGAGGATGAGTCCGGCGCGCGGGCCGCGCAGGCTCTTGTGCGTCGTCGTGGTGACGAAGTGCGCATGCGGGACCGGTGAGGGGTGCGCACCTCCGGCGACAAGCCCGGCGATGTGGGCCATGTCGACAAAGAGGTAGGCTCCGACCGAATCCGCAATCGCGCGCATACGCGCAAAGTCGATCGTGCGCGGGTAGGCCGAGGCGCCGGCGGTGATCATCTTCGGCTTCACCTCCGCGGCCTGCTTTTCGAGTGCGTCGTAGTCGATCGTCTCGGTTTCCGGGCTCACGCCGTAGTGGTGGACCTCGTAAAGCTTGCCCGAGAAGTTTGCCTTGTGCCCGTGCGTGAGGTGCCCGCCATGGGCGAGGTCCATGGTGAGGATCCGGTCGCCGACCTGGAGGACGCTGAAATAGACCGCCGTGTTCGCCTGGCTTCCGCTGTGGGGCTGGACGTTCGCGTGGTCGGCGCCGAACAGTTCCTTGGCACGCTGGATCGCCAGAGACTCGACCACATCGACGTGCTCGCAGCCGCCATACCACCGGCGGCCGGGATAGCCTTCGGCATACTTGTTTGTGAGGCAGGAGCCCTGGGCCTCCATGACCGCCTTGCTGGTGAAATTTTCCGAGGCGATCAGCTCGATGTGCTCAAACTGGCGGTGGCGCTCCTCGACGATGGCTTTCGCGATTTCCGGGTCGGTGGCGGTGAGTGCTGCGATGTCGTTGGTGGGTTCGTTCGGGTTCGTCATGGGTGATTCGTCAATGCGTTTCAAGATGTCCGGCAGGGCGCGCTGGATCGTGCGCTTGCACTGCTCGTAAACAGCCCTTCCCCGGCCGATCGGGTCGGGCACGTCGGGAGAGCCTTTTTCGGAGGATCGGAGGAGTTCGACCTTGTGAGAAGCCTCCGGGAAAAACAGGTCGAGGAGCGCGAGGTGATCGCGGGTCATCACGTAGATATGCGTCGCCTGCGCGAGCAGGTCCGCCGTGACCGGGCGGCTGCGGAAACGGGTCAGGTCGACCCCGTCGCTGGCGACCGCCTGAACGGCGTCCGGGCTGGCAGGCTGGCCGTTCGTCGCACTCATGCCGGCCGAGCCGACAACGATGTCCGCGCGGCCGTCCACCAGCTTGCGGAAGAGCGCCTCGGCCATCGGGCTTCGGCAGATATTGCCGGTGCAGACAAACAGGACGTGTCGTTGGTTCATGAGTGCAGGCACACACATTAGAGGCCAAACGGTTCAAGTCAACCGCATCGATGCCCTTCGCGGGCGGCCGCGCACCGGCCGCCGGGAAGTCAGCGCTTGCCGAGCTTTTCCGCGAAGTCGCCAACGCGCCGGGCGGCATACGCCGAGAGGGCCGGGCGGACGAGTGGCATGGCCAGTTTGAAAAGCGTGATGAGCGTGCCGACAAACGTGAGCGGCCGCTTTTTTTCCGCTTTCACCGGCGCGGACTTTGGTCCCTTGACCAGCTTGGTGACCGTACGGGTGCGGGTCTTCGGCCCGGCCAGCATGTAGCCGACGGCGGCGGCGCAGGTCAGCCAGACGAAAGGCCTGGCGCGGACAGAGCGCTTCACATGCGACGTCACGTCGAGTTCCTCACGGACAAGCGCGGCGTCGCGGGCGATGGCGGCGCGGCTGCGGGCGAGGTCGGCAAGGATCGCGGACTTCGGCGTCATGGGTGCGGCTTGGCGCCCAGCGCCTCGATGTCGCGGGCGATCTCGCCCCGCGTTGCGGCGAAGAGCGGGGTCCGCCAGTGGGTCCGGACGTGGTTGGCGCAAACGAACGCGACGAGGAGATGGAGGACCGCCAGAGCGAGCAGGATCCAGATCCAGGAAATGTTAAAAACCGTTGCCGCAAGAAACGCGACGAAGATCAGGATGATGATGTAGCCGAAGGCCGCAAAGAAAAGCGCGGCCGCCAGCATGATGGCAAGGCGCAGGAAGAGAGCAGCCGCCTCCCGCGATTCCTCGCCGGCGAGGGCGCCGAGCGCCTGCACGTGGCGGGCGAACGAGCCGATCAGGCTGAGAAGCTCGCCGCCCAGACCGCGCGGGGGCTGGGCGCCCGCCGGACCGGCCGGTGCGGGATGCTTCGGTCCCATCGCGGTGCCTTTGGTTTCCAAAAACGTCTTAGCGACGGAAGATAATGCCGAGGAGGAATCCGACACCGACCGCGATGCCGACGGCCTTCAGCGGATTTTCGCGGATGTAGCCCTCGGTCTCGCTCTGGTAGGTCTGGGCGCGCGACGAGGCGTCCTCCCAGGCGGCCTGCGCCTTACCTTTGTATTGCTCAGCCTTGACCTTGGCCTGCCCGCGCAGGTCCTCGTAAGTGGCGGCGGCGGCCTCGGAGAGGTCCTTGGCGGCGGCGGTGAAATGTTCCTTGCCCGTTTCAAAGACGACCTGGGCCTGCTTTTTCACGGTGTCACCGACGGCGCGGCTGGCTTCGGCTGCCGCGTCGAGCGCCTTTTTGGCGTGCTCGGTGCTGCTTTCCAATTTCTTTCCGGCAATTTTTTCTTCGGTGGGATGGGACATAATTTTCTCCGTTTTGGATTGGCCTCCACCATTGCCGGAGAAATCGGTCTTGGCAAGACCGGATGTAACGGGAATGATCCGCGCCGTATGTCAGATGTCACTGCTTTTGCCCCCGGACGTGTCGAACTTCTCGGCAACCACACAGATTACAATGCCGGCGTCGTTCTCTCGGCCGCGATTCAATTCGGAATTTCCGCCACCGGCCGCCGCCGGGATGATGGGAAAGCCGTCGTCTCCAGCGACGGGATCACCGGGACGGTCGAGGCCGACCGGACGGCCGGGCTCAAGCCCCAGAAAATCTGGGCCGACTACCCGCTCGGCGTGGCCGAAATGCTCGCTCAGGCCGGCGCAACGCCCGGCGGCTTCGAGGCGCATTTCTCCGCAACCCTTCCGCCGGGAGCCGGGCTCTCGAGTTCCGCCGCCCTCGAGGTCGCCACGGCCGTCCTGCTGACCAAGCTTTATCCGTTTGAAATTTCCCCGCTCGACCTCGCCAAGGTTTGCCGTCGTGCGGAAAACGAATTTGTCGGCGTGAGCTGCGGGCTGCTCGACCAGGTCTCTTCGATTTTCGCTAAAAAAGACCATGTCGTCTTTCTCGACTGCCGCGCGGAAACCGTGGATGCCATCCCGTTCCCCGGACACCTCGGCCTGCTCATCGTGCACTCCGGGGTCAAGCACGCCCTCACGGGCGGCGAATACAACGAGCGGCGCGCCCAGTGCTTCGAGGCCGCCGAGCGGATGGGAGTTCCCGCCCTGCGCGATGTCACCAGCGCGCAGCTCGCCGCCGCCGATCTCCCGGACATCGTCCGCCGCCGCGCCGCCCACGTCGTCGGCGAAAACGAGCGCGTCTTCGAGGCGCTGGAATTTTTGCGGGCTGGAAACGGGGACGCATTCGGCAAGCTCATGACCGCCTCCCACCGCAGCTCGATGGAGAACTTCGAGAACAGCACCCCCGAACTCGACGCCCTCGTCGAAATCGCAACCGCCCTCCCGGGATGCCACGGCGCCCGGCTTACCGGCGGCGGATTCGGCGGTGCGATTGTGGCCCTGGTGGATCTGGAAGCCATTGACTCGCTGGCAGATAAGATCGTTTCCATCTACAAGGAAAAGACCGGCAATCAGGCGGTTCCCTATCTTTGCGTCGCGAGCGACGGCGCGCTGGCTTAAAGCAGCTTAAGCGACTGTAATACATAGCATTAAGATTATTTCTACCGGGCGTTCCCGGATGTCCGGCGCTGCGGCCGGCTGCCCGGAATCCGGCAAAAATCCAAAAATCCGCCACTCGACAATGGCCGATGGCAGGGCATATTTGGCCGGTCATGGAACTCGCACTCAAAGATGTGGTCAGCAACGTCCTTGTTTCCTACGAGGAAGTGGGCGGCCTCAATAACACCGACGGGCACAACCTGCCGTCGAAGCGCGCGCTGGTCCAGATCTGCGAGCAGTTGCTGCAGTTTTTATTTCCCGGTTTTCACGATGAGAAGCCGATCCACAAGAGCGAGCTCGGGGAGATCACCGAGAAGCGGATGCATGCGCTGGCCGGGCTGCTCGCCGACCAGGTGGCGAAGAGCCTGAGGGTCCTCGACCCCGCGTGCCCGAAAGCGCGCGCGAAGGAAATCCTGCTGCGCCTTCTGCAGGCCGTGCCCTCCGTGCGCGAGCTGCTCCGCACCGACATCGAGGCCGCCTACGAGGGCGATCCCGCCGCGCTGAGCAACGAGGAGATCATTCTTTCGTATCCGTGCATCGAGGCAATTGCGATCCAGCGGGTCGCCCACCTGCTCTACCTCGAGAGGGTTCCGCTGCTGCCGCGGATGATGACCGAGTGGGCGCATGCGCGCACCGGGATCGACATCCATCCCGGCGCCGAGATCGGGGCGTACTTTTTCATCGACCACGGGACCGGCGTTGTGGTGGGCGAGACGTGCCGGATCGGCGAGCGCGTGAAGCTGTATCACGGGGTGACTCTGGGCGCGCGCAGCTTCGCCAAGGATGACGGGGGACGGATCGTCAAGGGCGGGAAACGCCATCCGGACGTCGGGGACAACGTCACGATCTATCCGAACTCGACGATTCTCGGGGGCACCACGGTGATCGGATCCGGGACGACGATCGGTGCAAACGTTTTTCTCATGCACAGCGTCCCGGCCGGCTCCCTGGTCGTCTATGAGGAACGCCAGCTCAGCATCCGGGGCAAAAGCAGCCGCCCGGCGGCGGAGGAAAGCGAATGGTCTATCTAGACTACAACGCCACGGCACCGATGACATCCGCCGCGCGGGAGGCGATGCTTCCATTTCTTGGCGCGGAATCCGGCAACCCTTCGTCGATCCACGCGGCCGGGCGACGGGCGCGTGCGGCCGTCGATGATGCGCGCGACCGGCTGGCCGCCCTCCTCGGCGTGCGCCCGCATGAGATCATCTTTACAGGCGGCGGGACCGAGTCGTGCAATCTGGCGGTCATCGGGCTTGCCCGCGCCCATGCGCCGCGGGGACGCCACCTCATCACCTCCGCCATCGAACACCACGCCGTCCTCCACGCCTTCGAATACCTCAGGCACTTCGAGGGCTTCGATGTGACCGTTCTGCCTCCGGACCACACGGGAGCGATCGATCCCGGGGCGGTCGCCCGCGCGATCCGTCCGGAGACCACGCTCGTCTCGGTGATGCATGCAAACAACGAGACCGGCACGATCCAGCCGGTCGGCGATATCGCTGAAATCTGCCGTGACCGTGGGGTTCTTTTCCACACCGACGCCATCCAGACATTTGGAAAAATGGCCGTCCGTCCGCACGAGCTCGGCGTCTCCGCGCTGTCGGTCGCCGCACACAAGGTCGGCGGTCCCCAGGGCGTGGGCGCGCTTTACCTCGGGGCCGGGATCGCCATTTCCCGGACGAGCTTCGGCGGGGCCCATGAGAACACCCGGCGGCCGGGCACCGAGAACGTTGCGGGCATCGCCGGGTTTGCTGCTGCCGCTGAGTGCGCTGCGGCCTCGATGGATGAGGCGGCTCCGCGGCTCCGCTCGCTGCGCGACAGCCTCTGGAGCGCGATTAGCGACGGCTGTCCCGGCGCGATCCGGAATGGCGATCCGGCCCGCGCGCTGGCGAACACGCTCAACGTCAGCTTCCCCGGTGCCGATGGCGAGGCCCTCCTGATCGGGCTCGACCTTGAGGGCGTCTGCGCCTCGAGTGGCTCGGCGTGCATGGTTGGCTCGGTCCAGGCCTCCCATGTTCTTCTGGCGATGGGCGTCGCGCCGGCAACCGCCCTCGCCACTGTGCGGTTTTCCCTCGGCCGGTCCACCACGGAAAGCGACGTCGAAACCGCGGCCCGTGCGATGCTCCGCGTCCTTGAACGCCAAACCGTTTCCGCACCATGAAATACAGCCAACTGCTTCTGGATTTCGGGCGCTCGGTGATGCGGCGCGTGCGCACAAAGCCGGATGATCTCGCGAAGCCCCGGCGAACGACGCGGCTGCGCCACGACCCGCTTCTGGAGGATTTTGCCAACCAGCTCCTGCAGGCGACCAAGTGCCGCGGGCTCCGGGTTTCTGTCTGCTGGAACCCCCTGCTGCGGACAACCGCCGGACTCGCCTCCTGGCGCGAACGGAGGATCATCCTCAACCCGAAGCTGCTCGAGGTCTCGGCCGCCGAGGTCCAGCGGACGCTTCGCCACGAGCTCGCCCACCTCCTCGCCCAGCACCGCGCCGGCCGCTGCCGGATCGATGCCCACGGGCCCGAATGGCGGCTGGCGTGCCGCGACCTCGGCATCCCGAATGAGCCCCGCTGCCACGAGCTCCCGTTCAAGCGCCGCCGGATCGAACGCAAATTCTTCTACGCCTGCCCGGAATGCCACACCGTCCTCGCCCGCGTCCGCCCGCTCGCCCGCCGGGTCGCCTGCGTGAAATGCTGCCGGAAATACAACCGCGGGAAATACCTCGAGCGGTTCCGGTTTCACCAGATCAAGTCGCCGGAGTCGATCGCCGCCTAGCCGGTCCGTCCGCTCGCCTGGCGGCAGGACGGATGGGATAACAAGCTGGCGCGGGTTGCCGGGCGCGATCCACCATCCCCTGTGCGATCATCGCACCTGTCCGCATTTTTCCTTGCTTGAGTTGCGGATTTGGGGTCCATTTCATCCGGAATCGAAGTCCCCCGGTCGAAACCTGAAATTGAGCAGCCAAAAATTCGGTCAAACGGGAGATATGGACATGACAACTCGGATTTCGGTACTTGCCGCTGCGGTCGTTTTAGCGGTTTCCCAGCCCTTGCCGGCTGCAGGCGGTGACGGCCAGCCCTCCGCGCCGCCGGTTTCCGCAGCTTCGGGGCTGGACGATGCCCCAACGGCCAGCGCCGTGCCCGAGGCCAAAACTTGGATCATGATCGGGATCGGGATCGGGTTCACGCTTTTCCGGATGAGCGCGTATTCCCGGCGGGTCAAGCGGTTCGGCGGACGGTAGCGCCCGCGCGGCCGATTTTTGTTTTCGGGACCCCGGCATTCGGGAAGAATGCTTTGCAGCGCCAACCTGCCATCCCATGATCATCGTCCTCCGTCCCCACACGCCGAAGCCGGCGATCGAAGAAGTTCTCGCGGAAGTCACCAAGCTCGGCTACGAGCCCGCGCCGATTTACGGGGTCACCCAGACCGTGGTGGCCGCGATCGGGGACGAGCGCACGCACCAGAACCTGGAATCGCTCACGGCGCTGCCGCAGGTGGAAAGCGTGCTCCGGGTGCAGAAGCGCTACAAGCTCGCGAGCCGCCAGTCGCACCCGGAAAACACCGTGGTCGATGTCGACGGGTTGAAGATCGGGGGCGGTGCGGTCGTGCTCATGGCGGGACCCTGCTCGGTCGAGAGCGAAGACCAGCTGCTCACGACGGCGAAGGCGGTGAAGGCGGCCGGCGCAACGGTCCTCCGCGGGGGGGCCTACAAACCCCGCACCTCGCCGTATGAGTTTCAAGGGCTCGGAAAGGACGGGATCCGTCTGCTCGAGCTCGCCCGCGCCGAGACCGGGCTCAAAATCATCACCGAAGTGCTGAGCGAGCGGGATGTCGAGCATGTGGCCGCCTCGGCGGACATCCTGCAAATCGGCGCGCGCAACGCGCAGAATTACCAGCTCCTGATCGAGTGCGCGCGCTCGGGCAAGGCGGTCCTTCTCAAGCGGGGGATGAGCGAGCGGATCGAGGAATGGCTGCTTGCCGCCGAGTACATCCTCGCGCACGGCAACCCGAACGTCCTCCTCTGCGAGCGCGGGATCCGGACCTTTGAAACCTACACGAGGAACACGCTCGACCTGGCTGCTGTCGCGATCGCAAAAAACGAGTCCCACCTCCCGGTCATCGTGGATCCGAGCCAGGGCTGCGGCCGATCGGACCTGGTCAAAGCCCTCTGCCGCGGAGCGGTCTCGCTCGGCGCGGACGGACTCCTTGTCGAAGTGCATCCGAACCCGGCCGAGGCGCTCAGCGACGGCCAGCAGCAGGTCGATTTCGCGGCATTCGAGGACCTGGTGGCAGGCATCAGGCCGTTCGTGGAGGCCGCCGGACGGACGCTCTGATCAGGCCTTGCGGACGACGACGCGCAGGCCGTCCACGAGCACAACCGTCACCGGTTCGCCCGGCTCGATAAAGCCGGTCTCGGCGACCACATCGACCCGGCGGCCGTCAATCACGGCGGTTCCGGCCGGCCGGAGCGCGGTGACCGCCTGGCCGCCCGATCCGATGGCTACTTGCTCTGCCGGCGACGAGCTGTTTGGGACAAGCGAGCGGCTGAGGGTGACGCGCCGGCCCATCGGGGTCCGCGGAAAAAGGTAGAGCCACGCGACAAGCCCGCCGCCGGTCAGGATGCAAAGCGCGGCGAACGCGATGGTTCCGACGAGGCTGCCGAATGCCGCGTAGCAAAGCGCGACGCAGGTGAGGAGGCAGAGCCCGCCGAGCGCCCCGAGCACCATGCCGGGCACGAAGACCTCGGCGGCAAGAAGGAGGAACCCCACGACGGCAAGAACGACGATCGCCTGTTCCATCTACTCCTCTTCTTTCGGGCCGATCGTCCGCTCGCCGACGAAGGCCTCCTGGAGGCTGCCTACGAAGCGCAATGCGGAGTTTTTGGTGCGCTTGACGGCTGTTTCCGCAGCGGTTCCGACATCGCCCACAAGCCCGCCGACGGGTCTGCCCGGCGTGGTCGCCTCGGAAAGCGTGCGGCTGTTGGCACCGGCCTGGAGCGGCTGGACAACCTCGCCGCCTGTCGCCGAGATTTTCATTGTGGCCAGCGGCGCCCCCATGTGGTCGTAGAGGCCGGCAGTCCACACCGGAGCATTGGTCGCCGGGTCGTTCCGGAGCGTGTAGTCGATCCAGTTGAATCCGATCCTGCTGCGCTCGGCCTCGCGCTGGGCGGTGCGGAAAACGGCGTCGGCATCGACCTTGAGCTTTTCGGACTCCATCGGCACCAGGGCGGCAACCTCCGCCGGGGCGCGGAGCGGCGTGCGCTCGGCGGTGATCCGGCCGTTCACGACCGTCAGTTCGCGCACTCCCCCGCGGGCCGACGTGTCGCGCAGGAGGAGTGTCCATTCCGCAGGCTGGGGGTCCCCCCGCTCGCCGCGGATCTCGACGACCTTCGACGTCCCGGCATACGGCTGCGACTGGATCGTCCGCAGACCGGCGAATGCGGGCCCGGCCGGCCCGGCATAAAGCCCGGTGGCCCCCAGGAGAAGGAAAAGCATGGTCGCATGTTTCATGGTGCCGTGATCATCCACCATCGCGGCCGATCGTTCCACAGGATTTTTCTCGCCGCCGGCGGCCGGGCCGGATTATGGAGATGACCCGAATGATTCAGCGACTCGCACTGGCTTTCCTTCTGCTTGCCCTCGCCGGATGCGCCGGCCGTCCGCTTCCCCGCTACGAGAAGCCGCTCCGCCGCGCGCCGGTCATGAAGGTCCGCACAACCGCCTATACGCACACGGAATCCGACCACACAGCCTACGGCCGCCGGAACGCCCTCGGCACCCAACTCAAATCCGGCGGCATGAACAGCGCGGCGGCCGACTGGTCGCGCTGGCCGGCGGGCACGATCTTCCGGATCGCCTCGACCGGCGAGGTCTTCGAGGTCGACGACTACGGCTGGGCGCTCTCGGGCACAAACACGATCGATCTCTACAAGCCCACGCGCTCGGCGATGAACGACTGGGGGGTGCGGCGGGTGACGATCGAGATCCTCGAGTGGGGCGACGTCCATGAGAGCTACCGGATCCTGAAGCCGCGGTCAAAATACCGGCACATCAAGCGGATGGTCCGCCAGATCGAGCAGCGCTACCTCTGAGAGCCCTGAGGCTCAGGGCGTGATCTCGCTGCCGATGCCGGCGTTGGTGAAGATCTCGAGAAGCAGGCAGTGCTGGATGTGGCCGCCGATGAGGTGGGTTTTTGAGACCCCCTTGCGGAGGGCTTCGGCAGCCGACTGGACCTTGGGGATCATCCCGCCGGCGATGACCTTCTGCTTGATCAGGGATTCGACCTGCTCGACGGTCACGCTGGGGATGAGCGAGTCCTGCTCAGTCGGGTCGCGCATGATCCCCGGCACGTCGCTCACAAAGATGAGCTTGGTGGCCTTCAGCTCGGCGGCCAGCGCGGCGGCGGCGACATCGGCGTTGATATTCAGGACCGTGCCATCCGGCAGGGCGCCGATCGGGCTGATCACAGGAACGGTCTCCGCCGCAATCGCCGCGAGGATCGCATCCGTTTTCATTCCGGCCGCCTCGCCGACAAACCCGATATCCACCGCCTCGCCGGACTCGAGCTTTTGCGGTGGCAGCCGGCGCGCGAGGAACACGTTCTTTCCCGAGAGCCCGACGGCGCGGCCGCCAAACCCGTGGATCGTCTGGACGATCAAGGGGTTGATTTCCTTGTCGAGCGTCTCCTCGACGATGCCGATCGCCGTGGCGTCGGTGACGCGGAGCCCGTTCACGAACCGGGGCTTGAGCCCGGCCTCGCGCATGCGCGCGGTGATCGCCTTCCCGCCGCCATGCACCAGCACGGGGTTGATCCCGACCGCCTCGAGAAACACGATGTCGCGGAGAAACTTTTCGACGATGTGATCATCCTCCATTGCCGCGCCGCCATATTTGATGACGAACGTGTGGCCGCGGAACTCCTGGATGAACGGCAGCGCCTCGATCAGGCTTTCGGAACGGGATTCGGCGGTGGGGGAGATGCTCATATGCTACTCGCCCAGATTGAGGCGGACATACTCTTCCGTCAAATCCGTAGTCCAGACGATGTGCGAGGCCGAGCCGACCTGCAGGTCGACGGTGACCCGGAACGCCTTGCGGGCGGCGATCTGGCGGAGCTTTTTCACGGGCGTCCGGGCGGCCACGCCCCCGCTCACGACCGGGAGGGCATCGTAAAAAATGTCTGTCGAGGATTCGTTCATTTTCACGCCGCTGTAGCCGACGGCATCGAGGATGCGGCCCCAGTTGGGATCGCCTCCCGCCCAGGCGCATTTGACGAGCGTGGAGTTGGCGATCGCTTCGGCGGCCCGCCGGGCATCGGCCTTCGAGGCGGCCCGCCGGACCTCGACCTCAACAAAGCGGGAGACTCCCTCGCCGTCCTCGACGATCATGCGCGCGAGCGCGCGGGTGACCCCATCGAGGGCGCCGCGGAACACTCCGGGGGCCGGCGTGATCCCGCTTTGGCCGTTGGCGAGGAGGATCACGGTGTCGTTCGTGCTCATGTCGCCGTCGATGGTGATCCGGTTGAACGAATCCTCGACCGATTCGCGGAGAACCTGCTTCAAAGCGGCGCGCGGCATCACGGCATCGGTGGTGATCACGCAGAGCATCGTGGCCATGTTGGGATCGATCATACCGGCCCCCTTGGCCATCCCTCCGATGCGGAACGCGCCGTCCTCCGTGCGGATCTCGAACGCGATTTCCTTGGGGAACGTGTCGCTCGTCATGATCGCACGGGCGGATGCCGTGCCGCCGTTGCGGGTGAGCCGGACGGACTTCAGGCCCTTGCGGATCCGGTCGACCGGCAGCGGAACGCCGATCCGGCCGGTCGAGCAGACGAGGACCTGCTCGGGCTTGAGCGAAAGAAACGCGGCCGTATCGGCTGCCATCGAGCGGGCGTCGTCAAGCCCGTGCTGGCCGGTGCAGGCATTCGCATTTCCGCTGTTGAGCACGACCGCGCGCACGCGTGCCGAGCGGAGGTGGTCTGCGGAAATCCGCACCGGGGCCGCCTTCACCTTGTTCGTGGTGAACGTCGCGGCCGCGGCGGCCGGATGTCCGGAGAAGACCACCGCCAGGTCGTCCCGCGTGATTTCCCCGGTCTTGATTCCACACCCCGCCGCGCCGGCCGTGAAGCCCGCCGCCGCGCAAACGCCGCCTTTGATTTGTCTGATTTCGTTCATAGCAATCCCGCCGTCTCATCGAGCCCGGCCATCAGGTTGAAGTTTTGCACCGCCTGTCCGGCCGCGCCTTTTACAAGGTTGTCCTCGGCCGAGAAGAGGATAAGCCGCTTCGCGCGGTCATCGTAGCGCACAGAGATGTCACAAAAATTCGTCCCCGTCACATTTTTTGTGTCGGGCAGGACCCCGGAAACCCGGACGAACGGCTCGTCGGCATAGGCGGCTTCGAGGGCGGGCAGAACGGCCGCGGGGTCGCCGGCCGGCCTCCCGAAAATCGTGGTATGGATCCCGCGGGTCATCGGCGCGAGATGCGGGACAAACGTGATGGCGACCGTCTGGCCGGCGGCCAGCGTGAGTTCCTGCTCGATTTCGGAGAGGTGCCGGTGTTTCGGCACGCCGTAGGCGCGGAGGCTTTCGTTGCACTCGCCATAGAGGAGCGTGGCATCCGCCTTGCGGCCTGCGCCGCTGACCCCGCTGGCGCTTGAGACGGCAATCCCGTCCGGATCGATCAACCCCGCGCGCAGGAGCGGGACGAGCGGGAGAAGGATGCTGGTCGGATAGCATCCGGCCGAGGCGACGATGCGCGCGCCGCGGATTTCCTCGCGGTGAAGCTCCGGCAGGCCGTAGACGGCCTTGGAAAAAAGATGCTCGGCGCCGTGGGATTCCCCGTAAAACTCCCGGTAGACCGCCGGGTCCCGGAGCCGGAAATCGGCGCTCAGATCGATGATCCGGCGTCCGGCCTCGCTGAGCGGACCGGCAAATTCGGCGGCGAGGCCGTGCGGCAATGCCAGGAAGATGAACCCGGCGCCGGTGGCGAGAAGCGCCTCGACCGCCGGCTCGCTGAAAACCAGCTGGGAAAGCCGGCCCGGTCCGGAGAGCCGGGGGAGCACGCTGCCGAGCGGTTTGCCGGCATGCTGCCGCGAGGTCACCGCGACAATTTCCACCGAGGGATGCCGCGCGAGAATCGCGCAGAGTTCCTCCCCCGAATATCCATTTGCACCGACGATGGCCGCTTTGATCATGACGCGGGATTGTTCACGCGGATGACCGGCCTCGACAAGAAAGAACCGCGGAAATCGCCGCCGCGGCCCGCATCAGTTCACCGGGCCCTCAGGTCCGGATTTACGGCTTCGGCGGGACCGCCTTCAGCCAGGCCTCGGCAAACCGGCGGCCAAGGGCGATCTGCCCGGCGGCATCGTAATGGATCCGGTCGGCCTGCTTGCCGAGGTCGTCGGTCTCGATCAGATAGACGCCCGGAATCTCGCGGGCCGCGCGCTCCTGGGCCGCGCGCACCTGCCCGATGTAGGGGAACTTGACGGTCTTCTTGTCATCCTCGAGCACGTCGGCCGGCATGTTGACCCGCCCGAAAAAGAACGGCAGGCCGGGCGCGTTCAGATCGCGGCGGAACGCGGCGATCAGCGTCTTGAAATTCTCGAAGTAGTTCGGCCCGAGCGCCGGATACCGGGTGTCGCTTTCGCCCTGCATCCAGAGCACCGCGGTGAGGCGGGCGTTGCGGCCCTGGACCGCTGCGGCATGCTCGCCGAGCAGCTTCGTGTAGAGCGGGCCGGCCGCGGCATCGTATTTCGAAGCCAGGCGCGACTTGTCCCACTTCGGCGCCCAGCCGGCCAGCGACGTGCCGCCCATCGCCCGCTTGACGAGCAGGAAGTTGTCCGACGGCCTCGCGGCGGCCACCGTTGCGGCAAACCCGACCTCGGGCCCGAACGTGCTGCCGCCGGCAATCCGCTCCGGCTTGCCGTGGAAGATCATGCTCACGTTTGCCGGCGGCTGCCTGAACTCCGGCGGCAGCATCGCGATGGGAACGTTTCCGGCCATGTTCGACTGGCCGGCCAGCAGGACGACTTGAACCGGATCCTGCGCACGGACTGGCGGGACAGCTGCCGCCAGGGCGGTCAGAACGAGCACGACGGCATGGGAGACAAGTTTCATAAGATGTTGGGCGGGGA
>Ga0209398_1000992_pt1 | contig 15706 bp, 18 predicted proteins | sample AshMeaBigSpring_FD_184125 | JGI IMG/M metagenome (GOLD analysis project Ga0209398, IMG submission 184125) | Groundwater microbial communities from Big Spring, Nevada to study Microbial Dark Matter (Phase II) - Ash Meadows Big Spring (SPAdes)... | ecosystem: Environmental > Aquatic > Deep... | reverse complement strand
TCCACCTGTTTTTATGCTGAGTAAAGTACAAACCTGTACTTCTGCTGTATCATTGTATTGTCTATGTAAACTTGCTGCTTTAAACACTAGTTCTAAAAGGGGAGTGTTGTAAATATCTTCAATTTCAGAAATTGTCCAATTATTACGAATATCAGTTGTATGCATTTGGTAAAATATGTTTGAGTGAACAAATATAGGTGATGCGTTTTATTAGCTTGTTGAATAACAAAAACTTAGTTGATTTTAAAAACTTATTCAGCCTTAGGATGCCCAATATAATTTCTCCATTTTTCTATTAATTGCTGCATATCTGAGGGTAAATCCGTTGTAAAAAAAACAGGTTCATTGGTTCTTGGATGAATAAAACCTAAGGTTTTAGCATGTAATGCACAACGTGGGCAAATGGCAAAGCAATTATCTACAAATTGTTTGTATTTGGTGTAAATAGTGCCTTTTAAAATTCTATCGCCACCATATTCCCAATCGTTAAATAATGTGTGGCCAATATGCTTCATGTGTACACGTATTTGGTGTGTTCTACCCGTTTCAAGTACACATTCTACTACAGAAACATAATTCATTCTTTCTAAAACAGAATAATGTGTAATGGCATGTTTTCCTGTTTCGCCATCAGGGTAAGCAGCAAACATTTTTCTAAATTGATGATGACGAGCTATGTGTGCATTTACTGTTCCTTGTTCATTTTCTACATTTCCCCAAACAACGGCAACATATTTTCTTTGAACTGTATGATTGTAAAATTGTTTGGCTAAATGTGCAGCAGCATCTGCATTTTTGGCTAAAACAATTAATCCAGTTGTGTTTTTATCAATCCTATGTACCAAACCATAACGTGGTAAAGTTTCTTCTGTTAAAGTAGGATTTTGCTGTAATAAATGATACAAAACTCCATTTAATAAAGTTCCAGAAAAATTGCCTATACCAGGATGAACAACCATATTGGGTTGTTTATTGATTACCAATACATCTTCATCTTCATACACAATATTTAATGGAACGGGTTCAGATTTTAAAACAGTATATTCAGGATTAATATAACTCATCAATACAATTTCATCACCTGGACGAATTTTGTAGTTGCTTTTCACCACCTTTCCATTCACCGTTAAAAAACCCGATTCTATCGCTTGCTGAACCTTGTTTCTTGTAGCAACTTCAACATGATTTTGAACCCATTTATCAATTCGTACCGATTCTTGACCTTTATCTACAGAAAAAACTTTTTTCTCATATAAGTCTTCCGTAGATTCTTCTTGTATTATGGCTACATCTACATTCATAGTGGGCAAATATACAACTGCATTTTTAGTGATGCGTTGGCTCGGCAATTTTCAAATGTTGAATAGTATTGAGTGTTGATAAATATGCAATTAAATGGTTTTTGCAGCAGTAAATTTGCAGTATGAAACAAGAAGTTTTTTTTAAAGATTTAGGCACAAGAAGGTATAAAGAAGTGTGGGATTTACAAGAAATTTTGTTGAAACAAAATGTAGAAGCAAAAACAGAACAATATAAAGCCATTAGTACCAACATATTTATACCACAAACAACAAATCATTTATTGTTTGTAGAGCATCTTCCTGTTTACACATTGGGTAAAAGTGGTAATCAAGAAAATGTATTGATTAATGAAGAAATGCGTTTGCAAAAAGGAATTGAATTTTTTCATATCAATAGAGGAGGAGATATTACGTTTCATGGTCCTGAACAATTGGTTGGCTATCCAATTTTAGATTTAGATAAGTTTAAAACAGATTTAGGTTGGTATTTACGTAGTTTAGAAGAAGTGATTATTTTAACATTGGCAGAATATGGCATTAAAGGAGAAAGAAGTGAAGGTGAAACAGGTGTATGGATAGATGCAACAATACCTGGAAAAGAACGAAAAATTTGTGCTATGGGCATTAAATGTAGCCGATGGATAACCATGCATGGTTTTGCTTTAAATGTAAATACAGACCTAAACTATTTCGATTATATTGTTCCTTGTGGCATTGTAAACAAGCAGGTTACAAGCCTAGAAAAAGAGTTGGGTACAAAAGTGCCGATGTACGATGTAAAAGATAGGGTAAAACGCAATTTTGAATGGGTGTTTAATGCTTATTTGGTATAAAACGCATTAAAAAAGTTTAGGAACATAAAATTTGTTTCGTTCTTTTAGTTTATCGTTTTCATACAATTCAAATACAAACCATCCTGCATGTAAAAAATTGGATTTATCTAAAATAAGTTCACTTTCTTTTACATGTTTAATGGTAAATAATTCCGTTCCATCTTCTTCAAAAAATTTAATGCTGTACTTATTCAGCTTAGTATTTCCTAGTTTAATAGATATTTCATCTGCATTATTGGTAAACAAATAGGCAGATGGCTTCCAAATGGGTTTGGGAATAAATGGTTTCAGTAAAATTTCGTTGGCAGCTAAAGTATATAGTGTGTCTTTTGTTTTTTGAATAATTGAATCTCTAAACTGCTTGTACAATTTAGATTCTATTTGAGCGTATAAAGTATCTTTTGTTCTTTTATAAATATTGATAAAATATTTTTCTTCAACCGGCTTTTCTACTTTTTTTTCAGGTTGTTTTATGGGCTCTTTTGTGGGTTCTTTTTCTGTTGGAGTAATTATTGTTCTGTTATCAATTTCTCTACTATCTGTTGTTTTTTTAGGAAGATTATTTGAAGGATTGTTAATGGCTGCAGATTTTATATAAGGACTAACTGTTTTAGATTTCGAAAAAAAATATTTTCCACCTTCTAACACATAAAATATTCTATAAAAAGGTTTTAAACCGGCAGGCATTTTAATATCTGCAAATCCATTTTGTGGTAAATTTGGAGATTGGGCTGAATAAATTGTGGTAAAAAAACGAGTGCTATCAAACGAACGCTGAACAGCTATTTGCACACAATTTGGAAATGGATTATTCCAACTAATCAACACTTTATCTTTTCCTAAATCTTGTACACTAAAATTAGGAAGTGTATCCTGTGCATTTGCATTTAATAAGAAACTTCCTACAAAAGATACAAGAAAATACAGTTTTAAAAATTTCATGTTCGCAAATATACTGTCAACAATATTAGCACTAGATATAGATTGATAGAGTAATTTAAAGTAGTCTTCTTTTTAAAAAACAAGCGTATTTTTAGGAAGCGATAAATTGCCTTGTAAGCCTCCACTATGTATCACCATTATTTTAGCAGATTCTCCAAAATATTGTTGCGATAATAAATCTTCTACAGCAAAAATGAGTTTGCTCGTATAAATAATGTCTGTGGGTAAATGGTGTTGTTGGTAACAATCATTCATGTAATTAATTAATGATTGTGGATGTTTGGCATAGCCACCAAAATGATAATTATGTAACACTTGAAATGATTTGTTTTTCTCAGTTTCAGTAAGCAAAGCAGCAATATCGTTTTCTAAGTTTTGATAACCTTTTAATACCGAAATGCCAATCACTTGTTGATGGGTGTTTGCACCTTTAATTATTCCTGCCATCATGGTTCCTGTGCCACAAGCACATACAATATGTGTATAACTATCATCAATGTAATTGCAAATTTCTGCTGCACCAACTGCTCCATCAATGCTATAGCCTCCTTCATTTATCCAATAATAGCCATCTTTTTCAAATTGTTGCTGCAACTTTTTTTTGTCTTTAAACGACTTTCTATCAACAAAAAATAATTCCATACCATTTTCTGTAGCATGTTGTAAAGTATGGTTAAAGGGAATTGTTTCACCACGAATAATTCCTTTACTTTTTAATCCTAAAGCATTGCAAGTAGCCGCTGTAGCAACAATATGGTTTGAAAAGGCTCCTCCACAAGTAACAATTCCAGAATACTTAAGCTCAATGGCTTTTTGTACCGAAACCTGTAGTTTAAAAATTTTATTACCGCTGATTACCTTGTCAATTTCATCGAGTCTGAGAACATTTACAACATTTTTTTTAGACTTATTTTTTAATTCTAACGATTGAATTTTGATTTTTTTATTATTAAATAGTAACATGTTATAATTGATAAGCAAATCTATTGGATTAACAATTGATATGTTCTACTTTTACCAAGTTATAAACAGTAAAATCTATAAAATATGGAAAAACCTACGTTGGTAATTTTAGCTGCCGGAATGGCTAGTCGTTATGGTGGAATGAAACAGGTAGAAGGTTTTGGGCCAAATGGTGAAACAATAATGGATTATTCAATTTACGATGCAATAAGAGCAGGATTTGGTAGAGTTGTGTTTATTATTAGAGAAGAATTTGCCGAATCGTTTAAAAATACCTTTGAACCTAAGTTAGCTGGAAAAATTAAAACGGAATACGTTTATCAAAAATTAGAATCTTATTTAGGTGGAAGAGCAATACCTGCTGATAGAACAAAACCATGGGGAACAGGGCATGCTTTGTTGTGTTGTAAAGAGGTTTTAAACGACCCTTTCGCTGTAATTAATGCCGATGACTTTTATGGTAAAGATGGATTTGTACAAGCTGCTAATTTTATCAATGAAAAATGTAGCGATACTTTATATGCTTTAATTGGTTATCAATTAGCCAATACATTGAGTGAAAATGGAAGTGTTAGCCGTGGTGTTTGTAGTATTGATGAACAAGGTAATTTGGTAGGAATTACGGAACGACCAACCATTTATAAGAAAGATGATGTAATGGTGTTTGAAGAAGATGGAGCAACTACAGAATTGCCTATTAGCACTAAAGTAAGTATGAACTTTTTCTGCTTTGGAAAGAGTTTTATTTCAATAGCAGAAAATTTGTTTGAAGAATTTTTAGACACTCAAATGGCTGTTCCAAAGTCTGAGTTTTATATTCCTAAAATTACCGATCAGTTTATGAAAAGAGGTTTAGGAAAAGTAGAAGTAATACCTACCGATGCAAAATGGTTTGGCGTCACCTATAAAGAAGATGCAGAAGGAGTTAGAGCAAGTATAGCTGCTTTATTGGCAAATGGTGTTTATCCTGCTAATTTGTGGGGTTAAATTGGAATAGAAAAATTTAATACTGTAAATCAAAAAGCAGTTTCATAATTTAGACTGTACCAAAACTCTAGACAAATTTATTAATTGTTTTAATAATAATGAGTTCGATTTTTTATCGGACTCATTATTATTAGATTTTATTTGGTTCAGTAATTGTTGTAACATAAACATAGCCTTTTATTTTTTGTTTTAATTGCACAATTGGTTTAAATTTTCTCTTTAAAATAATTCTAATTTAATCGTTTCGAAGAAGTTTTCGATAATGGCTAATTTGATATTGCCAGCCCCAGTTACAATGCAGCATTAAATTAGTGTCGTTTGGAATATTTTTAAACGCTTTCTTTAGCATCATTACTACCTGTTCAAACACTGTCCTTTCTGTTTGTTCATAGCTAATTATTTCTTGATTAAATAAGTCTATAAATAGCTATAAATACAATTTTATTCTAGATATATTAAACTCCTTTATATCTGTTGCCCATTTTTAATTTGGGGCTGAAGTCTTATAGTTCTTTTGCTATATATATTAGGAGTAATTTTTCTATTTTCTCCTCTATATGATTTTTATTTTTTTACCCTGATAATACTTTTCAATCCTAATAAGTTAATTAATCTCATCGCTGTTTTATGATTGATAATTACTCCTTTTTGTTGAAGGCTTCCCGTTTTTAGTACAGATTAAAAGAAAGAGAATTTTTAGCTTGATAATGTCTTTTGCTAAATTTTTATCCTAAAACTAAAAAAGCCTTGCAAATTTTTTATTTACAAGGCTTCTAGCGAACCGGACGGGATTTGTGCTTTTTTCTGAAACCCTTACCGGTATTGCGTTTCGCTGTTAGATATTATTACAGGTCACTAAATAGGTCATTGCTAAATACAACCAAAGAACTTTAAATCTTATTGATACAAATATACGTTTTTCTACGCTAACCAAACTAATTTTTGAACAAGTTAAATGTAGTAGTAGTTTGGGTTGCAAGCTATTTTAGCTTCTAAAACTAGTCCAAAAGTAATGGCTGTACCTGGTCTATTTTTAGCCCTGTATAACTGCAAAACTCTTCAACACTAACGAACTGGTGTTCTTGTTTGCTGAAAGCTTCTTTAATTTTTTGCAGTAACATTCGGCTGTAACGTTCAGACTTACCAGTAATACGCTGCACATCTTTTGGGTAAATACAAAGCCTTGCTGCTTCTATTTTCATACACTATCTATGCCTTTGCTATACTTATGCTATAACGGAAATATTACCTATGCAAATATAATTACACACCTAAAATAGTTAGTTGCAGCAATAAATACGGATTTCGGCAATAAGTGTTTATAACGGAAGTGGTTTGATTTGCGAATACACAAAGCGTTTCAGCTTTGGGTTATGAAACACATACACACATTGATTTTGATGACTGCGATTTGCTTTAAAGCAGATGCACAATTGGTAGTAAAAGTAATTGACGGCGATACCTACAAAGTATTGCAAAATGGCAAATTGCAAAACGTTCGATTGATGAACGTGGATGCAACAGAACTAGACCAATATTTTGGTAAAGCTGTAAAGGATAGTGTAGCTAATTTGATAAAAGGCTCTGTGATTGCATTAGAGCTGCATAGCAGCGATATTTATGGCAGAACAATAGTAATTGCAACCTACAAAGGAATGAGCCTGGATAGCCTTTTAATTGCGAAGGGATGGGCTTGGTTTTATACTTCTTACTCCAAAAATTTTGATTTAAAATATTACGAAGCTGCAGCAAGACTGAAAGGCTTGGGCTTGTGGCGGTGTGAACACAATGTGCCACCGTGGATATGGCGAAAGCTGAATAGGCATAATAAAAGGCTTTATGAAGTGTGCCAATAAACATTTCGATTTCTTCATTTAATTTTTAGAAAATGGCAAAGCAAAAAGGGATAATGAAATTGGAAGGTACTATTGGTGATATTACCTTTTACAAAAGCCAAGATGGCTATTTGGCCAGAGGCAAAGGTGGTGTTGATGGAAGCCGTATTGCTAACGACCCTAAGTTTCAAAGAACCCGTGAAAATGGAAGTGAGTTTGGTAATGCCGGCAAAGAAGGTAAAGTTTTGCGTAATGCATTAAGAGCATTGCTGCAAAATGCAAGCGATAACCGAATGGTTAGCCGATTGACACAGAAAATGGTTGAAGTGATACAAGCTGACCTAACTAGTGTGAGAGGGCAAAGAAATGTGATTGATGGGGAAGCTGAACTGCTTGAGGGTTTTGATTTTAACGGTAATGCAAAATTAAGCAATACTCTGTACGCTCCATATATACCCACTATTGACAGGGTTGCAGGAACGTTGCAAATCAATGTACCAAGCTACATCCCTACTACAATGGTTGCTGCACCTAATGGCACAACCCATTACAAAATTGTTTCGGCTGGTGCTGAGGTTGATTTTGAAAATGAAACTTTCATCGTAGATTCTAAACAAAGTGCTTTGTTGGCTTGGGATGGAACGGCAACTGCTGTGCTGAACCTTAGCAATGCTGTGACTGCTAACAGTACACATCCTTTGTTTTTAGTGTTGGGGATTGAGTTTTTCCAAGATGTTAATGGTGTGAAATACCCATTGAAAAATGGGGCATATAACGCCTTAACCATCGTGAAAGTTGATGGTGTATAACACTAGAGGTTAACAGTTATTAGCAACCCTAAAAAGCAAAAAATAGAACTGGAATTATTAAGAACATATTATCCCAAAGGAACGAATGGTAATCTTTTGATTAATGGTGTTGGCTTGTTCCATACCATTGAATTGCCTTGGAAAAATAACGAACATCAAGTTTCGTATATTCCTGAAGGAAGGTATGAATTAGTAAAGCGATACAGCCCAAAGTTTAAATGGCATTTATGGCTGCAAAATGTGCCCAATAGGGACTTGATTTTGATACATCCTTACAATGATGCTATGAGAGAAGCAAAGGGCTGTATTGCACCAGTAACCACTATTACAGGCGAAGGCAAGGGTGATAAAAGCAGAGTAGTATTTGAGAAGTTGAAAGCCTTTGTCTTTCCTGTTTTAGAACGTGGTGAAAAAGTGTTTTTGGTAGTAATGCAGAAAGAAAACGACTGACTACTGACAACGGTAAGTAAGGCAAGGAGGCATAAAGGTAGGAAGGGTTAACAGATGGTAGAGATGCTTCGTACCTCAGCATGACATTAAATGATTTTAACAAAACAAAATTTTATGAAACAAATAATTCAAATGGCTAAAGCCCCAACACCTAAATTTTTTAAGATGCTGCGTAACATAGGTTTGACACTTGCAGCCATTAGTGCTGCTATTATTACAGCACCGATAGCTTTACCTGCTGCAGTTGTAACTGCTGCTGGCTATGTGGCTGTGGCAAGTGGTGTAATTAGTGCGGTGAGCCAAATAACAGTAGATAAGTAGTGAATAATGAATGGTGGATAGGGAACAAAAACAACTAAAGTTATAAATGAATGTGTATGAACAATACGACTAGAGTGGGTACGATTGGAGGGACTTTATTGACGGTTTTCTACAATGTAAACTTAGAAGATTTGGCTAAAACTGTAATACTAGCAGCTATTGGTGCTATAGTAAGTTTTAGCGTTTCACTAGCTTTAAAAGCTATTGTAAAACGTTTTACTAAATGAGCTTAGTAAATGGTGTGGTGACATATAAGGGGCAGTAAAAACTGCCCTTTTTTTATTTTATATAGATTTCTAATAACAGGTACATTACATTTAATTCTGTATTTTTATTGTATTGATAGGTTGTTTAGTGTAAAAAGTTAGTGAAGTGTAAAAAAAGTTTACAGATTTGTAATAATAATCTGAGAAAAGTATTAATTTTGTAGTATCGGCGGTAAGGTTATTTATAGCTTCCCAACGACAAAGCATTAAAAGGGACTTCAAGTGTAGTCCCTTTTGTTATTTAAGGATGTTGTAAATATTTTTACTGTTTATAGCTGATTTAGGCAAACGGTGGCATTTGTTTTTATAAAGAAGTATTACTTCTTTGATTAGTTGATTTTTTGGCAACCACTTCGTAATCCATCTATTAATAATTTATAGTGAATATCAGATTGGATGTCTATCACGAGTCTAGTGGCCTGTTCTGAGCCGCTTTTAACTCTATTTGCAATAGTATCAGGGTTTTTGCTTGTAATGGTTTTCAAGTCGGCTTCAATTATAATGTGGTCTCTGATTAAATATATATCGAAGCGTTTTTGGTGTCTTTGAAATAAACCTTTAGGTGCAAACAACACATCGTAGTTGGCATATGTTAAGGCAATAGCCGTTTGTAATTCGTGTTGATGCTCTATTAATTGCGATTCTGATAGGACTTTTCTACTCGTTTTTTTGTTTTTGTAGTGTTCGTGCCAGTCCTCCGCAGCTAATAGCGTTTCAATTTGATGCCTTTTTACTTTGTTATTAATGGCTTCATAGCAAGCTGTAATAGCTGTAATGAAAAAAGTTATATCAATAAGTAGTCTCTTTGTTAGACGCAGGTTCATAGCCAATTTGTGTATTTTCAATATTAAACAGTTGTTCAGGCGATAGTTCTTTACTCATGCAGTGGCTACAGTATTAGTAGCGATAAAGATACTATTTGTGGCGTAATTGGAAATTTGTAATGCTTGTTTTTCGGAAGGATATTGGATTTAACGAGAAAACGTTATTAGATTTTAATGTCTTTTTCTAATAGCCAGCTTTTAATAAGCATATCCTGTAAAGTGGCCGTAGATTTAAGAATTTGAACAAGGTTGTTTTTACGATTTTCTAAAAGTTCTAAATGCTGTAAAATGGTTTTATACTCTTGCCAATGTGGGTAAATATTACGAGCTGCGGGCATAATAACATTCATTACCTCACCAATATTGATAAAAGGAATGACAGACCCACGGTGAAAAGTTTTAAATGCATTGGCTTTATGTAAACCAAAGGTGAGCCAGTAATAAAAGTCTCTCATTTCTTGATTAGGTGCAATAGCTATAAAAGAATTTGGCCAAGGTTGTAAAGCAGGCTTGCCAGCGTTGCCGCCCTTGGCAAGGATGTAAAAAGCAATTGGTGGTTGTACTGCACTTGAACGGTAACAACGAATGGTAATAGGTAACATAATAATTGTACACTGGTTTGACCAACTGCACGAAACGTAATTAGGCCAGCGATAGGCATCCAAATGCAGGGTAGGTAAGCAAGGCAAGGTTTAGACACAAAAAATACTACCTGAAAGTGCTGCCATATTTGCGAAGCCATGGCAAAACGAAAGGTGCAGATTTTTTTGGATTAACCGAAGGCAAGTGCAACAATGTGGAACGAAGACCTTGCCGACTGAAATGAGCATAATTTTGCCGATCCGCTGGGCTAATGAGACAAACAAGACATGCACAGCATACCGCTTTCTGCGTTTTTGGCTCTTTGTTTTGAGTTTGAAGTTTGGGGTTTAAAGTTTTGAGTTAGATTAAAAGTGAGTAATGAGTGCTTAGTTAGTGAGGAAGATGTTACTAGAAATTAAATCGTAAATGAAAAGAACCTGAAGGATTTTTGATTAAGAATGAAGATAATTTGATGGTTAAAAATGTTAGGGTAGTAGATGATGTATTGTATTCATAAATAGGGGGAAGACCGCTGCAAGAAATAAGGCAGCCAAATGAGCTGTGCTTAGCTAAAGGCAAGGGTGATACCAAACTATATAGAGCAATAAACGGGCCAGGCGAGTAGCTATGAGCAAGGCAAGTTGTGAAAAAGCTAATGTGTTTAGGATTGCTTGACTGCCAAGGTAAACGACTATTATGGGCTTGTGACATATAGTAAGGAATTGCTGTTGCTGTGTTGTGCAGTGTAGGGTGAGATGTATGAAGATGGAATAGCGTGAAGGGTAGTGAATGTGATTGCAGTGAAACGAAATGAACGCAACGCCTGAACAACATGGAAGCGTAATACATGAGCCTTATGCTGCACATGGCTATGCTAAAGATTGCCTTATTTTTTTGTAGCACCGCTGAAAAGGGTGGATGGGGATTTGTGGTTCTTCAAAAAGGGTGGGTGGCGTGGCAGAAGGGCAGTGACTATTTAATATAATGCAGGTTATAGGATGCGCCATACTATTCAATTAACAAACAAAAATGGCGTAATACTATAACTGCCAGGTGCATTATGTTTCAATAGTGAACCGAAAGCTGTTACTGGCACAAGGGCTGCTGTGTGAGCGTTTGCAACAGCTCGACATATTGCAGGCAATGTGAAGCATTAGCTAAGGCTGTTTCACACCGAAGTATGAGGTTGTGTAAGTGCCTTTAATGCCTAGCAACATAGCCCGCCAATAAATGTGACAGTAACAGACGGCGGCACTGCCCTGTGTGATGGCTGGGTGGGTGTAAATAGATGGTGGCGCAGCCACGCCGATTGCATGCATTCAAGTTGGATAAACTGAACATTATTAGAAGTGCCTTAAAAATTAGATCATAATTTTTTTGTATTACTTTTACAGAAGTAGAAAAGATTAACTAACACTTTATTAATTTGAAATTTTGATAATTAAAATGGATAATTAATCTGTGAAATTATTAAATAATACGTTGCGTATTATTTATATTTTCCATTTTTTATGCAACACTGATATACTAGAATAAGTTGCGTGCAAATTAAGTCTGCAATTCACGATAAAATATGGCTCACGAGATATTATTACTTGAAAAAATCAAACAAAATGATGCTCTTGCTTTTAAAGAGTTATTCTATTTGTATGCAAAGAAGGTACACAAGTTTGTTTTTGGATATGTGAAGAATAAACAAGAAGCTGAGGATATTACTCAAGTTGTATTTGAAAAAATTTGGGAAAATAGAATGAGCATCGACACTAATAAATCGTTTGATGGTTTTCTCTTTACCATTGCTTATCGAGTAACAATAGATCATTTTAGAAAAGTGTCTTCCCAAAAGTATTTAACTACTATCGAACTTTTTGATGGGGCTGAATTATTACCTGACGCTTCATCTGCTGATTATTTAATTAATCAACATCAGTTTGAATCTCTTTATAAAAAAGCATTAAATACATTAACTGATAAGAGGAAAGAAATTTTTTTATTAAGTCGACATGAAGGGCTGAGTAATAATGAAATAGCCCTAAAATTAAATATCTCGATCAAGACTGTTGAAAATCAAATGACTTCAGCATTAGCAACGCTACGAGATTTCTTCAAAAACTCAAATTTTCTTTTACTCGCTTTTTTTCTTTTTAAATTTTTTTAGAAAACCGTAGGGGGTGGACATTTTTTTTCCGTAATAATTATAATAGTCTTTACAATGAATCATTTTTTACTAAATAAGTTTTTCGCCAATGAATGTGCCTCTTCTGAAAGAAAGGTAGTAATTGATTGGATGCTAAATCCACAAAATGATATTTTGTTAAAGCAGTGGATGAAAGATAATTGGGATAAACTTGCCGAGTTTAATGCAGAAAATGACCTAGATATAGACAAGATGTGGGGCAAATTACAAGCTTCGTTACAACTTGAAGCAAATTCTGGACAAAATTCAATTAAGCTAGTGAGTGTTAATTCACTTTTAGTATCACAAGTACCTAAATATAAAAAAATATTTTTTAGGCTGTCTATCTCCGCTGCAATTTTAATAGCCCTTTCATTAGGGCTAATCTGGCTTAAAAAATTAAATTCTTACGACAATTCTATAGTTTTTAGTAGAGTTTATAAAACTATTGTTAATGATAAAGATGAAATAAAAATAGTTCTTTTACAAGATGGTACTAAAATATCATTAAGTAAAAATGCTTCTTTAACATATTCTACAGACCCTTCTACCGAGAGAAGAGAGGTAAAACTCGAAGGGGACGCTTTTTTTGAAGTAGTAAAAAATCCAGATAGACCTTTTTTAGTTTTTTCTAAAAATATAATTACAAAGGTTCTAGGGACAAGTTTTTCAATCCAGTCAAATAAAATCTCTGGAGATATTACGGTATCAGTTGTAACAGGTAAAGTGCAAGTTTTTGAAGAAAATGAAAATAACTTGGCGCTTATAAATAGTAAATCACTTTCCAGTAAAGGCATTCTCCTTACACCCAATCAAAGAACAGTTTATGCAGCTAATAAGCAGAACTTTGAAACGTCAATTGTAGAGAGTCCTTTGCCACTAACTAACACTGTATTAGCTGCAAATTACTTTGACTTTAATAGGTCTTATTTACAAGAGGTAATCAATAAATTACAAAAAGTATACGGTATAGAAATTGTTCTTGAAAATGACAATTTTAACCAGTGTATTTTTTCAGGCGATATTACTGAAGAAAACCTTTATGAAAAGTTGGATTTAATATGTAAGTCTATAGGTGCCAATTATGAAATATCAGGTACAAGAATTTTAATAATTGGTAAGGGATGTAAATAATTTTTTTAAATATTGCAATTAAGAGAGCTATTACAAAAAAGGGTGCTGTAATGTTGGAGCATTACAAACACCCATGCCTAAAGGCACGTCATTGAACGAAATTCTGATAACGAACAAAAACGCCACTAAAATATGAAAAAAAAGCAACTTGTTGCTAAAATGCTGCTTGCTATGAAAATATCTTTCATACAATTATCTATCACATTAATCTCATTAACTTTTGTTTATGCAAATGAAAGCGATGGACAGAACCTTTTAACAAAAAAAATATCAATTTCTGTAAGAAATATTGAAATGCGTAAAGTGATTGAACAAGTTCAGTCGCAAACAGACTTACGCTTTATTTACAGCCCTAACTCAATTGATGATAGTAAAATTGTGAGTTATAGTTGTAATGCAAAAACTCTAAAAGATTTTTTTGAAGAGTTTCTTACTTCTGTTGGTATTAGATACAAAATCGTAAATGAAAAGAAAGTATTACTATATCTTGAAAAAAAAATCGAAATAGATTCACTAACGACTGGTATAAATTCAAATTTACCACCACCTATTATTGTTACGGGAACAGTAAAGGATGAGAAAGGAAATAAAATGGAAGGTGTTAGTGTAAAACTTAAAAATTCTCCTGTATCTGTAATTACAGATAAGGAAGGCAAGTATAGTATTAAAATTGTAGATGCAAAAAGTATATTAATTTTTTCATATATAGGTTATACAATTGTTGAGAGAGGTATTGGTGCCAATAGGACTATTGATATTGTTTTGAAAGAAGAAACATCTGATTTAAATGATGTTATTGTTGTAGGTTATGGTACACAAAAGAGAAAAGACTTAACAGGTGCAATTGCTAAAGTGAACATGGAAGATTTAAATAAAGCTCCTGTTCGATCTTTTGACGAAGCTTTGGCGGGTAGAGTCGCTGGTGTTCAAGTTTCTTCACAAGATGGTCAACCAGGTTCGCAAGTAAATATTGTAATACGCGGAAATAATTCTGTAACCCAAGACAATTCACCTTTGTACGTAATTGATGGTTTTCCAATAGAGGGATACAATAATAATTTATTAAGTCCGAATGAAATTGAAAGTATTGAAATATTGAAAGATGCATCAGCCACAGCTATCTATGGTGCAAGAGGAGCTAATGGTGTTATTATGATAACTACTAAAAAAGGAAAAGAAGGACCACCAGTAGTTACATATGATGCTTACTATGGTGTGCAAAAACGCATAAAAAAAATAGCTTTATTATCTCCTTATGATTTTGCAAACCTACAAATTGAGACTTTAGGAATTCCAGCGTTTACTGCTTTGTATTTAACACCAAGTAATAGAAAATTGGAAGACTACAAAAATTTAGAAAGTTTTGATTGGCAGGATATGCTTAATAGAACTGCACCCATGTATAACAACTTTATTAGTGTAGCTGGTGGCACAAGACAAACTAAATACTCAATGTCTGGTTCTATTACAGGGCAAGATGGTATAATAAAGGCCTCAAGTTATACACGTTATCAAGGTAGAGTTTCACTTGATCAAACTGTGAACGATAAGTTTAAAACAGGTGTAAATATTAGTTATAGTAGTGTATTGCAAAAGGGTACTCCACCATCTTCAACCTATAGTGCTGCTACGTCTAATTTATTATATCAAGCCTGGGGTTTCCGTCCTATAACTGGTAGAGATTATGATGATTTTGCAGATAACCTTTACGACCCAGATATACCCAGTTCTAGCAACTATATTGTTAATCCTGTTGCTACCGCAGAAAACGAGCTTCGCAATAACACTACAAATAATATTGTTATAAATGCTTATGCTGATTATCAAATAAACACAAAACTTAGATTTAGAACTACAGCTGGTATAAACAATATTTTCTTATCTAGGGAAGCTTTCAATAATTCAAATACAAATTCTGGTGGGCCAAATTCTGTTTTTAAACAGGGTGTAAATGGGGCTATTTCTACCTTATCTACAAATAATTGGTTAAATGAAAATACTTTAACCTATACAAATCGATTTAATAAAGTACACGATTTATCTATTGTGGCAGGCATTACAGCAGCAGGTACAAAAATAAGGAGCTATACCTTTTCTGCTAATCAGATACCCAACGAATCTTTAGGTATTAATGGATTACGTGAAGGCGTTCCGTTAACTAACCAAATAGCAAGCAGTGAATCGGTTTTAGCCTCTTATTTAGCTAGAGTCAATTATAATTATAAGTCTAAATATCTAGTTACAATTACTTATCGTGTTGATGGTTCTTCCCGATTTGCAAAA
>Ga0209398_1000991_pt1 | contig 15713 bp, 5 predicted proteins | sample AshMeaBigSpring_FD_184125 | JGI IMG/M metagenome (GOLD analysis project Ga0209398, IMG submission 184125) | Groundwater microbial communities from Big Spring, Nevada to study Microbial Dark Matter (Phase II) - Ash Meadows Big Spring (SPAdes)... | ecosystem: Environmental > Aquatic > Deep... | reverse complement strand
GGAGTGACTGGAAGAGTCTCGGACTAGATAATATGTTTTATGGAACATAGCCTAATTTTTTTAACCAATAAATTTTTTCTCTTATGAAAAAAAATGTAATGAAAACCTTTTTGATTCTCTTTTTTTTCGCCTTATCTTATCCCCGATTGTGGGCACAAGATAAATTCAATACTAAAAAAGATGAGTCTCTTATTCAAGCCTCTGATATGGCACCCACCAGGGTGATTGAGGTTCTGCCCCAAAAACCCTGCCAAATAAAAGAATATGGCACGGGAAAGCCCATTTCTAAGGATGAACTGCTAGCCATACAGCAGCGCTCTCACCAGAAAACTAATGCTTCAATGCCCCTGCCCGTAGCAAAAAAACGCAATCCCGCACTCCTCCATTCCGGGAAGAAATTGTCACCCGCATCTAATAATATAAATAGCCCATTGCAGCAGACGAATCCCCAAGAGCTAGCCGCCAAAATAGCCGCGCAAGAAAAATGGGAAGCACTAAGTACTGCCGAAAAAGAAGCTATATATGCCCAGAGACGCGCAGAACAAGGGAAATCCCAAGTGAAATCCGAACGCAAAATAGCCAACCCCGACACCACTCCTTCTAATAGGACCACCACCCCTGCTTCTTCATATAAAAGAGCCCCAGCTCCTAAAAACTAATTTCCTAAACAATTTTAATTTGTTTTTCTTATGAGAAAAATATTTCTACTTTATGTTTTATTAATTACCATATTAGTATTAGCATCTAATACTAATCACATTTTTGCTCAATGCACTACCGCAGTAACCCCTACCATTACTGGCCTTACTGATAATGGAGGGGGTTTGGTAACTCTCGATTTTAATCCAGATACTGGATGCACTCGCAGCCCTTGTGGACCGGGCGAATCGGTGATCTGGTATGTAGGTTTTTATAGCCATAGCTCACCTGCGCCCAATGGCTTAGAAATGGAATATGGCACACACCTTATTTCCTTATTATGCGGACCTCCCTATTTAGAAACTCCCATAGCTAATGGTGGCGACTTCCCCAATGCGGCGGTATGCCAGCAGCCTAAAGCATCTACCTGTTTATCGCTGGAATTATCCCAGTTAATAGGTGGTAATGGTTGTACTTGGGATCCCACCGATGTCTGCGGCACGGGTTTAAGTTTTGCAGGACTTCCGCTGTGTGAGGGAGTTACCTATGACGTTTTATTGTGGGAAATAGTAGTAAACCAGAATCCAAATACTTGTGCCGATCCAGGATATGGCATCGAGGATATGCTCGCTTGCGCTTCTACTACGGGCTGGACTATTTTAAGCGTTTCTGCTCCTACCTCCAGCACTATCACCGTAGGAGGTGCTATCAATGTAATGCCCGCACCTACACTCACCGTCTCAGGATTAGTATATTGTGCCGGTGAAAATGGAGGTTATGTGAACACACATTCTATAACACCGGACATTACTAATGCACCTGCCTGTGGCGGAGTAGCCGATGTAGAAGTAATGGGGGATCTCGTTACTAATATGACAATAGGTCCCGGTGGATTAGATGGCACAGAAGGCAGCCATGTGGTAGTATTAAATTGCAGAGACAAAGCTACCATTAGTGTTACGCCTGGGGTAGGGTGTAAGGGAAGTGATGACTGCGCTGCTCAGACAGGACTTCCCGCTTGTCCTGGCGCTGGAAATATATATACCAATGCCGCTCTTTATGTCTCCACAGGAGGTCCCATAGGAGCGGTTTCCTATCCGAGTCCTACAGATATAAATCCTGGATTAGATCCCGGTGGTGTGGTGACATTGATAGACCCTGATGTAGGTATTCCCTATAATGCATGTACCCCGGCGGGTGAAACAGATCTATGTGGAAATAATACTGCAAATGTATATCCGAAAAATTACACCACAAATTTTGGATGCTATGTAAATAGTGTAGATAATTGTATCTCAAATCTAAGCCCTGCTCTTTTTCCTGGTGGTCTAGACCCCTTCTCCCTTCCTGGAGTAGATGACGCTTACTTAATAAATGGCGTGGTGCATAAAATGATAATCGTCTGTGCACAAAATGAAGACCCCTGTAATGGCACCGCCGGTGCTACTTGTATAAGATTTGTGTCCGGCGATACCCCTTTAGATGCCACGATACGAGCCTGTAATGTCACCTGTACCGCCGGTACCGGTACCACCGCCGATGGTAGAATAATATTAGAAGGCGTAGTAGGTGGCTCCGGAGACCTCGAACAAGATGGACAAACCACGAATATGGCCGGATATACTGCAGGATATAATATCGTTATTACAAGCGGACCCGTTACAGGTGCCGGATTATTTACCGTGGTAGGTGCTACCACCACCTGGCAGACTGCCGCAAATCTTCCCGCTGGTGTTTATACAGTAGATGTGAGAGATATCCTAGCACCTAATGATGCTGCAGGTACAGCCGCTTTCGAAGCACCCATCGCTTGTAATGCCGCCTGTCCCATAGAGCTGGTCATAGAAATACTGGCTCCCCCCGTTCAATTCTTAACGAATGCGGTGACCAATCCTGCTTCTTGTAATGGAGTGACTACCGCCACTATAACTGGAAATTATAACCAAATATCTTCTTTACCTGATCAAGTTTTTACTAACGCTACTCCTATAGTATTCCCAAACGGTGCTGACTGGGATAACACTTTTAGCACGTCATCCCAGCTATCTCTTATCAATGTATCAGGAATGTATCCGGGCTTCCCCCCCACTCAGCAAGTAATCGGGGCTACTACTATCCAAGAAGTTTGTATTGAATTTACGGCTAGTAATACCCCATTAGATGCCTTAGATTTATACTTAATAAGCCCCGATGGTACAGTCGTAAATTTTGATTGGGGTACAGCTTTCGCTGGTGGTACTGTGGCAGGCACCGCACCTACCACGCTATGCTTCCACGATGCAGATGTGAATAATCCTTTTAATGCCGGCTTCCTAGGGGATAATGTCAATGGCGATTGGTCTCTAAGCTTATACAATGGATACATAGGGGAAACTGTGACAGTAGGTAGCTGGACGATGACTTTAAATAACCAGCAGATGCAATCATATACGGGCATTACCAGTTTCTGCGCTGGCAATACGGTAGATGAGAGTGATGCCACAGGGGCGATCACCGCTCCTAGCGATCTCACCATTGTCCCTGCCGCCACTAATCCAGGCGATCCTGCTTACATAACATTTACAAGTCCCAATATTTTTGAATTTGATAACCTCACTGCAGTAGCCGATGGACTTGCACCCGGCTCATCACAGTGCTATACCGTGACAGGATACCTGCCAGGCGGCAATTTCTTTGATGGGGTGCCTGCGAACCCCACTTGCGAAAATGGTCTATGCTGTGAGGTAAAGCTAGATATTTGTTTTATCGTGCCACAGTGTTTTGCATGCCCTATACAAAATCCCCCACAAGTATATGACTACTACCTATGTGAAGGGGCTAGCATACCCCCAGGCGAGGGCTTAGGCGCCTTAGCGCAAGACTGTGCCGCACCACAGCCACCTTTTTGCCCCTTCGACCCCACCACTATGAATATTACCGTGTGTTATACCGGTACACATACATGGGTGTCTGATTTAAATTTTTATCTACAATCCCCATCAGGGACATTGATAAACCTCGGTCCTTATGCAAATACTCCAGGCATAGGACTAGGAAATTGTAATTCTGGTAACAATTTTACTAATCTTTGTTTTACAAATATTACCGGCTCGGGTAATTATAATGTGTGTACCATGGCCGTTCCTCTTACTGGTACTTTTAATACCTCTTATAACCAAGCTATTAATTGGGCTGCTTTTGCGGGCGAGAATATATATAGTCCGGGGTGGAATGTTATCCTCGGCGATTGTGTAGGAGCGGATGTGGGTACGCTCACCAATAGCGTTGTTACGATTAGCGATAATGGAGGAGGCATGAGTTGCTTGGTAGATGCCGTTTGTACCGGCTGCGATGGGTCACTAACTTTAGGTGGACCTACGAATTTCAATACGGTTATTTATGATTCGGGGGCTATAAGTATGGCTATAAATGACAATGCTTGTACTCCGGCTACGGGTGCAGCGGTATTTCCCATACCTATACCACCGTCTCCCGTCCCTTTCCCTGCTATCATAAATTGGTTTGCCACGAGTGATGTGGTGAATGACATAATTCCCCTTTTTACGGGCAATGTATTTCAGCCTGCTGGTGCTTCTGCCTTAGCTGCAGGCGATTATTGCTATTGGGTAGAATCTGGCTGCGGATACTCTTTTGAGGGAGATTGTGCTGCCGATACGCTCTGTCTGGGACTAAGGACACAAGTGTGCCTGCATGTATATGATACCGATGCGGGCATAGCCGAACCGGATTTTCAAATCTTATGCTGCGGCGAAACGATAAACTGGACAAATACAGGACAGTTTTATAATGCCCTATTTGTGCCACCGGGACCACCGGATTATGAACTGGGATATGCTATCACCTCCGGCACCCAGACTACGGTAGCCACGCAGGCAGATTTAGATGCTCTCCCCCCCGCACAGGTATTTATGGCTACGGTACCCGATGATCCGCTTACCGATGCTGGCTTATATACTACATCCTGCACCCCCTGTCCTGGCGGTACTACGGGTACGCTTACAGCCGGCGTATATTCCATTACTCCTTTTTTATCTGTAGATGCTGAAAATGTTACCGGCGTAGCTCCATTAAGCTCTACTTTAGTAGATCAGACAGGATTTTCTGGCTTTCAATATTACCAATATGAAATACAGCCCGAAGGGAGCCTGAACAATACAGCAGTGGATGCGACTGCTCTGACCATCACAGTGGATATTTATGATTTTATTAATATTCCAGATTGTACGATAACAGATTTGTATGTGGACTATTTCTTAAATGGAATTTATACAGGCAGCATCGGACCATTCCCGGCATTACCACTACCAATTGTACAAACAATAACCCTAGCGGAATTTGGCACAGTAAATTCTAATGATGTGATAATGGTACAGGTAGGTATAGCGGGCACAACAGGTACACCGGGTAGCTGTGGGGTGCTGGGTCAGGAAATAGATGACTGCGTTTATTACCTCGGTGCTGATGTTACTTATGACATCATTTATGAACCCACATTTGTTGATATAGGCGAAGGAGCCTTGTGTGCGAGATTTGGGCCACCTACTGATTTTGTGGTATTAGATCCTATCTGTGCTGATCCTTTAATAGCTTGTAATGCAGATGGCACGTATAGTGTGACGCTTACCGTAAGTGGCGGTATCTATGATTTAGATGGCGATACTTATCAGGATTTTGCCTCTGACCTTCCGGTAGTCATAGATGGCAGCTATCTGGTAACGGCAGTAGATGCCGCCACCGTAAATGGTACGGCATATACTGGGCCAGTAGCGGTAGATCCGGTATTAGGTGAGATAGTACTTACTTTCCCCTCTTCAGTAGCTAACTGGTCTATAGACTTAGCGAATTATGATAATACGACTATGGGATTAATTGCATCAGCCACCACCATCGGCTGTCCTATAACGATTACAGGGATGGCTCCAGCCTTACCTCTTCCTCCTCCATGCGTATTCTATGAAATATGCCAGGGAGATGCCAGTCTGGCTTTGGATGTGGTATGTGCCGATTGCATAGATCCTGCTAGCTGTCCGGTTGGTCCTAATTCTGCAACCACAGACCAAGGCGATATTACAGATAACTTGCCTTATATTATTGCCGATGCTGTTGGTGTTTCCGAAGGGTATAATACTACTTATACAGTTCCGGCACCGCCTTGTGCAGGCTGTACCCTCACCTCTGTTACTGCTACCATCACTGTTGCGAATGTGGTGTCGGATATAGGAGGAAACTGTAACCAAATTAGTAACACTTATTATTTAGATGATGAAATAAATGGCAGCTTTAATAACACGCCTCAAATTGGGTCAATTTCAAGCACCTCTGTCGAATATGTATCGCAAGGAGCAATAGCCGGAGATGCTATTACATTAATTTGGAGTGTAAATTTCATTATTCCAGTTGGCTGTACTGACCCTGATCCGGTACCAGAAATAGATTGGTACGCAGATATTTCAGTATCGTGGACGACAGTATATGATTGCCCAGCTCCTCCTCCCACCCCCGCCACCACCACATGGTATGATATGGCTACTGCCGGCACATCCTTAGGGACAGGAACATTAGATCCCTCGGCCACGCTATTACCCGTACCCTTTGTTCCCGCCGGAGGCGGCACTGCTACTACGGCAGTATATGACGAAAATGTACCTGGCGTTTATACTTTTTATGCCCAGTGTGAATGCGGTAGCTGCATCGGTGAGCGCACTGCGGTAAATGTGTATGTATATCCATTCGAGCAGCTTATACCACCCGCAGATGTGATCTTATGTGATGGGGCGGGCTTAGGTAATGTGGCCTTTACACCGGCAGCACCGGCGGGAACTGAGAATGCCTACATACTTACCAATGTAAATGGTACGCTTATAGAATCTAGTACTACAGGAAGTTTTACCACCGTATTTGATTATAGCCCTGCTAATTGCAATAAGAGTGCACAGACCTATAGCATATATGCTATAAACTATGCACTGCCCATGACCCCGCTAGGCTGCGACGATACGCCAGATGGAATGGCTAATCCTATATTGAATGCTCCCCTAGAATTGCAAGATATAGATCCACTTTCCTTAACATCGCTTTCTACCATAGCCGATTTAGATGGCGATCTACTAGGTGGCGGAGCCTGTATGGCTATCAGTGCGCCTATGACTATTATCGTAGTACCGGAGTTAGAAATTATATTTTTAGGTACTACCTGCAATGCAGATGGCACTTATAATGTATCCTATAAAGTATGCAATGGGCAGGGGGTATTAATCAGTGACTTTAGCGGTTATACGGTTACACCTTCTGCGGGCACTTTAGTACCACCAGATATAGATGGATTTGGTAGCATAGATGATATACCTTCTGGTACAGATATTACCATAGATGCTACAGATACGAATGTAGGTATGGGTGTGGTAGCCTGTGCAGCAGTACAGCTAGCTATTACAGCTCCATGCTGTGCCGAAGCTGGCAGAGTAGTGTGTCCTCCCACGCAGTTAAATTCCTGTAACACTCCTCCAGTATGTACTGGAGCGAGACCTTAATTTTTTAAATTTTTAATAATAATTTTTTATGAAATATTTAAGTGTTTTTATTTTAATAATAGTGCTTATTTCATCTTCCTCTCAGTTATATTCACAAAATGTAAAAGCGGTGGATGAAGGGAAAAAGCAAATTAATAGAACGGAATTAACACCTTCGTTCAGCCAGCCTACTAGCGGTACGATATCTGCAAGAAATGTGGAAGCCAAGGATAAAGTGAAAATGAATTCCAATGTGAATGGGGATAATGTATCCCGATCAAAATCTATGAAAACGCCTGCTACTAAGGAGATGATGATAAATACCTTAACCATATTGATGGATCAAAAGGATCTTTCTGATGAAAAGAAAAGGGCAGTGCAGACTAAACTCGAAAGATTGAAAGGCAATTCTATTCACCCTCAAAAACAAATTAAATAGCTATGAAAAAGATAATTGTTTTGTTTTTCCTTGCTGTGACTATGGTTTTGTCTATTATGCAGAAATCATTTGGACAGTTATGTCCTACTGCAGACTTTACACATACGTCTGGCGTATGTAATGGTGGTACATTAGACATAGCTCCTGCAGCCACTTGTGCCGGTTTTACTGGTGTTTTAAATACGGGTACCTATATAGATTGGTATATCTACGATAATGGCATCACTAATGATGCAGGTACTTATTCATATACCGTAGCACCCATAGATGAATATCCTTTAGATCCCGCTAATCTTACAAATGTGAATTTTGATTTATTATGCGACCCATTGTCAGTAGCCAGTACCAGTTATTATCCGAATGAAACATGTGGCATCATAACCGTCACCCTATTCGGTTTTATCTACGATTACGACAAAGACGATGATGCTGATCTTATTGCAGAATATAAGCCTGAATGTCCTGTTATCCGGTTTGATTTCTCGATCTATCCCGCCCCTTTCACAGCAGTAGCTACGGATGGTGCTTGTGATCTGGGAGCTATGGTAGAATTTCAAAGTGCAGACGGTACGGTATGTGCTTGTAATTTTGGACCGGCTCCTGTGCTACCCTACTGTACCTTAGCCGCTGGCGATGTGGTAAATAGTGCTCCTTTAAATTATTCGTTTTTGGTGGCCGATTATGCCGCACTGCTCGGAGTATCTGCGACAGATATTGCTGCTTGCGCTTATACAGACATTACAGGTACTGCATTAGCAGATTGTCCTTCTTGTATATGCCCCCCCCCCAGCTGTATTCAGCGATGTATAGGGGAGGATATACCTGTATCCTCCGTGGCTACTACGCCTAATCCCGCACTCACTACACTCTTTGTCCTTACCGATGACGCAGGTGTGATATTGCAAACGAGTACAGGTGCTGATTTCTCAGCAGCTACATTAATAGAGGGAGATACGCATTATATCTACGCCATAAATTATGATGGTATGGCTGCGATACCTGCTGTAGGGGGTACTATCGCCGCTATTCGTACGAGTGCAGATTGCATAGATGTGAGTGAGCCTTGTCGTATCATTATGATTTGCTGTGCCGGTGCCGGGGCTTTTCCGGCTACGGATATAGAGAATATTAATTTTCCTCACGGGCATTAATGGTTTCACCTTTTAAAATAATAATAATGAAAAATTTAACTATAATCGTTTTTTTAATTTTTATTGTCCTATCCGGATTTGCCTATAGTTTTGCAAGCCTACGACCAGTGGACTTTTCTAAAGCCCTGTTTCAAAAACCTAAACATGAAGCAGAAGGCAATCAAATAGAAAAAAAGTCATCTCAGGTGACTAATGTAGGTTTTACGCCAGAAACAAGTGTAGCTGTAAAGAAGAATTTGATTAATGCCAGAAAGTGCGATCATCAAATTCAGCAGAAACCACAGGCTAAAGAAAATATCCATAATCCAGAATATCTGCGCAGCAAGATGGGTATTTCTGCCGATGGCCGTTATACAATGACAGATGAATTGTATAATCAACTAAATGAAGGACAGCGAAGATTTGTGAATAGCACCAATAGAATTGTTAGAATTAAATAATCAGTAAAAAAATATAATGATGAAAAATATATTAATTCTTTTTTTCTTTTGTTTGCTACTGGGGAGCGGTTCAGCTAATTTGCATAGTCAGATTATTCCCAGTACGGATCCGTTTTCTCCGGGTAACTTTACCCTCAATGATTTTGTAGGAACCAATTTTTCTTTTTATACGGGTCCCTGCCTGGCTACAGAAATAGTGGACTGTGCAGGCAATTGTGTTGATCTAGTCACTGCTATGAGTTGGATAGGCGATACCTTCTGTGATGATGGCGCATTTGGTATGGATTTGACTTGTGCCTTCTTTAGCTATGACTCAGCCGATGGAACTTGTGCTGGTTCTGATTGCCAGCCTGGTCCCATAGATAATAGTTTGATTACGGGTCCTACTGGTGCGTGGACATCCGATGGATGCACAGAATGTGTGGCCACTTCGATAACTGGGGTGAGTGGTTTTGGATATCCTGCTAATTTAGGATATCCTTTTAACGACTTATTTGTTTCCGATGGCCAAATAGCATGTGATTTTGCTTGTGGTACCGTTACCGTTACTACTATCATAGATCCAAATTCTTTAGCGGGATGTTTGGGCTGGACCGGGAGTCCTGTTTTACCAAACGTAGATGTGATGAACTGGTTCTTCCCGCCTACCGGTACATTTGAGTATACGATCACACCAGGTGGTGCAGGTACTTGTGATGCTGCGGGTACCGCCCCGGTACTTACGAGTACTGGCAGTTGTCCTATTAATTTTACTACCACCCCCACCGCACCTACAGCTCCAATTAATGGTGTGGATGGATGCCCACCTACAGCTCCTATAGCTGGCACAGATGGAGATGTTACCTGGACGAATATTATGGCACCTACCCTGTATCCAGGTTGCTGGTCGGGGTCTAATACGGATATGGCAGTCTGGGCTGCGGCACCGGGGTGTCCTGGTGTGTCTAATTGTCCAGCCTGTGATGCAGTGATTGCCGCACCTTCGGCGGCAGTCATCACATCTCAAAGCACCTGTTCTACTATCGGCGGTGTAGCGGGAGAGGATGGAGGTGGGGTATTATCCCCTCCAGTGACCACCTGTACAGTAGGAAATTCATTGGAGTATGCAACCAATGCGGCAGGACCTTGGTCTAGTATTTTACCCCTTTATGATCAAATGGCTTCCATTACGGTATATACGAGATGTACATGTGATATAGATCCATTACAATTTAGCACAACTGCATCTGTGACTACCACTCCCGGTGCTTGCCCTATAGCACCCCCGGTGGGACCATGTAGTATCACCTTTCCTATGCCTATAGCCGGTACTTGCAATAATAATGGAACCGATGCCACGGGTAATGATGATTATTATCTTACCGATATCACCCTCACCTTCACTGGAGTTTCAGATGGTACCCCTATAGAACTATATGGCTCTTCTCTTCATCCCTCGGCCACAGGATTAGTAATGCCTGCATTAGCTGGCGCAGTAACATTCACAGGAGTGGCTGTACAGGTAGCCGGAGGTCAGTTAGTAGCACTAAATCTTTTGGATGAATGTTGTTTTGCCACCGCCACAGCTCCTCCTATAGCGGCTTGTAGTGTAGCACCTACTTGTGTAGTAGATGTGTGTTATGGCTTACACATGGATCAGGATGCTGGCACCACAGTAGGCACAGGCGATGCTATCATAGATGCTATGCTCTATCCATTGATAGATCCAGCTCTTGGGGGAGTACCTAGTGCAGGTTCTGCTGCTGCGTACACCTTAGTATATGCCTTTGTAGATGCACAAGGTATTATTTTAGATTTACAGGGGAGTACCACTATGGATGCTTTGCCAGGTACTGGTTATGATTTCGATCCATTAGCGCTCGGCGTACCGGTACCTCCAGTACCTCCATTGTATGATGCTTACACTATCGTAGCCATCAGCTATCATACGGCCACGGCTACAGCACCGGCGGTAGGAGATCTTATCAGTGATGTAGAAACTATTTTTGGATGCGTATGTACCTCTATGTGTGAAGTACATCATTTATTGTGCTGTAATGCAGAAGTATCTGAGGTAAATCCTATTTCGGATATATGTAGCGACCAGGCTATAGATGCCTCTTTTGTAGATCCTACGGAGAATACGGGCGATCCCGGGGGACCCTTTGCAGGTCTTACGGATTATATAACAGAATTTTATCTCACTTATGAGGCTTATGATAATGATCCTTTAGCCACGCATCCGGTAAATTTATGGGATCGTCATCTGATTATAGATCACAATAGCACTGGCGCATTTGACGCTACGGCATTAAATCTCTATCCCGATTTTCCATTACCTCCTGGTCCTGGCGGAGCCTGTCAGACCCAGCCTATCACCTATTGTGTATGGGGCTTAAATATCAAAACGGACCAGATAGACCCCACCGCAGGTATTTTAAATAATACACCGCTAGCAGATCACTTGTATGACATTACCAATACGAATGGAGATTGGCTACTAGAGTGGTACTGTTATGATGATGGATATGTAGCTGGACCCAATGATCCTCCGGTTATAAACGATCCGGAGCCGCCGGTACCTTCATGCACCTGTATAGATGTGAGCCAGCCTATTTGTTTCGAGGTATATCTCAAGCCACAGATAAATGCAGGAGCGGATAAATGGATATGTGAAAACGAACCCCCATTTGCCGGCCCGGGCAATAGTGTACAGCTATGTGATGCCCTCATAGGCGGAAGTGCTTGCAGTGCCACGTGGACGATAGTAGCCACTTCGGGAAGTATAATCAATGATCCCACCCAGCTAAATCCTGCGGCAGGCACAGTGATGGCAGATCCTTCTCTGGCAGTATTCACCCCTATAGATGATACCAATGGATGGATACGATTCCAGCTTAGAACAGAAGACCCTAGCAATCCTTGTGGATTTGTACAGGACTTTGTAACCGTATATGTAAACCAAGCCGCCCATGTAGATGCTGGTGCAGATATCAGTGCTTGTGTGGGCTCTTCCGTGATATTAGGCGATGCTTCGGTAGGAGATGGTGCTGATGCAGGGGCTTGGTCCATTGTGTCCGGTGGCGGTACACTTAGTAATACAGCCTTTACTGCTCAGCCAGAATTGGTGGTTTATACGCCTGATCCAGGATTTGTAGGTACCGTTACCCTTGCCCTCACTTCTGATGATCCCGATGGTGCAGGTTATGCGAGCTCTTGCGGTGAAGATTCTGGGGTTTGTGGGGATTATACAGACACTAGAGATATAGTCTATGGGGATGAGGCTACCGCACTGGCCATAGGTCCGGTATCCGTATGCCGTTCTTTTGCGTATGCAAATGGAATTATGCTAGAAGGGATTGCTACCGGTGGTGTAAGTACGGGCTATTGGACAGATGGACAGGGGAGTTATTCTCCAGCAAATCAGGAAGGAGTGGTCATCTATACCCCTTCTACAAATGAGTTAGCGGGAAATAGTTTAACCCTGGTATTTCATACCGACGATCCGGTGGGTGTATGTACAGCTTCAGAAGATGCCATAACAATAATGATAGATGAAGATCCTACAGCAAATGCCGGATTAGACTTAGTATTCTGTGAAACTGCTATTACGGGTCCTATTACACTAAGTGGTTCGTCTATCGGCGGCGGTGCGAATACAGGAGCTTGGAGCATTGTTTCCGGTCCGGGCAGTTTGAGTTCTACCTCCCAGACGCTATCACCGGCTACTGTGACCTTTACTCCTGCTGGTGCGGGCACTACTGTACTTATGCTTACCACAGATGATGGAGGCGGCACTTGTACAGCTGCCATGGATACGCGTACGGTGGTTATAGATCCTGCAGCCAATGTGAACTTGGGTGCAGATCAAAATATTTGTAGTACAGATTTGCCGGTAATACTTAGCAATACCGGTACAAGTACAGGCGTATGGTCTAGCGAAGGGATAGGTAGCTTTAGTTCTACTACCAGTCAAAATACGACTTATACACCTTCGGCCGCAGATTTAGCGATAGGATCGGTAGAGATATATTTTACCTCTGCAGATCCGGCTGGTTTATGTGGTGCCATTACTGATGAAGTTTTAGTGTTCTTCTCACCCGCCGCTATTGCATTTGCCGGACCAGATCAAACGGTCTGTAGTACCTCTCCCGATGTGGTTTTAGCCGGTTCTTTTGGTGGATCGGCCAGTAGCGCCACCTGGAGTACAAATGGCGATGGAAGTTTCGTGCCCAATGCCAGTGTGCTTAATGCACTTTATGTACCCGGTATAGGAGATTTAGCGAATGGCACTGTACAGCTTACCCTCTCCACAGATAATCCTCCGGGTACCTGTGGCATATCTATGGATATGATGATGGTCACCATCAATGATGGACCCTCAGTAGAAAATGGTACTCCAGTAAGTACCTGTGCAGGCGATGCCGTAGCTATCTCTGTTATCGCAAATGGTATAGGTAGCTGGACCGGAGGCTCAGGTAGTTTTGGCTCTCTTACTAACCCATCTACTACTTATACTCCTTCTGGAGGCGAGTTCGGTACCATTACCTTGAGCTATACTATAGCAGATAATGATGGAGCGGGTCCTTGTACTGCCGATAGTGGTACGGTCTTAGTATCGGTATCTGGAGAAACCTATGCCGATGCAGGACCGGATTTTTCTGGATGTCCTGGAGATCAAACCACCCTCGGTGGTAACTCCTCTGGAAGTGGTACGCTTACTTATAGCTGGTCTCCTACGACAGGATTGAGTTGCTATTCCTGTCCTAATCCTATTGCTACGGTCACGCAGAATAGAACCTATACACTTACCGTGATAGGCAATTGTGGTACGGATACTGATCAGGTGACGGTGAGTGTGAGTGCCTTGCCCGAGTTGCAAGGTGGCACTGTTTCTTTATGTGAACTGCCTTACAGTCTTTCGGCGCCTGCCGGATATGCCTCATATCAATGGAGTTTTAATGGCAGCAATGTGTCATTAAGCCAAAATTATTCTGCCACTGCTTATGGTACCTATCTGCTCATTGTCACAGATGCCAGTGGGTGTACGAATAGTGCCCTATTTAATTTAGTACAATTAAATTGTATAGAACCAGAACTCCTTCAGGATCCTTGTGTATGTTTAAATAATGCCACAACTGGCAGTAATGGACAGTTTAGTACATTGATCACGGTTATCGGTCCTGCCGGACAATCCTGGACGGTTACTAACGTGAACAATTTCTTTAACTTAAATAGTGCGGCTCCTCCAGATATGCCATCGCCTATCACGGTAGGCACAATCCTGACCCAAGTCTCCCCTGGTGTCTATGAGATCAATGGTATTCATGTAGATGGCGTACAATTTAATCTTACCGTATCCAATGGTTTAGGAGAAAGTCTGACTACCGTGGGTTCCTGCACCTATCCCAATCCTGTCATTACAAATTTGAATCCTACATACTGTTCTAATTCAAGTGCCTTCACGCTATCCGGAAATGCGGGATCTGCTCAGGGCACAGGTACATTTACGATTGATGGAGAGCCGGCCACTATTTTTGATCCAACAGCATTAGGAACAGGCACTCACTTAGTGGAATATGTTTTTGATGAAAGCAATAATAATTCTAACCACCCCGGCTGTATCCAAAGTACGGGTTCTATGGTGGTAGTCATAGAAGATTGCTATGATCCGGAATTTATAGGTAATTATGTCTGGATAGATGCTAATGGCAATGGCATTCAGGATGCCAATGAGCAAGGAATGCCCGGTGTAGTAGTATATTTGTATAATGCAGATGGAGTGCTCATTGCTACTACTACTACTGATGGGCAAGGTTATTATTATTTCGGTTATCCTGGTGCAGGTAGTTATTATATATTGGTGGACTTACCATCCGGATATACTACCAGTCCTAGCAATGCTGGTGGCAATGATGCCCTCGATTCTGATTTTAACGTAGGTGGTACATCGACTCTGTTTACAATAGGTAATAGTCCTAATTTAACAATAGATTTAGGCTTAGTTCCATCAGCTAATTGTGATGATTTTGAAGCTTCGATAGATATTCTATGCTCGGGTTCGCCAGGAGAATATTATTTTCAGCCTGTCATTACGATCAATGGTGGAAATCCGGGTACGCAGGGTTATTTAGTTAATTCTACCCATACCGGCGGATTTAATGGGTTCGTAGATGCGGGTGATATTTTGTACGATGGTCCATTTATATCCGGTTCGGGCGGATATTCCTATACCATTACGGTAGCAGCACATCCGGAATGTAGTATTACCTTTAGTGAATCGCAGGATGGATGCGGACCTACCCCTATAGAATTACTCAACTTTACCGGCAAGGTACGCCCTGCGGATAATTATCTACAGTGGGCTACGGCTACAGAGGTAAATAGTGCGTATTTTACTCTCTATCGCAGCGATAATGGAACAGCGTTCTATCCTATCACTACCAAGCCTGCGGCAGGAAACAGTACCCAGATTCTCCATTATGACTTTTCGGATACGGATGTGAAAGCCGGTGTTTATTACTATCAATTAGTGCAGACAGATGTTGATGGTAAA
>Ga0209398_1000989_pt1 | contig 15737 bp, 20 predicted proteins | sample AshMeaBigSpring_FD_184125 | JGI IMG/M metagenome (GOLD analysis project Ga0209398, IMG submission 184125) | Groundwater microbial communities from Big Spring, Nevada to study Microbial Dark Matter (Phase II) - Ash Meadows Big Spring (SPAdes)... | ecosystem: Environmental > Aquatic > Deep... | reverse complement strand
GTGCTCAGCCGCAGCGAGTTGTTCACGCTGCAAGTCGGGCTGGCGAGTTTCCAGGGCGAACTCAACACGCAGTGGCACTACGTGCTGGCGATGACGGTGATGACGCTGCTGCCGATCACGCTGGTCTTCGCCCTGCTTCAGCGCTTCATCACGACAGGGATCGCCACAACGGGGATGAAGTGATTGAGCAGTTCAAGCATCACGTTTCCATCAGGAGCAACCAACCCCATGTCTGACCAACTTGCTACCGCAACGTACGTGGGCGACCTCGGCGACGGGCTGATCTGTCGCTGGTCGACCGCCGCCGACATGCCCAAGATCGCCCAAAGCATGGGCGCCATCTACCGCGACAATCCCGAACAGCCCGCCAACCCACGCGCCATGGACATTGCACGTGTGCTGATGGCCGGCGACTTCCCGTACATGGGGCCGGGAGATTTCGCCCTGGTGGAGGACGTCAGTAAGACTGAGCGTCCGGTTGTCGCCTACACCTGTTTCTGGCGGCTGCGCTGGCGCTACGGTGACATCGAATTCGGCGTCACCCAGCCGGAGATGGTCGCCACGCTGCCGGAGTATCGCAATCGCGGGCTGGTGCGCCAGCTCTTCGCCATGATCCACGCCCGCAGCGCCGCCGAAGGCCATATTGTCCAGGCGATCACTGGCATTCCCTACTTCTACCGGCAGTTCGGCTACGAGTACGTGCTCGACCTGGAGGGCAGCCGCATCGTGCCGGTGGCGGCGATCCCAGAAAAGGCGGGCGATGCGCCGGAACTGTTCACCCTGCGCCTGGCAACGCTGGACGACGTGCCGCAGTTAATGGCCTTCTACGCCCAGTCGCGCGGCGACAGCCTGCTCTGGAACGACGCACCGGAAACGTTCTGGCGCCATCACATCGCGGCCTGGGACGACCCCTTCGTGCAGAACGACCCGCTGCGCACGATCCTGCACGGGCGGCTCTACATGATCGTTGCGAGCGACGGCGCCGTGGTCGGTTACAGCCGCGTCGCCGCCAAACGCTGGAACGAGAAGTTGCAAATTTGGGGGCTGCATCTTGCGCCAGGGCTGAACTGGCAAGCCGCCGCGCCGTGTTTACTGCGCGCCTTTCATGCGACCGGCCAGATGATCCCGGCAGTCGAAGACAACGCCAAGCCTTTCAGCGAAATCGAGTTGATGCTGGGGCGCACCCATCCAATGTACACGATGCTGGCAGATACACTGCCGCTGCGCACGATCCCGCCCTACGCCTGGTATCTGCGCGTGCCGGACGTGCCCGCCTTCGTCAAGCACATCGCCCCCGTGCTGGAGGCGCGACTGGCGGCCTCGCTCCTGGCTGGCTACAGCGGTGAGGTGAAGATCGACTTCTATCGCGGTGGGCTGCGTCTCGTCCTGGCTGAGGGCAGGTTGACGGAGGTCGCACCGTGGCGTGTACCAGCGTATGGCGAGGAGGCCGACGCCGGCTGCCCGGCGCTGGTCTTCCTGCAACTCCTGTTCAGCTATCGCAGCCTGGCGGAACTGCGCGCCTTCTTCCCGGATGTGTGGGCGAATGAAGGGACAGCGCGGCTGCTCGAGGTGTTGTTCCCCAAGCTCCCGTCGCAAGTACACGCACTCAATAATGCTTAGTGCTGCTGCAGACAACGTCCCCGGCACGCCGCATGCCAATCCGCTGGACAGATTCATCGTGCGGCGTGCCGGGGACGTTGTCTGATTCCGCAGTAGAGCACGGATCAAGAGAATGAAACGGATCAGCTCGCTCCGAACCCGATCCGTTTCATTCTCTCGATCCGTGTTCTACCAGACCGCTAACCGTTCATCGCGCCCTGCCGCACATGCGCATCTAGCAACCGCGCCAGCGTGTGCGCCGGGTCGTCGGTGATGCCGCTATGCACCGGCGAGCACTGGATTGTCGTGCTGTGTGGCGCCACCAGCCAGTGAAACGCCTCCGCCTTGCCCAGCCCCCCAACTGGCCCCTCGCCTGCACAGATCGCCGGAATCAACGCCAAATGCTGCCGCACCACGTCGAGATCGAGCTGCGGCGCCAGCGCCGCCAGCCGCGCGGCATCCAGCTCGATCTGCGCGGCAAGATAGCGCCGCGTGCGGCAAAAGAGGATCACGCCAACGTTGACGAACTCCTCGCGCGTCACGTCGGGCACGACACGGATTACGGCGTAGTCAAACGCGCAGGCTGCGGGCACGCATCGCCTCCTCCACAAAGATCGCCGAATTCTCCAGTCGCTCAGTTAGATAGGCGACATAGGCCGCACGCAGCGCCGCCGCGTCGCCAAAGGCCGCATCGATTGCCAGCCACACATCCGGCGTCTCTGCGACAATCGCCTCGAACCGCGCGGCGTCCAGATGACGATGGGCATGCGCGTCGGCCGCCTCCAGTTCGGTCGCCAGCCGCAGCAGCGTGTGCTGCGCCACGTAGGTGAAGGGCGAACGCGCCCGCTCGTGATAGGTAGCCCAGTCGTGATGAAAGTAGAGCGCCGCGCCGTGATCGATCAGCCACAACGCCTGCTGCCAGAGCAACAGGTTGACATTGCGGTCGGTGCGATCGACATTGGTCACGAACGCGTCGAACCAGACCACGGCTGAGGCCAGGTCGGCGGCGGGCGGCAGCTGCAGCAGCGGGTTGTAGGCAAACGCACCGGGCAGAAAGCGCATCCCCAGGTTCAGCCCGACGCTGGCGCGTAGCAGGTCGAGGATTTCCTCGTGACGCTCCGTGCGCGATAACAGTGGCGACAACTCCATCAGCACCAGTTCGGGCACATTCAGCCCCAGCGCCCGCCCAATTTCGCCCGCGATCAACTCGGCAATCAGCGCCTTTGGCCCCTGTCCGGCGCCCACAAATTTCATGACGTACAGCGCGCCGTCGTCCGCCTCCACGACGGCGGGGAGCGACCCGCCCTCGCGCAGCGGCACGATGTAGCGGCTGGCCGTAACCGTGCGTATCATCTCGATTTCCATTCTTGTCTGATTGCGCACCCTGCGCAGCCTCCCTATAATAGCGAGAATCGTGGAAAGGGAGAAACATCGATGTTGAATATCCGACCGGCTGGCGCGGCAGATGCGCCGGTTTTGTTGCAACTCATTCACGTCGCATTCGAGGAGATGCGCGGACGCCTCGATCCCCCTTCCGGCGCGCACGCCGAGAGCGTCGCCTCGCTGCACGCGCTCTTTGTGCGCGGCGAAGACGCGGCGTTGGCGACAGTGGATGGAGCGGCGGTGGGGTGCATCTTCTACACGCGCACCGGCGTGGAGATGTACGCACACCGGCTGGCTGTCCTGCCAGCCTATCGACGTGACGGCGTCGGGCGGGCGTTGATAGCCTACGTCGAGGCACAGGCAGCAGCGGCGGGCTGCGCCTATGTGCGCGTCGGCGTGCGGCTGGCGCTGCCCGGCAACCGAGCCTTTTTCGGGAAGCTTGGCTATGCGAATATCATCGAGGATAGCCACCCCGACTACCCCGCGCCCACCTTTGCGCACATGGTCAAGGAACTGGGGCAGCAGATGATGCGCGTCGTCGAAGTCGTGCCTTATGATCCGCAGTGGCCGGCGCGCTTCGCCGCCGAAGCCGCCGCCGTGCAAGCCGCGCTGGGCGACACGGTGATTCGCGTCGAGCATGTCGGCAGCACCTCCGTGCCGGGGCTGGCCGCCAAGCCGATCCTCGACATGATGCCGTTGGTGCAGGATGTGCGCGACGTGAGCAAGCGCATCACGGCGATGGCGGCCATCGGCTACATTCCGCGCGGCGAGTTCGGCTTGCCCGGTCGCCGCTACTTCGTGAAGGGGACGGCGCACGCCCGTCTGATGCACTGCCACCTCTACGCCGCCGACCACCCCGAAGTCGAGCGCCATCTCGCCTTCCGCGACTACCTGCGCACGCACCCCGCTGCACGCGACGCCTACGCCGCGCGCAAGATCGAACTAGCGCAGCAGCACCCCACCGACATCGTGGCGTACATGGACGGCAAGAATGGTCTGATCAAGCAGATCGAGGCGGAAGCGCTGAGATGGCGGCGGGGGCAAGCAGCCTTCGATTCAAATCGAGGCTGAAAGCTAAAGTCGGCTCAAGCCGACTGCAGGGCGCCGCTCGGTCCGTCCACTTGAGGAGAACCACCCCAGGCATGAAGCAGAACCGGCGCACATCTCATGCTTTGCTATGTCTCATCTCCGGCGCGACAATAGCTGCACCAGAACGTTGTATCCACTCGCCACCCTGAAGACGCCAGACCCACCAGCAAGGAAGGCCGTGCATGACTGACCAGCCGCTTGTCGAACTTGAACGCCATTTTCAATTACTTGCCAGCGGCTCGGCCGCGCTGCGCCGTTGGCAGCAACAGTACACCACCCTGCTCGACGCTGCGCACGCCGCTGAACTGGCCGACCTGACGGCGCGCTACGCGGCCCAACGCCGCGCCAGCGAAGCACGCCGCCAGGCGCAGCGCACCACCGCCGACGCCGTGCTCGCCCAGGAGAGCGCCGCCATCTACTCGCTCTGGCAACAGGCAGCGGCCACGCCAGATTGGGCAGCGACGCGCTGGACGCAATTGACCGACGTCGTCTACGCGCCCCCGCCGCCCGACGCCGCCCCCGCCGCCCGCCTGCGCATCGGCGCGCTGCAGATGGCGGGCGACCCCGGCCACTGGGATTTACCCGCGCTGGCGCCGTTGCTCGGTCACGGCTCGCTCGTCATCGACGCGCGTCACAGCCCGGACGCAGCCGCCGCCGGATAGGCGTTGTTGCAATCGCTGTTGCTGCGCCTGGCGTTGACCTGCCCACCGCAGCGCGTGCGCATCAGCCTGACGGAGCCGGGCGGCGCGGGCAGCCTGCTGGCCGGTTTCCTACACCGGCCGCCGGAACAGCGCGGGCCGCGCATCCTGGTGCGCCCCGACGAGGTGACGGCGGAGCTGGCGCGGCTGAGCGAACAGATCACGCGTGTGGCGCAAGAGCGGCTGCGCAATGTCTACGCCACAGTGGAAGCCTATAACGCCGCCAACCCCGCCACTGCCGTGCCCTATCACGTGCTGGTGCTGGCCGGGCTGCCCGCCGGCATGGACGAGCGGTCGTGGGCGGCGCTGCTCCACGTGGCGCGCACGGGGCCAGCGGCTGGCGTCTACCTGCTGGCGACGCTCGACCGCCGCACGCCGCCCCCACACAACGTAAGTCTCGACGATCTGCTGGCATACGCCACGCCGCTCACCTTCACCGCCCCCGACCGCCTGCGCTGGCGCGCTGCCGACCTGGGTGAGTTCACGGTTGCGCCCGACGCGCCGCCGCTCGCCGACGTGATGAACCGCTGGCTGAACGCCGTAAGCGAGGGCATGGCGCAGGCGGTCACGGCGCTGCAATTCGAGCAGATCGCACCGCCAGCCCATCGCCGCTGGCAGGCGCGCAGCCGCGACGGGCTGGCGATCCCCATCGGGCTGGAGAGCACGGGCGCGGTCTACACGCTGGAGCTTGGGCAGGGTGTGCTGCACCATGCGCTGGTGGGCGGCGTCACCGGGTCGGGCAAGAGCAACCTGCTGCATGTGCTGATCACGCAGCTTGCCCTGACCTACGCGCCTGACGAGGTCGAACTCTACCTGATGGATTTCCGCGAGGGCGTCGAGTTTCAGGATTACGTCGAGCTGCCGCACGCCCGCGTCGTGGCGCTGGAAAGCGAGCGCGAGTTCGCCCTCAGCGTGCTGGAACGCCTGCAGGCCGAACGCGCCGTGCGCGGAGAACTGTTCAAGCGTCATGGCGCCCAATTTCTGAGCGACTATGTGGCGACCACCGGTCGCACACTGCCGCGTATCCTGTTGATCATCGATGAGTTCCAGGTGATCTTTGCCGAAGAAGACGCACTGGCGCGCAAAGCCGGGGAAATCCTAGAAGACCTGACGCGGCGCGGGCGCGGCTTTGGCATCCACGTCCTGCTCAGCTCGCAGACGCCGACGATTTCGGGACTTTACAGCCGCACGATCTTCGAGCAGATGGGGCTGCGGCTGGCGCTGCGCTGCACGCCGCAGGTCTCGCAGGCGGTGCTGGGCGAGGGCAACCTGGCCGCCAGCCAGTTGACCCGCTCGGGCCAGGTGATCATCAACGACGGGCTGGGCGAGCGCAGCCGCAACCGTGAGGTGCAGGTGGCGCTGCTGACGCCGGTCGCCCGCCGCGCGGCGCTGGCGACCGTACGCGCGCTGGCCGCCGCACGCCGCGACCCGCCCGCCGTCACCTTTGCCGCACGCGCGCCGGCGCGGCTGGAGATGAATCCGGCGCTGCTCGCCGCACTGGCGAGCAACACCGCGCCCGACGACGTGGCGCTCTGGCTGGGCGAACCGATCGCCATCGAAGCGCCCACGGCGGCGGTGATCGAACGCTACGAAGGGGCGAACCTGTTGATCCTTGGTGGCAGCGAGGAGGAGGCGACGGGGTTGCTGCTAGTCGCGATGCTGAGCGTAGCCGTACAGCGTCCGCCCGACCAGGCAGCGTTCTTGATCGCTGACTTTAGCCGGCCCACGGCACGCCACTTTGGGCTGTTCCAGCGGCTGGGGCTGCCGCATCCGCTGACCGTCTACAACGCGCGCCAGTTGCGCAGCAGCGGTGATGCAAGCGCGTTTTCCGCGCCCACGGCGCCGGAAGCGGCAACCCCACCGCGGCGCACCTCCTTCTTTGCGCCGCCGCCCGCCGAGCCTGCGCCAGCCGCCGCCAACACGCCGCTGGACAGGCTGGAGGCGTTGATTGCGGAGCGCATGGCGCAGCTCGACGCCGGCGTTGCGCCCGACGGCGCCGCGACCTGGCTGGTGCTGACCGGCTTGCAGCTCTGGCGCGATCTGCGGCTGGTCGACTTCAACAAGCTGTCGCCCGCCGCCGAGCAGATCGTGCGCATCGCCGAGCGAGGGCCGGTGGTGGGCGTGCATGTCATCGCCTGGGCCGACAGCTTCGCCGCCATCGACCAAAGCATCCGGCGCGGCGGCGCCAGCCATTTCGACCACCGTGTGCTGCTGCGGCTAAGCGACGGCGACAGCAACCAGGTGCTCAACAACCCGGTCGCGGCGCGCCTGGCCGACAACCGCGCGCTCTATCGCTACGAAGGGTGGGCCGCCGCCGTGCTGAAGAAGTTCAAGCCCTACCCCGTCCCGGCGGCGGAGACGCTTGCCGACCTGGTGGCGCGGATTCGTGGTAAAATGGCGGAATGAGGGGCGAGTTGCGAGGAGCGATGTGCTCCGAACCCCAACCGTCAGGGAGGGAGGGGCGACGCCATCTTTGGAGGCAGACTATGCGATTAGCTGCGACAGATTGTGTGGTCGTAGCCCCCTTTCGGCTGCGACTCACCTTCAATGATGGTCAAGTCAAGGAGGTCGACTTCACGCAGCACTGGAAGGAGATGAGCGGGCCAATCTTCAGACCGCTGCGTGACCCGGCATTTTTTGCTCAGGTTGCGCTGCTGCCGGAGAGCGAGACCATCAAGTGGCCGAATGGAGCAGATCTGGCCGCAGAGTTTCTGTACGCGATTGGCGTCCCGGTGCGGACACACCGCCCGCGCGTGCCGGCGTAAAACACGGATGGGGAGAATTGAACGGATCGGAGGTTCGATGACGGTTGTTACACTGGAACTGCCGCAGGAAATGGCGGAGATGATCCGCGAACTTGAGCAATTGACGCTGGGCGAGATATTGGAACGAGGGATACGCGACTGGAAAATTGAGCGCGCGTTGCGGCGCTATGCGCAGGGGGGCATGTCCTTCCAGGCTGCCGCACAACAGGCCGGTGTGTCCCTCTCCGATCTGGCGTTGCAGGCTTATGCACGCGGCATGGAGCCGCCGGCCAGCAACCAGACGCTGCTCGAGGAACTGGCATGAGCTTGCCAGAAAACGTGATCACGGATGCCGGCCCACTGATTGCTTTGGGGAAACTTGCACGTCTCCATCTGTTGGCTGCTTTATACACAGTGGTTCAAGTCCCGCAGGCTGTCTATGACGAGGCCGTGACCAGGGGACTGGCGCGCCGCGAACCAGAAGCCTTGAGCATCCAAATGGCTTGCGATCTTTACGGCTGGCCGATTCTGCCTTCACCCCAACAGATGTCGGTTGCCATTTCGCCAGGAGTTTTGCTTGGCGACGGCGAGATCCAGGCACTCAACGCTGCGAGCAGCACACCGGCAGCCCTGGTGCTGATTGACGATGAGGCGGCGCGTGAAGAAGCGCGTCGTCTTGGCCTGAAGGTGAAGGGGACATCAGGTGTGCTCGTGCAGGCTTATCAAGCGAACCTTATCTCACGGCAGGAACTGGAAACTCTTATCGAGATGATTGCATTGCGGCGGGATATCTGGATCAAGGCAGAACTGTGCCAACGCGTGCTTGCGCAGTTGCCGTGAGAACAATGATCGATTAGGGAGGGGCATGATGACAGCAATGCTGGATCGTTTCATTGTCAGTGAACCCGGTTATCGCGGCGGGCGCCCGCGCATCGACGGCACCCGGATCACGGTGGCGGATATCAAGCAGTTCTACCTGCTGCAAGACATGAGCCTGGAAGAGATCGCCGCCACCTACAACCTGCCGTTGGCGGCAGTCTACGCAGCAATGGCTTACTACTACGACCATCAAGACGCGATCGAACAGTCGATTGCTGCAGATCATGCTGTGGTGGAAGTGATGCGCGCCCAGCAGCCATCACTATTGCAGGCAAAATTGCGCCAATTGCAGGGGACAGAATAGACCGCTGTGATGCGCATTGCCTATCATCTGGACGAGCACGTCAACCCGCGCATTGCCGAGGCGCTCCGTTTGCACGGCGTCAGCGTCACCACGACAGTGGACGCCGACCTGCGGACAGCCGATGACACGGCGCAGTTGCGCTTTGCGCACAGCGAACAGCGTGTACTGGTGACACAGGATAGCGATTTTCTCCATCTGGCGAAGACCTTTCCCGATCATGCGAGCATAGTCTTCATTAAAGGCGGTAGACACACGGTCAGCGAGATCGTCCGCTGGCTGCTGCTGGTTTATGAAGTACTGACGCCGGAGGAAATGGGCAACCGCATCGAATATCTCTGAGCAAGACAGGAAATCCAAAGGAGCCACCCCACGATGTCTACCAATCAGAATCTGCAATCCATCCTGCGCGAGAGCCTGCGCGCCTATGAACAGGCACGCGCCGCCCACCTGCGTAGCGAACAGGCCGCCGACGCCGAGTTTGCCCGCGCCACGGCTGACTTGACTGCCGCGGAGCAGGCGGAACGCGCCCGCCTGGACGCCGCACACCGCGCCCGCCGCGCCGTTGCCGCCGGCGAGCAAGCACGGCTGGGCGACCTGGCCGCAGCGGTGACGAGCCTGGAGGAGGCCGCACGCACGGCGCTGGCGCAGGCCGGGCTGGCGCACATAGCCGGCGCCCCTGTGGCCGTGGACGACCCGCCCGCCAAGGCGCGCCGTGGCGACGCCGAGGTGACGCAGTTGTTCGTGCAGGCGCAGACCAGCTACGTGGCGCTGCGCGAGGCGATCCTGCGGCTGGCGCAGGCGCAGGTGGCCGCCGGGCAGTGGGACGCCGCGCGTCAGACGCTCAAGCCGCTGCTGGCGGAGAAGGAGGGGGCGTTTTATGAGGCGTATGCCCACCCAAGTCACCGGCAGTTACACCGACATCTATCGTTGGGACAACCTCTACGCCGCCTGGCGCCAGGCGGCGCGCGGCAAGCGCAGCCATGGCCCTGCCGCGCGCTTCGAGTATCGGCTGGAAGACAACCTGGTGCGGCTGCAGGAGGAACTGGCGGCGCTGACCTACCGCCCCGGCGCCTACGTCCACTTCACCATCCACGAACCCAAGCGCCGGTTGATCAGCGCGGCGCCCTTTCGCGACCGCGTCGTCCATCACGCGCTCTGCAACATCATCGAGCCGGCCTTCGAGACCAGCTTCATCGCCCATTCCTATGCCAACCGCATCGGCAAGGGCACGCACGCCTGCCTAGATACGTGCCAGGGCTGGATGCAGCAATACCGCTACGTGCTCCAGTGCGACCTGCGCCAGTTCTTCCCCTCCATCGACCACCGCATCTTGCAGCGCATCCTCAACCGGCGCATCCAAGATGGCGACATCCGCCGCCTGATTACGCGCATCCTGGCGAGCGGCGCTGGCGTGCTGGCGGACGAATACGAGATGGTCTACTTTGCGGGCGATGACCTCTTTGCCGCCAACCGCCTGCGTGGACTGCCGATCGGCAATCTGACCAGCCAGTTCTGGGCCAACTGTTATCTCAACGCGTTCGACCACTTCGTCACCAATGAGCTGGGCTGTCATGCCTATCTGCGCTACGTGGACGACTTCCTGCTCTTTGCCGACGACAAGCGTACGTTGTGGACGTGGAAACAGGCGCTGGTTGAACAACTGGCGGCATTGCGGATGACCTTGCACGCGAGTTCGGCGCAAGTGCAACCGACGGCGGCCGGGACCCGTTTTTTGGGCTTCGTTGTCTACCCGGATCATCGGCGCCTGCTGCGGCGCAAAGGCGTCTACTATTGGCGGCGCTTTCACCGGCTGCTGGCCGACTATCGCGCCAAACGCATTGCGCGTACGCAGCTCGACGATTCGCTGCGCGGGTGGGTCAATCATGTGCGCTATGCCAACACGTGGGGGCTGCGGCGGGCGCTAGTCAAGGGGGTGCAGCTGTGACGCAGGAACAGGAACCGCCGCTCTTCACCAAGACCATCGACTTCCTTGCCTGGTTGACGCCAGCGACGCAGCACTTCCCGCGGCTGCACCGGCAGACCATTACGCGGCGGCTGCTGGACGCCGCGCTGAACTTCCAGGAGGCGATCCTGGAGGCCAACAACCGGCGCGGCGCGGAACGGCTGGAATGGTTGCTGGCTGCCGACGCGCAACTGGACAAGGTGCGTCTCTATCTGCGCCTGACACATCGGCTGACCTGGCTGAGTTCGGGTCAGTACGACCATGCCAGCCATATGGTGCGCGAAATGGGACGCTTGCTTGGTGCGTGGCAGAAAATAACGCGCACCACTTCTGAACGGCAGCCACCGGCGACATAAAGCCGGTTGTTGCGGGGGTCAGCGGAATCGTCTGGGGTGGGGTGCTCGTCCCGGAACAGGAACAACTCGAATAACCGGAACTCGAACAACGGTTTTCGGGTGGTTGCCCACAGCTTTCCGTTCCGCCGCAGTCATGGCGGGATGCCAGCATTCTGCGCCGGTCACGGCTTGCGCAGCAAGGTTTGAGAGCTGGCGCCGCTGATTCCTGCCCGCGCCGGATGCAGCGGCCGGGCATATAGCGACCAGGGGCTGCCCCTGCCCGAAGCCGGCATGACGGTCGGGTTTGGGCGGCCCCACCGATCGCAACTTGACCCACCTTGCCCCGGTGAGGGCGCGCGGCTATAATTGCAGCCGGTGTCCCGTTTGCTGGAGGTGCTCAATGTCTATTGCCACACTCACGATCGATCAAGACATTCTGGATTCTGCTCGTCTGACGGCGGAAGACGCCAAAGTGGAGTTAGCGGTCTATCTCTACAGCCAACGTCGGCTGTCCCTCGGCAAGGCGCGCGAACTCGCTGGCATGTCGTTGTGGACATTTCGCCAGTTGCTGGCTGCCCGCCAGCTTCCAGCCCACTATGACGAAGACGACCTCCTGTCAGACCTGGCGACACTGCATTCGTTGCCGGAAATATGATTGTCGTTTCCAATACCTCGCCATTGACCAATCTGGCTGCCATTGAACAGTTTCAACTGTTGGAAATTCTGTACAGGCGAATATCGATCCCACAGGCAGTTTGGGCCGAACTCAACGCTAATGCGACGCAATGGCCCGGCAGCCTCCAAACCAACCAGGCAGAATGGATAGATATCCGACCGGTTGCAAATCGGGCGCTGGCAACAATCCTGCAGCGTGATCTAGATCACGGTGAATCCGAAGCGATTGCTTTGGCCCTTGAACTGCGCGCCGACCATCTGTTAATGGATGAGAAAGAAGGTTGTCGTGCTGCTGAACGTCTGGGATTGCGCGTCACAGGTGTGATTGGCTTGCTGATCAAAGCGAAATCTCTTGCGACTCTCAGGCAGGTCCGCCCCTTGCTGGATTCATTACGCTACCAGGCAGGGTTCTACATGAGCAGCCGAGTCTACGCATTGGCACTTGACTTAGCAGGCGAGCGCGAGGACAGGCAGATGCAACCCGACTGACAGAATTGCCATGCGTTAGTCCGCAAATGCAGCACACACCCCAGCGCGCCAGGCGCCGATGTTGGCATTGGCGCCACCCCTGCCCAAAGCCGGCATGACGGTCGGGTTTGGGCGGCCCCACCGATCTCAGCTTGACCCGCCTTGCCCCGCCCCAAAGTCGATGCTACAATCGCAGCACGTATTGACCGGTGTGAGTACGGCGCCTGATTGAGGCTTGACCGATGGCCGACCTGAGTAATCCCCACGATCGCTACTTTCGCCAGACGTTGGCGCAGCCAGCCGCAGCGCGTGACTTTTTGCGCTACTACCTGCCCGCGGACGTTGCCGCGTTGATCGACCCGGCCGAACCGCCGGAACTGATGCGCGACTCCTTCGTCGACGCTGAACTGCGCCAGCACCTGACAGACCTGCTCTACCGCGTCCAGATGCTCGATCAGCGCAACGCCTACATCTACGTGCTGATCGAGCACAAGAGCTACCCCGACCCGGAGGTGGCGTTTCAAGTGCTGCGCTACATGGTGCGTATCTGGGAGACGCATCTGCACCAGTACGGCAAGCTGTGGCCGATCGTGCCGCTGGTGCTCTATCATGGCGCGGCGACCTGGAAGCAGCCCGATCGCCTGCTCGACCTTTTTGTCGACCTGCCGCCGGCGCTTCACTCCTACACCCCGGACTTTCGCTACTGGCTGTGCGATCTGTCACACTACAGCGACGAGGATATCAAAGGGGAAGCCGTACTGCGGGCGGCGTTATTGACGCTGAAATACGCCTTTCGCGAGGAACTACGGGCGCAGTTGCCGCAGATCATGCGCCTGTTGTACGATGTCGTCACGGCGCAGCGCGGGTTGGATGCCCTGGAAACCATGCTGCGCTATCTTTCGGTGGCGACGAACTGGGTGAGCGGCGCTGACTTGCGCGCGGCGGTGGAAGAGGTCTTTCTCGATGCAGGAGACGAAGAGATGACGGCACTGGCAGAAAAATGGGCTGAAAAATGGGTTGAGGATGGAATCAAGCTGGGTCGCCAGGAGGGACTGTCGGAAGGGTTGCAGCAAGGGTTGCAGCAAGGGTTGCAGCAAGGGTTGCAGCAAGGGTTGCAGCAAGGACGACGCGAAGGCGAACGCGCCGGGCTGCTGGCTGCCATCGAACTGGGGCTGGAACTGAAATTTGGCGACGCCGGGCTGCATCTCTATCCCGAAATCGCCGCCATCGACGACAATGCCAGGCTCAAGACAATTTTAGACAAAGTGAAAAGCGCTGCTGTACTAGATGATGTGCGCCGCTTCTACCGCGAATGACGAACTGCGACGCCGCCAGGCAAAAGGAACATCCAGGATGAGCGAAATCAACACCGACGTCGAACAGATGCAGGCGTTTCTCGACCACCTGCGCCGCTTCGACCACCTGCTGGACGACGAATTTCGCAGCATGATCGGTCACTGGCGCGAGTTGGGCGGCGTGTGGAGCGACGCCAAGTATCACGAGTTTGGCCGCGACCTCGAAGAGGTTGGGCGTGGCGTCGAACGCTACCTGGCCGCCGCCGACGGTCACGAGGCGCACCTGGCCCGGCTGATCGAACGGCTGACCATCTATCTGCAAACGCGGCTGTAACCGCGCCGCCAGCATTCACGCATCGCCCACCCATGACCACTGTCCACGCCGACCTCGAGGCCATCCAGTCCGTGCGCGCGGCGCTGCTCACCTTCGCCAGCCGTCTCCACGACGCCCTGCCCGACGCCGAATTCACGGTCGCACGCGCCGCCGCCACCCTGGACAATCTGGAAGATCGCGCACGCCAGCGCGTCGACGCACTGACCCGCCAACTCTACGACTGCCAAGCCGCGGTTGCGTATGGCTACGCCGCCAACTGCTATCCACTTCAGGAAGCGCTCTGGCGCGCCGAGCAGCGCCTGACCCAGGTTCTGCATACACAGCGCCGTTTCGAACAGGCCGTCGCTGTCTGGCGCAGCCGCAAGTACGCGTTGGAAGCCGCGCTTGAAAATGACCTTGCCGCCGCCGTGGGCTTTCTCGACCGCCGCATCACGGCGCTGGAGGGCTACTACGCCACGACGCTGACCGCCACTGCGCTCGAACTGGGCAGGTCGGGCGTCCCCTGGCTCATGCCAGCGGCGGTCGGTGCACTGCGGCTCGCCATCGGACGCGGGCGGCAGGCGTTGGGGCGCACGGGCGAGGAGGTCGCTGCCGCCGTGCTCAGCCGCCACTTTGATTTGGAGGAGGTTCCCTTCACCCAGCCGGCGCACGGCTTCGACCGCGTCTTTCGCGCGCCCGGTCTGCCGCTGATCGTGGTCGAGTCCAAAGCCAGCCACGACGGCAAGCTGCGTCTGGGGCAGAGCGCGACCGGCGAACAGGGATCGCCGGCGTGGGTGGCGCAAACCGCCGCCAGCATGAGCGACCCCACCTCGGCGCAGTGGAGTCCGGCGAACGAACGCATCGGGCAACTGGTGCAGAAGTTGGGCGCGGAGAACGTACCTGTGCTGGCGGTAGTGACCGATTACCAGCGGGCGACGGCGGCGGTCTATGCGCGCCAGCCCGACGGCGGCTGGCAGCTCGTGGAAGCGGGCATCAATCTACACGCACTGGCGACAGAATTTGCAGCGGATACGAGGGGCGACCACGACAGCAGCGTCCCGGCGCCGCTGCCCTCACCGTGGTCAGAACAAGGCGCAACGCTGCCAACCGAACGCCGCGAAGGTGCACCCGGCGGCGCGGAACGACGCGGGTGAACGCCATGGATATGCTCAGCACACGCGTGTGGGAGGCTGCGTATTCGCTGGAACAGAGCTGGCAGGACACCGCCGAACACTGGCAGGATACAACCGCCGCCGAGTTTGAACAGCAGCGCTGGCTCCCCCTGGCGACAGCCACGGCCGCCTACCTCGACGCCGCGCGCCCAGTAGAGGATGTTCTGGCGCTCATTCGCCAACTATCGGTGGAGGATGAGTGGTGATCGTCGACGCGCTCCACCCCACCGACTGGCCGCAGGTGCGCGCTATCTATCGCGAAGGCATCGCCACTGGGCAGGCCACCTTCGAACAGAGTGCGCCGGATTGGAAGGCGTGGGATCGCAAGCTCTTGCCCGCGTGCCGTCTTGTCGCCAGGGATGCGGCGGGGCAGGTCGTCGGCTGGGCTGCGTTGACGCCCTACTCGGCGCGGGCGGTCTATGCCGGCGTGGCCGACGTGAGCATCCACATCGCTGCGGCGGTGTGCGGGCAGGGCGTCGGTCGCTGCCTGCTGGCGGCGCTGGTGGACGCATCCGAAGCCGCCGGCCTCTGGACGCTGCAAGCTGGCATCTTTCCCGAAAACGCCGCCAGCGTGCGTCTACATGTACGCTGCGGTTTTCGTGTCGTCGGGCGCCGTGAACGCATCGGGCAATTGCACGGCGTCTGGCGCGATGTGCTGCTGCTCGAACGGCGAAGCACAAGCGTGAGCGTATGAAAGTAGGTCATCGGCTCCAGCGCGACGGCGCGCTGTCACGCCGGAGCCGATGACCTACACGCTTCAACTGAATTGTCCAAGCCCCGCGCCTCTGCTACACTGCACCGGCAAATACGCAAACCATTT
>Ga0209398_1000984_pt1 | contig 15766 bp, 15 predicted proteins | sample AshMeaBigSpring_FD_184125 | JGI IMG/M metagenome (GOLD analysis project Ga0209398, IMG submission 184125) | Groundwater microbial communities from Big Spring, Nevada to study Microbial Dark Matter (Phase II) - Ash Meadows Big Spring (SPAdes)... | ecosystem: Environmental > Aquatic > Deep... | reverse complement strand
CGTTACGGAACGTTCTGCATGGCCGACACGATCCGGCTTTCACGTAACGTCAGGGCCAACTTCGACTCCCGGCCGCTTCAAACCTCCCGCCTCGACATCCTCACCACCGGCACCGACAAGGGTGCAAACAACGCGCTCACCGGCGATCTCGCACGCAAATGGAGTGTGCAGAAACCCGGAGCCATCAGCATCCACGAGTTTCCGGAATCCGAGGGAATCCCGCACGACATGATCGATCCCAACCAGCCCGGCGCAAAGACCGGGCTCGTCTATAAAAAACTTCTCGAAGTCCTCGGCGTGAGGCCGGGCGGTGCTCGCTGAAGATCCTGAAGCCGCCGGCAGCTGGCGCGGACGCGGATAAAAACGCCCGCGAGGAACAATTGACCTTGCCCCTAAAGCCGATATGTTTCACGAACGACTTATGAACCTGAACAACCTGACATCGTTTACCACCGAGCCGGCTTCGTCAAAAAATGTGCTTTCGAATGACGTCGAAGTGACGGGGACTCTGAAATTCGATAGCGAGCTGATTTTTGACGGCAAGCTGGACGGGGAGATTATTTCCGACGGCGTTCTGACGCTCGGCAAGAATGCCCATGTGAAAGGCGAGGTGAAGACCAAGGCGGTGACCGTGCACGGAACGGTGAACGGCAACATCACGGTGACCGAGCGCTGCGAACTCAAAGCCAGCTCTCAGCTCAACGGCGATCTCAAAGCCATGAGAATTGTCATTGAGGAGGGTGCCACATTCATCGGGAAGTCCGAGGTCACTCCTTCCAAAACCCCGGCATCGGGCGCCCGTTCGGTCGCTCCGGCCGAGTCCTCGCGCAAATCATCGGCCGTTGCCGAGACGGCGGCCTGAGCCGCACATGGCAAAGCCCCCGCGCAAATCGCTGTCGCGCTGCCCAGATTGTGGCCATGAACAGCCCGAGCCGTCCGCGCTGATTGCGACGTTTTGCCGGGCCTGCGGAAATTTTTACCAAACCTCCCGCGCCATTCCGGCGGTTACAGTTGATCCGCCCGTGCCGAGGCTCCCTGCTGCTGGCCGTCAGACCAAACGCCCGGTCGCCTGCCACCGTTGCGGCATGAGCCACCCGGTTTCGATCGCCGCGCGGAACACGATCTGCCCGGGCTGCAGTGCATGCATCGATCTCCAGGATCTGAGCATTCTTTCCCCCTCGTCGCAGCCGGTTGATACCCGGGGCAGGCTTTTCATCGGCACAGAGGGATCGCTCAGCAGTTCGTGGATCGTCTGCGGCTCCGCGCGGATTGAGGGGACCGTCCGCGGCATCCTCCGCAGCGAAGGAGCAGTCGTTTTGGCTACGCCCCAGCCATGCCATATCCAGCTGATCGCGCCGTCTGTCGTCATTGATCGCAATGCCACCATCCGGCTGACCGGCCCGCTGGAAACAGAGAGCCTCGTGGTGCGAGGCCGTTTTTCCGGGAGAGTCACCTGCCGCGGCACGATCCACGTCGCGCGGGGCGGCTGCCTCGAGGCCGATATCTTCGCGCGGTCGATCATCGTTGAGAAGGGCGGCCTGTTCCGCGGAGGATGCCAGGTCATCTCAAGACGGGAAGGGGAAGAGCCGCAGGAAGAGCCCCGCCGCTACCCGTTTTTTATACTCCGCCCGAGCCCGAGCTACTGAGGAGTGACGATCCCGGCGACCGGCTTTGCGCCGATCCGTGCCAGCTGGGCCTGCGCCAGACCGGCAACGTGGGAATCGGGAAACTGCACGAGCAGCGATTCCAGAACACGACGGGCCTCGTCCATCTGATAATTGCGAAGATAAATTTCCGCTTCACAGTAGCCGGCAAATGCCGCCGCGTAGCTTTTCGGAAACCGCGACATGACCTGTTCGTAAGTCGTTTGAGCCTCCTTGGACTTTCCGGAGGCGTCCTGATTTTGGCCGATCCCGAGAAGCGCCCCCCCTGCGAGCGGGTGGTCGGGATACGAGGTGAGGAATTTGTTGAAGGTCGCTGTGGACTCGTCGAACTTCCCGTCGTCGTGCTGCCGGGCGGCAATGAGAAACAACGCATCGGCTGCGGGGGTCGAGCCGGGGTATTCTTTGACCACCGCTTCAAGCGAGGCAAGATCGCCGGCCGTGGCAAGCCGGGCCTCAGCGGCCCGTGCGCCCAGTGTGCTGGAAACATACCAGGCGATGGACCCTCCGGCGAGCACGACCGCGGCAACCGCTCCGAGAAGGATCTTCGACTTGTGCTGGACCCAGAAGAGATCCCATTCGACTCCGCTCTCCTCGAGAACGGCCTCAACTGCCGGTGGCGTATTTTGAGTGCTCATGAAATTATCCGCCGACCTCCGCGCGGGCCTGCTCAGCGAGAGCCGTGCTCAGATACCGCTCGCCAGTCGAGCAGGCGACCGTGACGATCAGCTTTCCGGCATTTTCCGGGCGCTTGGCTACTTCGATGGCCGCATGTACGTTTGCGCCGGAGCTGATCCCGCATAGGATCCCCTCCTCCTTGGCGAGGCGCCGAGCCATTGCGAAGGCATCGTCGTTGCTCACCTGGATGCACTCAGTGATCTGCGGATCGCCGGTACCGGACTTCATGTGAAGATTGCCGGGGATAAATCCTGCACCTGTGCCCTGGATCTTGTGCGGGCCCGGCTTCACCGGCTCTCCGGCAAGCGTTTGGGAAATAACCGGCGAATCCTTCGGCTCGACAGCAATCGCCTGGAAGCTGGGCTTGCGGTCCTTCAATGCCTCCAGGCAGCCAGTGATGGTGCCGCCTGTGCCCACAGCGGCAATGAAAATGTCCACTTTGCCATCGGTATCCTCCCAGATCTCCTCGGCCGTCGTCCTGCTGTGGATGGCCGGGTTGGCCGGGTTGTTGAACTGCTGAGGCATCCAGGCTCCGGGCGTCTCCTTAACGATCGCTTCCGCACGCGCAATCGCACCTTTCATTCCTTCCGATCCGGGCGTAAGAACCAGCTTCGCCCCCAGCATTGCGAGGAGCGTCCGGCGCTCGAGGCTCATGGTCTCGGGCATGGTCAGGACGAGCTTGTAGCCCTTCGCGGCGGCCACAAATGCGAGCGCGATTCCAGTGTTACCACTCGTCGGCTCAACGATCAGCGTGTCCGGCTTCAGGATCCCCCGCTCCTCGGCATCCGCGATCATTGCCGCACCGATGCGGTCCTTCACGCTGCCGAGCGGGTTGAAATATTCGCACTTGATGGCGATCGTGGCCGGGAGCCCGGCCGTGACGTGATTCAGTCTGACCAGCGGCGTCCGGCCGACGGTCTCAACAATGTTGTTGTAAATTTTGCCCATAAGGATTTGACGATTGGCGGAGGCTACACGCGCCCCCCACCGCGTAGCAACGCGGAAATTAGGCTCCGTAGCTCTTGCTGAACTTTTTGCGGCTCTCCTGCTCCGAGGGAGGCTCTGCGGGAGCTTCCGTGGTTGCGGGAGCAGGCGCGGGCTCCGAAGGAAGCGGCTCTGGCGCCGCGGCGGGTGCCCCGGCGCTGCCGGAGGCCTGCACAAACGTCAGCTGCAAATCCGAAAGAACCCGCGTGAGAATTTCGGACTCCTCCTTGCTGAGATTGCCGCGTGTTTTTTCATGGATCATTTCAAGCTGATCGATGAACAGGCGGGCGAGTTCGAGGTTGATCTCGGGCTGGCCGGTCTGCGGGTTGGGGATGCGGCCGAGAAACATGGCGGCCTGCTGGGCCTGCATCATGACAAACTCGATGAATCGCTGGGTCATTTCTCCGAGGGCGTTGGCAGATTGAACTTCGGGCATGGGATGGTTATTTTTTCGTGGGTTTCGTTTGGGGTTCCGGGGGCTGGACAACCACTTCGACCCGGGCGTCGGCCTTGAGGTACTTTGACGTGACACGGCGGATGTCGTCGAGAGTGATCTTTTCGATTTCCTCCTTCCGCCTGGAGTGGGCGTCGTAGCCCAGGCCGACGAGTTCATCGACGGCGCACCCTGCCGCGAAGGCGGCGTTGCTCTGGTTCCTGATCATTTCGGCGCCGAGCAGCTTGCTCTTCGCCCGCGTGAGTTCCTCCTGCGTCAAGCCGTCTTTCTCAAGCTTGGCGACCTCATCGCGGAGTTCGGCAGTGACGGCGGCCACCTTTGCAGGATCGGTGCCGAGGTAGAAAAGAAATGCCCCCGGCGCGAGCCCAGCAAACTGCGCGGATCCGACAAAGTAGGCGAGGCCCATCTTTTCGCGGATCCGGTTGAAAAACCTGGACCCGAGGTCATTCGAGGCCTGGCTGATGAGCTCCATGGCCACCCGGTCGGGATCGGAGACGGAAACGCCCTGGAAGCCGATCATCACGATGGCCTGGTTTTTGTCCATGTTGCCAGTCGCAGTGGCCACCTCCGACAGAGGAACCGGCTGCGGCGGTTTCTCAAAGGCGAGCACTCCGGATGGCATTGCCGAAAGATACTTTTCAAAAAGCCTGTGAACCTCTTCGGCATTCACATCACCAAAGATGGCGATGACGCCATTGCGGGCGACAGTGAGACGGTTGTGAAGTTCCTGGAGCTGGGCGGGAGTGAGCCCGGCAACCGACTGATGGGTGCCAAGGTTGCGGAGCGCGTAGGGATGATCTCCGAACAGCCTTCCGCGCATGAGGTTGCGGGCCACCGATGTCGGCTGCTCGTCCTCGGCCTTGATGCCTGCAGCCTGACCCTCCTTCTCCAGTGCCACCTCGCGCTCAGGAAATGTGGGGTTCAACAGGACATCAGACAGAATCTCCACCCCGAGGGCGAGATCCGGTCGCATGACGTCGACGGAAATACTGAAACTGTTGTTGCCGCTGTCCGATCCGATCTTTCCGCCGACACCCTCGATCTGCTGCGCGATCTGCTCAGCCGTTCGCGATTTCGTGCCCTTGAGGAGCGCGCGGGCGTAGAGGCTGGTGATGCCGGATTTTTCTTTTGTCTCGGCAAGCAGACCGCCCCGGAAGACCGCGTTGATCGACACAAGAGGCAGCCTCGGGTCCTCCCGGACCAGCAGCCGCAGGCCGTTGGACAGGGTGAATTTTTTGATTTCTCCGGCGCGGGCGGGGGCCTCGGATTTCGCGGCGGCATCCAGTGTGCCCGGTGGGTTGAGAGACGTCACGTTGAGGTGGTCGTCGACAAGATATTCGCGGGCAACCCGCTGGATGTCGGCGGCACTGACCTTGCCGATGGCATCGATGTAGTATTTGCTAAACCCGAGGTTTTTGGCGAGGAGCCAGTTCGAACCGAGATCGGAGGCCTTTCCGCGGGCCGTGGTCAGCGCGCCGATCTGGGAGGCCAGGATCGAGCGGCGGGCCCGCTCGAGGTCTCCGGAGGACACGCCGTTCTGCTTGACCGCCTCGACCAGCGCCAGAGTCTCCTTCTCGACCTCGCCGCGCTTGCCGGGATCCGCCACCGCCTGGATGACAAAGACCCCGTCGTTCTGGAGCGAAAACATCCCCGCGCTTACTCCATGCGCGATCTGCTTCTTCTCGCGGATCTCGCGGTTGAGGATCGAGCTGCGCCCGGATCCTAGGATTTCCCCGAGGATTTCGAGCGCCGGTGTGTCCGGGTTCGTCAGGCCCGGAATCCTCCAGGAGAGCGAAAGCCGTGTCAGCTCGGTGGGAAATTCCTCGTGCACATCCCTGCGGCCCATCTGCCTTGGCTCGGACTCGATCAGGACCGGCTCAAGCGACCGGCGCGGCTCGGAGCCGAAGAGCTTGCCGAGCTGGTCGTGGATTTTCCCGGCATCCACATCGCCGACGACGACGAACGTCAGGTTGTTCGGGACATAGCGGGCCTTGTAGTAGCGCAGCACATCGTCACGCGTCAGCTTGTTGTAAACATCAAGATACCCGATGACCGGATGCCGGTAGGGGCTCTGCGAAAAGACCGATCGCAGCATCTGCTGGGAGCTTTCCCTGTTGGGATCATCAAACCCCATGGCAAACTCCCTTCTGATGACCTCCTGTTCCTTCGCATATTCCTTCTCCGGAAGAGTGGCATTCATCATCGCATCCGCAAGGATTGCCACGGCGTCCTGAGCGCCATCGGCTGGAACGTCGATCCAGTAAACCGTCCGGTCAAACGAGGTATAGGCGTTAATGTAGCCGCCGCGGTCCTGAACCTGACTGGCGATCTCGCCCGGCTTGCGGGTGCCGGTCCCCTTGAAGAGCATGTGCTCCAGAATGTGGGAGAGCCCGGCACCCATGTGCTCGGCCTCGTGGATGCTGCCCGTGCCACACCATGCCTGGACGCTCGCCACCGGCGAGCTGTGGTCCTCCTCGACGATCAGGGTCAGTCCGTTGTCATAAGTGAAGACCTTGGCCTTCGTCTCCGGCAACGCGGGCGGCTTCGAGGAACTTCCGGAGGCGGAAAACGGTGCAGAGGCGAGGGCGGCGGCCATGAATACAGTTCGCAATATCATTCGCCACATCCGACCTCGCCGGACGCCGGAATGTTCAAAGGATTTTGTCCGGGCTGAAAGGGAGCGACAAATGCGGAGTGAAAATCGTAGCCGCCGCGGAAGCTCTCGATCGTATCCTCGTCAGTCTTCCCGAAGACGCCGGCTTGCACGAGGTTGAAGACCATGTGGCCGACATCCTCCCCGCTGCGAACCCCCCAGTAGTCGAGCACGGTCATTGCCATGGGACCGAACTCGTTCAGCGCATGCAGCCGGAACCCCTCAAGAAGCTCGGGTGCCGCCACGTGTCCGCCCGGCTCCTTCCGGGTCTTTTTCCTTCGCTTGATCGTGGTCTCCAGGGAATCCCGCAGGAACAGGTAGGCTTCGGGGTGATATCGCTCGTCCTCGCGGGCGACGGCTTCGACAGCTTCTTGAAATCCAGTGGTCTGCATGTGTTTTTAGCGTCCAGCCGGCGCGGCGGGTGCGGTCGGCGGCGGGACCTGCTCTCTCCAGTGCCTGACCCCGAGGCCCAACAATAAGACGAAGACAAATCCGGCCACGAGCCACTGTTCACGGCGCGTCAGCTCAAACATTTCCATGACCATAACGGGATTCGCAGCCGGCGCAAGCGGAGACAGGCGGGCAAAGCGCCGTGCGCACCCGAAAGCTTGCCGGAGCGGATGCGCGCGTCTAGAAAACCATTCATGCCCAATCGCATCGAGTCCAGATTCCAACTCCTCAGGTCGAAGAATGAATGCGGCTTCATCGCCTACGTGACTGCCGGCGACCCCTCCCCCGCGGCGACACCGGGAATCGTTGCCGCGCTGGAACGCGCGGGCGTCGACATCATCGAACTGGGAATCCCCTTCTCCGACCCTCTGGCCGACGGCGCGACGATCCAGGCCGCGGCCGGACGCGCGATCGCCGCCGGGACGAGCGTTCCCGAAGTTCTGGCAATCGTCCGGCAGATCCGGCTCACCTCGGAAATTCCCATCGTGCTCTTCACTTATCTCAACCCGGTCTACGTCTACGGGTTCGAAAAGTTCCACGCCGAGGCCACGGCCGCCGGTGCCGACGGCCTGCTGATCCTGGACCTTCCTCCGGACGAAGCGGCCCGCAACGCCGAGCTGGCCGGCTCGCACGGATTGCTCTCGATCCGCCTGATCGCGCCGACCACCCCCCCCGGCCGCATGGAGCTCATCGCAAAGGCGGCCGAGGGATTTGTCTACTATGTGTCCCGCGAGGGCGTCACCGGCGAGCAGTCCAGCCTCTCGCTGACAATTTCCGCTCAGGTCGCGGAGATCCGGCGTCACACCGCCCTCCCGATCGCCGTGGGATTTGGGATTTCCTCGCCCGAACAGGCCGCCGAAGTGGCCCGCCAGTCGGACGCCGTCGTTGTCGGCAGCGCGATCGTACGCCGGATCGCGGAGCATGCCGGGCAACCGGACATCGAGTCGGCGGTCTACGAGTTTACAGCGCCGCTGGTCGCGGCGGCCAAGACCTGATCGCCATCCGCGCGCTCTACCGCCGGCGCTTGGCGCCGAACTTCATCCCCTTGTGGGTGCGCACGCCCTTTGCCGACTTGAGCGAAGCGGCGACTTCCTTCTCGTTGAAAAGGGCGGTATAGACGTAGTCGAAGTTGTCCAGTTTGAGGCGCGGCACCTGCTGGCCGATGAAGCGCTCGATATCCGTGACATGCGGAAGCTCTTCCGCCGTCATGATGGTGAATGCATCGCCCACATTCTGCGCGCGGCCGGTGCGGCCGATCCGGTGAACATAGTCCTCCGGATGCTGGGGCACGTCGTAGTTAACCACATGACTCACCCCGGCGATGTCGATGCCGCGGGCGGCGATGTCCGTAGCAACCATCACCTCGTATCGGCCGGCCTTGAACCCCTCCAGCGCCTCGACGCGTTCGGTCTGGGTGCGGTTGGAATGGAGCGTCGTGACGGAATGGTTCTGCGCCTTCAGCTGTCGCGTGATCCTGTCGGCACCGTCCTTGGTACGCGAAAAAATCAACACGCTGTCGAAATTCGTCCGGGCGAGCAGAGCGAGCAGCAGTTCGAACTTCTGAGCGACAGCCACCGGGTAAAACGCATGGTTTACCGTTTCTGCCGGAGACATCCGCACGCCGATCTCGATCCGTTCAGGATCCCGGAGGCACCAGGAGGCGAGGCGGCCGATTTCCTCGGGCACGGTCGCGGAGAAAAGCAGCGTCTGGCGCTCCTTCGGGCACTTCTCGACTATCCGGCGGACATCCGGCAGGAAACCCATGTCGAGCATACGGTCGACCTCATCGAGAATCAAAAACTCCAGTTTGGTGAGGTCGACTTCTCCCTGCTGCATGAAGTCGAGCAACCGGCCGGGCGTGGCGACGACGACATCGCACTTGCGGGCAAGTTCCTCGCGCTGCTTGCCGTAGCCGACCCCGCCGTGAATCAGGCTCACCTCAGTGTGCATGAACCGCATGTAGTCCCGAAAGGCCGTCTCGACCTGCATGGCCAATTCGCGGGTCGGTTCGAGGACAAGGCAGCGGATCTGCGGCTCCGGATGATCGAGCTTTGAGAGAACAGGCAGGGCAAATGCCGCGGTCTTGCCGGTTCCCGTTTGGGCGGAGGCGATCAGGTCCCTGCCGGAGAGGATGACCGGGATGGCGCGGAGCTGAATCGGCGTGGGATCGGAGTAGCCCATTCGCTGGGCACCGTGGAGCACTGTTTCGGAAAGACCGAGAGATTGAAATGACATGAACGGAGAATACTAACGCATTTTACAGATCGAACCAGTCTTTTACCACAAAAGGCTCAAACGATGCCACCGTCCCAATCCCGTCCTCACCAACAAATGGGAGCAGGCAGACTTCCCTCTCACCCCAGAACCCTCCCCCGTCCGGAGTCGTTCGGGCCTTTTCCAGCCCGTTGGCCAGACCGGCACCGACAAGCTTCACAATCGCCTCTTTCGCCGTCCAGATCTTTAAAAAGACGGCCTCGCTCTCCGCACCCGCCCCCAGAACTTCCCCGGCCTCGTCCGGTTGGAAAAACCTCCGTGCAACCGCCTCGAAATTGCGCGATCGTCCGGACTGCTCATAATCCAGTCCGACGGGAGCGCGGGAAAATGCCGCAAGGACACATTCGCCGGAGTGGCTGATGCTGAAATGCAAATCTTCCGGCACGACAATCCGGGGCTTTCCGTCGACGTCACAGCGGATGCCAACCCCACTGGGAGTCGTAGGTCCATAGGCCGAGGCGGCCATGCGGACCCCCGTCCGGCCGGAGAGAAATTGTCTGCGGGCCGGCTGGGAGCGGAATGCGGCCAACCGGCGGCGTTCGTCCGCATCAAGGATCTCATCCCCCAAGGATGGACCGAGAAAGCGCCACACTGCAATCTCCCCCCCCGCAAGCACTAAGGACCCTGGCCTGCCAAGCAAACAGGCCCGGTTCACCGGATTAAAAAACACTTGCAAACCCGTTCCCAGCCTGCGTGATTGGCTATTGCAATGGATATTACTCACCTTAATAGCAATGTATTGAGGCGTCTTCTTTCCCTTTCCGAGAAAAAAGAAGCCCTTCTTCAACAAATCTCCCAGATCGAAAAGGAACTCGTATCGCTCACCGGCCGTTCTTCCGGCTCCCAATCCTCCTCGACAGCACAGCCCTCAGGCGCCCGGATCAAAGGGGTCCGTGGGAAGCGCGGCGCCCTGAAAAGCAAAATCCTCGCCCTCCTCTCTGCAGCCGGTGAGAACGGTGTCCGGATTCAGGATATTGCGACACACCTCAATATCCCCGTCCAGAATGTTTATGTTTGGTTCAGCAGCACCGGCAAAAACCTAAAGGACATCAAAAAGGTGAGTCCGGGCCGCTATCGTTTGAAGAGTTCTCCTCCCGCCACTCCTGCGGGCCCTCAAAAAGCTAATGCCTGAACCCGGAAGGGTTCAGCAAGCGGGCCGGTGAAGTTGTAATACTAATGAGCCTTCAGGCGGGGCTGCGCAGGCCCTTCATCCCGCCGCCGGCCACGGCAGGCATTAGAATGGCCCGTCGCGTTTCGACACTGCCGCATTGACATCCCAGATTTCCATCAGACGTTCCGGAACTTCCGAGAGGAATCTGGATGGACGCTGAAACGCTTCTCCATATTCCGAATTGAGCCGGAGTTCAGGATACGTCAGGTAGAGTTCATCCTTGCAGCGGGTCACCCCGACATAGAAGAGCCTGCGCTCTTCCTCCAGTCCGTCGGGGTCATCGAGGCTCCGGTTGGTGGGGAACATGCCGTCGGCCAGCCAGATTAGGAAGACAACCTTCCACTCAAGGCCTTTGGCCTGATGGAGCGAGGAAAGCGTCACCTTTTCGCTATCCGGCTCGCCGGAGAAGGCGTCCGCGGTCTCGATGCCCCCGAGCAAGGCGAGCTGCGAAAGGAACTCGTCCGCGGTGGGGAACTGTCTGGCGAACTCCTGGAGCGTAAGCAGGTCCTCGCGGCGCGCGTCGAAGTTTGCAAATTTTTCCTGCATGTAGTCCTCGTAGATGGCGAAGAGCACGCACTCCATCATCTCCGCGGGTGGAAGCGGCCCGGAGGCAGGAGTAAGGTCGCCGAGCGTGTGCACGAATTGCTTCCATCCCGCGGCGGCCTTGGCGGGGATTTTAAAGTCATGAAGGGCTGGCAAACCGGAGCCGGACGCCAACGCCTGCGACGTCAGTGACCAGAGTTTGTCAGCCGTCCTGTCCCCGATACCCGGGAGGAGGCGGACCATCCGGCGGAATGCGACCTCGTCCCGCGGGTTGGCTGCAAATTTGAGAAAGGCGGCCACATCCTTGATGTGCGCCTGCTCGAAGAACCGGATCCCGCTGGTGAGCACGAACGGAATCCCCCTCTTGGTGAATTCCATCTGCACCTCCATCGAGTGGTAATGCGCCCGATAAAGGACGGCCACATCGTGCAGGTCGATGCCTTCGTCGTGAAGCTCCTGCACCCGCTGCGCGACAAATGCGGCCTGCTGGGAATTTGTCCCGAGTGCCACAAGCGCCGGGCGGACCGGGTGCGGCGAACGGACGGCAGTCAGGTTTTTTGGGATCTGACGCTCGTTGCCGAGGATCGCCGCGTTGGCAATATCGAGCACCTCCGGCACGCTCCGGTAGTTGGTCTCAATTTTGAATACCTGCGTGCCGGGATACTTATCGGCGAAATCAAGGATATTCTGGAAGTTGGCGCCACGCCACGAGTAGATGCTCTGGGCGTCGTCGCCGACGACCATAATGTTGCCGTGCCGGGCAGCAAGGCAGTCGACCAGCTCGGCCTGCAGGCGGTTCGTGTCCTGATATTCGTCAACGAGCACATGGCGGAACTGCTGCCGGTAGTGCGCCGCCACATCTCCGCAGGTGAGCATCAGCTCAAGCGTCTTGCTCAAAAGATCGTCAAAATCCATCGAGTTCGACTCTCTCTTGCGCCCCTCGTAGGCGACCTTCACACGCTCAATCGGTTCGGCGAGGGGGATGAAGTAGCGGTATTTTTCGGCGAGCACCCTGGCGATGGGATACCCGGTGTTGACCGAATAGCTGAGGATATCCGAGATAACCCCAGCCTTGGGAAACCGTTTATCCGTGGAGACCAACCCCTCCCGTGCGAGAATCCCTCCGAGCATGTCCTCCTGGTCCTCCCGGTCCATGATGCTGAATCCCTGGCGGAATCCGATCCGGTCGGCATGCCTGCGGAGGATGCGGTTGCCGATCGAATGGAAGGTGCCTCCCCAAACGCCTTCGCCTGTGCCGGGAACGAGCGCCCGCACACGGTCCAGCATTTCACGAGCCGCTTTGTTGGTGAAGGTAAGGAGGAGAATCGACTGCGCCGGGACCCCCTGCGCCAGAAGCCAGGCAACACGATAAGTCAGCGTGCGCGTCTTCCCGCTTCCCGCCCCGGCGATGACCAAGGCGGAACCAGGCTTGGAGGTCACAACGCTCAGTTGCTCGGGGTTCAGTTCGGCGGCAAAGTCGATCCCGCAGGCGGGCGGCGCCTCGACGTCAAGCGTGTACGAGCGGGCCACAGCTACTCGGCGCCGGCAATACGGAACGAACTGATCTGGCTTGTCGGAATCCCGAGGCCGTAAGCAAGCAGGCTGGCGGATTCATCCCAGATCCTGGTTTTCGATGAGCCAAGCACGACCGCGATCACATCGCGGCCGCGGTAGGATCCGCTGGAGATCAGGCAGTGGCGTGCGCGGTCGGTATAGCCGGTCTTCATGCCGTTGCAGAAGGTGTAGTGTCTCAGCACGCGGTTGGTATTCCGGAGGGTGACCGTTTTGCCGCTGGCGTAGCGGAACGGGTAATACCGTGTGGCCATGATTTGCCGCAGGACCGGGTTGTTATAGGCGGCACGCGCCACACGCGCCATGTCGCGCGCGGTCGAAAACTGACCCTCGGCCGGGAGTCCGTTGGGATTCACAAAGTTCGAGGCGTCCCCGCCAAGCCGCCGCATCCAGGAGTTCATGCGCATGGCGAACGCATCAACGCTGCCGGCATTGTCCCGGGCCAGCGCCCGGGCGACATCGTTCGCGCTCTTCACCAGCAGGGCGGTGAGGAGCTGTCGCCGCGGATAGGACTGGCCGGGCTTAAGGTAGAGCTTGGTAGGCTCGACGTTCTCATCCGTCTCGGCAATCGTGACATCCTCCGACAGCGCGCCGGATTCGGCAACGATCAACGCGGTCAGCAGCTTCTGGGTGCTGGCCACCGGCCGCTGCTCGTCGGCGTTCTTCTTGTAGATCACCTTGCCGGTGTTGGCATCAAAAAGGACGACGGATGCAGCCGTGACACTCGGCTCGGTTGCGGCATGGGACACTGTCAGGGCCAGCAGAAACGCTGCGATGGCAGCAAACGGGTTGCGGATCGGAAATTTCCACGTGCACGTTGATTTCGTCATGGTCGTTGTTTGATAGCGGATTATTTTTTCCTTTCAAGCCCGGCCGGCTTGCCGGGATCGGGCGGCTCGGACTGGCGAAGGTTTTTTTCGATTTCGGGATCGGCTTTCGCCCCGAGCTCGAGAGCGCGGTAATAATGCCTTCTGGCAAGTTCGACCGACGGCGGTTTGTCCTGAAGGTAGAAGGCAGCGAGGTTGTAGTGCGCGTCGGCGTATGCGGGATCAAGCTCAACGGCGCGGCGAAGTTCGAACTGCGCGCCATCGACCCAGCCGTTGCGTCCGATGACGACGCCGAGGTAGTTCCTTGCCCGGGGGTTCCGGGGATCGTGGAGAACGGCTTGCGAAAGCGCCGCCAACGCCTCGTCAAACCGGTCCTGGTCCATGTAGATAATTCCGAGCGTGAGCCATGCGGCGGCGGTCTCCATCCGGATCCGGACCGCTTTCTTCAGAAGTTCCTCGGCCTTGGCATTGTCGCCGGCGGAGAACTCCACCACCCCGAGGTTCACAATCCCGAGCAGATTGTCGGGCACCAGATCAATCACCCGCTGGTAGGCCTTCCTGGCGGCGGGGTAGTCTTTGCGGGCAAAAGCGGCATTTCCCTGCGCGGCGGCCTCGCGGGCCACATTCGGAACAAAATCCGGGGACGCTTCCTGGGGCGCGGCGGCCACGCAGACCAGAACCCCAGGGACGGCTGAGGCAAGACCCAGTAGGACCGGAAGGAGGCGCGACACCAGGCTGAGGGGCCCTTTTGCGCAGCCGTGCCTCGAAGGCGCAAGGATCATGAGGCCGCCAGTTCCTGCGCCCGGCCGGTCGCCGTGCAAACCGCCTCAATGAACGCCGATCGCACCGCACGGTTCTCCAGCTCCGCAAGCCCCGCAATCGTCGTTCCGGCCGGGCTCGTCACCATCTCGCGCAGGATCGCCGGATGCTCGGATGTCGCAGCAACCATCTCGGCGGCACCAAAGACCGTCTGAACCGCAAGCTCAAGCGCAAGCTTCCTCGGCAGCCCGGAGGCAACGCCTCCATCGGAAAGCGCCTCGATAACAAGATAGATGTAGGCGGGCCCGCTACCGCTCAGGCCGGTCACCGCATTCAGCATCTTTTCCTGGACCGGGTAGACGGTTCCGATGCAGGAGAAGACGGATTCCGCAACAGCGTGATCGTCGTCGGTCGCCTCCTCGCCCGCGGCGAAGGCGGTCGCCGAGCGTCCGACCATGGCCGCGGCATTAGGCATCGCGCGGATGATCCGCGAAGCCGGGGCCAACTCGCGGAGCGACTCGATAGTCAATCCGGCAACGATCGAGATCAGAAGCTTCCCCCGCAGGGCATCCCCGGCCTGCTCCAAGGCCTCGGCCACATCGGCAGGCTTCACGCAGAGGATGATCACGGACGCTGCTTCTGCCGCTTCCTCATTCGAGGTGACGGCATTGACCGACGTGGCATCCATCAGGCTCTCAAGCAGCTCCGGCTCCGGGCAGGCGGCCGTGATATCCGAGGCCTCGCATTCCTTGCCGCGAAGCATGCCCTGAATGATTGCCGACGCCATCTTGCCGGCTCCGAGAAACGCGTATTTCATGGTGCCTCCATACCACCGCCCCCGGCCGAGGGCGAGCGCGGATTTTTGCCCCTTGTCTTGCTGTTGACACCGCATGCTGAAACAATACGGTTGCTCGCTTTGACAAGAGATGCCGATTCGCTTTTTTAACACCTGCTCGAGACAGATTGAAGATTTCGTTCCCCTGGAACCGGGACTCGTGAGGCTCTACACCTGCGGGCCGACGGTTTACAACTTCGCCCACATCGGCAACTTCCGGGCCTACGTCTTCGAGGACCTCCTGCAGCGCCACCTGGAATTCCGCGGCTACAAGGTCCGGCGGGTCATGAACCTGACCGACGTCGACGACAAGACGATCCGCGGCTGCCGGGCGGCCGCCATCCCGCTCGCCGAGTTCACCCGGCCGTTCAAGGACGCGTTTTTTGAGGACCTGAAAACCCTGCGGATCCGTCCGGCGGACGACTATCCCGAAGCCACGGCAGCCACCCACATCCAGAGGATGATCTCGATGATCTCGACCCTCATGGACAAGGGCCACGCCTACCGGGCAGAGGATGGCTCTGTCTATTTCCGGATCCGCTCGTTTCCCGGCTACGGAAAGCTGGCCCACATCGTCCTTGATGACCTCAAACCCGGCGCCCGCGTAAGCAGCGACGAATACGAAAAAGAAAACATCGGGGATTTCGCGCTCTGGAAGGCGTGGGACGCTGCGGATGGCGATGTCGGCTGGGAAAGTCCTTGGGGACGAGGACGCCCGGGCTGGCACATCGAGTGCAGCGCCATGGCGACCGGCCTTCTCGGCCCGCAGCTCGACATTCACTGCGGCGGTGAAGATAATATTTTCCCGCACCACGAAGCGGAGATCGCGCAGAGCGAATCGGTAACCGGACTCCCCTTCGCACGCTACTGGATGCACTGCAAACACCTGCAGGTTGAGGGATCGA
>Ga0209398_1000983_pt1 | contig 15776 bp, 7 predicted proteins | sample AshMeaBigSpring_FD_184125 | JGI IMG/M metagenome (GOLD analysis project Ga0209398, IMG submission 184125) | Groundwater microbial communities from Big Spring, Nevada to study Microbial Dark Matter (Phase II) - Ash Meadows Big Spring (SPAdes)... | ecosystem: Environmental > Aquatic > Deep... | reverse complement strand
CGTTTCTCATGCTGCTGCGCACGAGGTTCGGAATCGGTGACGGCGCTGCCCCGTCTGCCCCCCCCGCCGGCTGATGGCGCACGGGAACGGAGTTCGCGGGGTCCAGCGGCGCGTAGACCGTGCTGGCATTTGGCGCCACGCCGACCGTCGTGGCATTCGACCCGTTGGCGATCTCCTGCTTGAGACCGCTTACGATGATATCGAGCGCGCTGCGGGCGAGCTGGTCGGCCTGCGAGCCGGCGAGACTGCTGTCGGAGAGCTTCCGGTCGGTCATCGAGCGCGAAAAATACGCGATGACCAGTCCGGCCAGCAGGACGACAAAGATGAGGACGATGACGAGCGCGGCCCCGCGGCGGTTTTGAAAAAGATTTCTTTTCATCCTAGTGGGCCATTCCTCCCAGGGCAAAATACCGGCGGTAGATCCGGATCGACTGGGTGACCGGCCGGGGGAGCCCGCTCCCGTCGATCGCTTGCTGCCACTGCGCCTCCATGTCGCCGGGCAACGGAAACTCCGACGGATCGTAGTCGCGCATGCCGGCGGCAAGCGCGGCGAGCCGGGCGTCATCAACCAGCCGGCGGCTCGTCGGGTCGATGACCGCCAGGACCACGACGATCGCGGCCACATCACGGAGCCCGCTCACCGCATCGTGCCCGCTCAGCCGCGCGTCCCACGGCGAGTCGGCGGGCGTCGAGGAGACCATCGTGCCGTCCGCCGCGCGCCGGCCTTTGAGGAGGTAGTGGTATTCGAAGCGGAAGACCTGCGGGCCAATGAGCTCATAGTCCGGGTCCTCAGCGGTCCCGCTCCCGGCCTGCGGCCACGCCGGCGACGGAGCCGGCGAGGGCATGGGAGTCGGCAGCGGCGAGGGCAGCGGCGAGGCCAGGGGCACCGGCAGGAAAGCGACGGGTGCATCTGTCGTCGAGACCCCGTTCCAAACAAGCCCCTTGCCCATGCGCTGCATCTTCATAAAGGCCGGGGAACCGGCAGCGCCGTTCACCCGGTAGGCGACGAGCGAGACCGGGCTCCGGGCACCCGCCGCCGGGTAGTAGCCGGGCACCTCGCAGTAGAAGGCGATCCGGTCGTTCCCGGGCATCGGGCTTGCCGGCTGCTTCAGAAAGTAATCCACGTCATCCCGGAGGACGATCTTGGAAAAATCGAAGCCCATCCGGTCGAGGAGCGGCCGGGCCTGTACATCGGCATCCATCCGCTTGTTTCCGGTCCCCGCAACCGCCGCCGCACCATCAAACAACTTCGCGATCATCACCATCAGCACGATCAGGACAACCATCGAGGTCATCAGTTCGAGCAGCGTGAACCCGCCCTCGACGGCACCCGCCAGGGCCCGCTGCGACATGCGGACGGATTGCCCGCCGGAGCTCTGGGGGGGAAGGTTCTTCATTCAGTTGCGATCCATCGCCACAAACACCTCCACCGACCCGCTCGCCTTCACCGCCTGCGCCGGCCAACTCGCCTTCACGCTGGCATACGTCGGCGCGTTCCCTCCCCCGTTCTCCTGAAATGTCACCGTGATCCTGTAACGGGAGCCGGGCGTCGGCTCGGCGCTGAACTGCCCGTCGCCCGAGAAGTAGAGCGTCGTCGGGGCCGAGCCCGCAGCCGGGTTCGCGGGGATCGGAATCGCAAACTGCCCGCTTACCGCCGTGGTCCCCGGCGAGCCGGATGGCGTGGCGCGCAGGTCTGTGACCACCGCCGAAAGAATGCCGGTCGCCCCGGTCTGCTCGATCGATGTGCGGTTGCTGTTCAGCGCCACCGGAAGCAGGCCGTAGATCGCAGTGAGGCAAAACCCGGCCAGCCCGAGCGCCAGCGTCACTTCGACCAGCGAAAAGCCAGCGGTCATTTTGTCAGGTGTCTTCATCGTCTGTAGATTTTTGTGCTGCCGCCGATTCCGGTGAGCTGGATCGCCGCGACGTTCGGGCTGTTCGTATCCACCGCATTCCCCCGCGACGGGCGGATCCCGATTTCCGCAACCCGCTTGAACCCGTAGCTCCCGTTGAGCGTCGCCTCGCCGCGCGGCGTGAACCGGATCGTTTTGTAAAACGTGTAGTTCTGGACCTGGAACGGAAAATCCGTCCCCTCCGCGCTCTCGCTGCTGATCCGGTTGGCCTGGTCGTCCGGCGGGGCCGCATCGGTGTAGGGCGCGTCCGGACGCCCTTCCAGGTCGTCGGACGTCTTCGCGCCGGCTGGCGCCCCGAGGTCTGCGAGGTGGACGTTTTCGATCCGCACCAGCCTGCCGAGCACCGAAAGCTTGTCCGCCGGCAGCATCTGCGCGGGATCCCCGCTCTCGAAGATTCCCGTTCCATCCCTCGAAGCAACAGTCCCCAGCACCACACGGCCCCGGCCGGGATAAGGCGGACGGCTGCCGCCCGGCTTTGCCGCCTGCGCATCCTCCTCGTAAAATCCCACCCACACATACGTGTTGTGTGCGACCGCATACGCCCGCGCCTGATCAAGCACGCCGGCCACCTCGTAGGCCGCGCTGGTGACTCCGCCGGCGCCCTTGATCCCGCCGAGAAGCGGCACCGCCAGTCCCAGCAGCAGCCCGATGATTGCCACCACCACCAACATCTCGACCAGGGAAAATGCCGGCCCGCCGGAACAGCGCACTCCATGCCGGCCGGATGCCGGGCCCCGATAAAAAAGGCGTGCCGGCGCGGGGGCCTTAAAACCCCGCGCCGGCTGGCACCTCCCCCCACGAGGCGGGCCTTCCAACCGCCGTTTAAAGGAGGGGCCTTCCTTTGAGCTTCCCCCGGAGCCCCAAAAGCCAGCCTCTTCACAAACTGGCTTTCTTCTCCGGATTCCGCTCAAAGCGTTCATAATATATTTTCCTGGTGATGCGATTCCACCCGCCCGGGGGCGGCACGTGTTTTCAGATCCCGCTCCGGCGTTCGGACAATGGCACCGGGCTGGAACTGCAGGGAATGAGAAGATCGGGTTTCACGTCGATGTCAGGCTCGTGGAATTCTGAGCGGTTTTGAGAATTTGCGATAGGCACAGATGCGTATTTTTGCATGCACTTTTGCGCCAGCCATTCGCCGCCCTGCGGCGGGATTTATCCACGACGGGTTGAACCGCTCAAAATTGTCGTAAGCTCAGTGGTGTGAGTTGTCTGCGGGGAGGTCACCGATCGCCCGGAAGCAGGAACGCCTCGGGGAAAATGGCGGGGGATTGTCCGAGGGAGACGAGGAGCTGGTTCATTTTGAGGGAATGACGGAGAGCCCAAACCGGACGAATGGACGAAAATCCCCGGGATTCGCGGTCGCCAGCTCGGCACCGGCTTGGATGGCCGTCGCTGCAATCATGGCATCCATCTGCGTCCGGCGGTTTGACCCGGTTAGATAAAACAGCTCGCCCGCCAACCGTGCGGTGGCCTCATCAAAAGAAACAATCCCTCCCTCCAACAGTCGGGCAAGGACTTTGGCATGCAGGGGATCAACCGGGCGGGAGTGAAATTCGCTCCAGACGCAGGCTGAAACAGCCATCGGTTGTCCCCGGGATAAGAGCCGCTTCGCAAAGGAAACATGCGCGTCGGAGGGGTCGCTCACGGCAATGAGGATGGATGTATCCAGGTGGATCACCGCCGAACCACCTTCCTGGCTTTCCCACGGGCGGCCGCGCGCTCCTCCTCGACCCGGGCATCCCTGTCTCTTTCCTTGGCAAGCTCGGCGCGCAACCCGGCCCCCCAGCCGTTTGGCACGCGCGGATGCTGCTGCATCCACTGAAATGCCTCCTGCGGCGTCATGGCGGCAATTTGCTCGTCGGTCAACTCGATCTGATTTTCCAGCTGAGCCACATCCAAAGACTCCGCTTTCTCCAATGCCCTGCGCAACGCGTCGGACTTCGAGGTTTTCCACAGCGCCGCCAGGCGGTCAAGCCGCGCCGATGTGGGCAGATCAAAAGAAACCGTCGTCCGGATTGTCATAGTTGCCATAATAAAATGACATTATGTACATACTTTTGCTTGGTCAAGAGTGACCGGCGTTTTCCTCGTTTCAATATTTTTCCGGGATGGCATCAGGAGCCCTGAGGCCCACGTGATCACGGGGTTTCCGGAAGGATCCGCGCGCGGAAAAAGGCGCGGGGATCGGTGGACGCGCCGGGGGTGAACCGCAGTCTTTGGTAGTCCGGATTGCTGTCGTCCGTAACGGCGGTTGTCCCTGCCGCCGCCGTCCAGGAACCTGCGGCAAGAGTGGTCGAGCGCTCGATCACGATCTGCAGGTCGGATGCAGAGCGCGAGACCGTGAACGTGAGGCTGAACCCGGGCGCGGAGGAATCCACTGCCGGGAATCTGCCGGCGTCATGGCCGAGCGGGTTTGCCCCGAAGGCTCGTTCGGCCAGATTGGTGAACCCATCGCTGTCCGGATCGGCGTCATCAGCGGCGCTGCCGGTGTTATCGATGCGGGCGAAGTATTGCTGCCGCCATGTCTCGACCGGAGTCAACGGGACGCCGTTGGTGACAACGACACTGCCGGAGCCTGCAAAGTGAACCGGATCGCGGGCGGCATTCCAGGTTCCATTTTTGACAAGTGCCCCGTCGATGAAGAGCTGCGAGATCATTTCGGTAACGCCCGCCGCCACGTTGAGCGTGGCATTGCCGGAAAGGAAAACGGAAGCCGTATCCGCAATCGCTCCCAGGGGGTTTTGCAGCAAGCAGGATGCGCCGGCGGCCACCGTGAGGTTCCCCGATCCCAACGTGCCGGAGGTGCCGGCGGAAAGCGTCCCTCCGTTGACTCTGGTTCCGCCGGAGTAGCCACAGCCGGCATCCAGGGCAAGGGTCCCTGCTCCGGCCTTGGTCAGGCTGTAGGAACCCGAGATGGATCCGCCTGCGGCCAGAATCGAGCTGTTCACAGTCACCTGGACATTCGTCGTCAGCGTGACCGCGCCGCTGCCAAGGTTCAGCATATCCTGCCCGGCAAAGGTAAAGTTGCCGTTCCAGCTTTGCGGGTTTGAAGTGGAGATGGCAACCGGTCCTCCGCTGGTATTTCCCAGCGTGGCATTGGACCCAATGGCAAGCGGACCCGACCCGAGGGCGGTGGCGGAATTCAAATTCAGCTGGCCGGCACTGAGCTGGGTGCCACCCGTGTAGGTGTTCGTGCCCGCAAGCGACAGTGTTCCCGCGGTCGACTTCACCAACGCGGCGCCGTTATTGATCTGGCCGATGTTGCGCAGCGTGCCGGACTGGAAGTTCAGGTTATCGATGGTCAGGTTGCCGCCGGTGTTGTTACCGCCGATCGGGAATCCGTTCATGTCGAGCGTTCCGCCGTTGACCGTGACCGTCGTATTGCTTGTGCCACGCGTGCTGGCGTCCCTGATCGGGCACCGGAGATCTGCAACGCCGCCGTTGATCGTGAAAGTGCCGGTGACGGTATCGTTGACGGAGGGGTTGGTGTTACTGGCAATGTGGAAGCTCGTCGTGACGAGCAGTGTGCCGGTGCTCGCCGGACTTGAGCCGAGAATAAAGCTCCCGTTCAGCCCGGTCGACGAAGTTGAGCCGCCTGCGATGTCGGACGCGAGAATGAGCGTGTCGGCGGTGAAGTTGCCGGTATCGAAAGTGATTTTGGCGATCGGCCCCCCGCTCGATGCGCCATTGCGCTGCGCGACGATGACCGTTCCTGCATGGACGGTGGCCTGGTGACCGGCAAGGGCAAGCTGGCTCAGATTGGTCCCCGTGACGTAAGAAAAGATGCTCGCATTTCCCAGCGTGATATCCGCCTTTTTCGAGCCGCCGCCGGTTCCCGCAATCGTGACCGATCCGTTGCTTGTGGCAAACTTGATTTCTCCGGCTCCCTTGGCTGCTCCAAGAACCACCGCATCCGCCTGCAGCGTGTTGTTGCCAGCCCCGAGCGAGAGAATGCTGTGGGCCGAATTGTAGTTGAACCCGCCGGAGTCGCCGACGGAAATCAAGGCCGCGTTGAGGAGATTCGATTTGCCAGCCAGCGTGACATACGACGAGCTGTTGAGGCCGTTGCCCATCACAAAGCCGCCGGCGGGCGCGTTCATGTTCAATGCGGCGAGGCCGGAGAAGTCCACCGCGGTGGCTTGCGAGGAGACGGTGGAATCGCAGCCGATTGTGATGTCGCCGGCCACGCTGAGGGTGCCGCCGGACCCGGCCGGCGATCCTGTGCCCAGGGCGGTTTTCGTCGTGCCGGGGATGCCGGCATTGAAGCGCGCGACCGCCAGGGTTTTCCCGCCCGCGATCGAGAGGAGGCAGATGTTGGACGGAGTCGTTGTATCGGCGGTATTCGATTCCACGCTGAACGCGCCGGCCGTCACGTCCGTGCCGAGAATCAGATTTGCAACCGTGCCGTTGCCGAGCGTCACAGGGGCGGTGCTGCCACCGAGAGCGCCGCCGGAATTCACCTGGAGAGTCCCGCTTTGGATCCAGGTGCCGCCGGACAGCGTGTTCGCGCCGGAAATCACCATCCTGCCGGTGCCCGCTTTGACCAGCTGCCCCCAGGATCCTGCGCTGATGTCGGCAAGCGATCCGCTGACGAGCAGGTCGGTTCCGCCCGGATCACCGGTGGGGGCAACGGAAAAAATGTGGCCGGCCCCATTGCCGAGCAGGATCTTTCCGGAGACGGTCGAAGTCTGGGTTCCGCCGGTCGTCAACGAGGCATCCAGCGTGAGCGTCCCCCCGCCGGCGGATGCGATCGTCCCGCCGTTGAGCGTCACGGCATAAGCGCTCTCGCTGCCGGTCAAAGTCACGGTGCCGGCATTGATCACGGCGGAAGACCCGGCATAGAACAGCTGGTTGCCGGAGCTCCAGTGGGCGCTGTTCCAGTTATTGTTGGTTCCGTCCCATGTCAGCGTCCCCAGAAGCGCGCGGCTGATGAACTTCACGTCGTCCACCAGGCCTTGGAACATCGGCTGGACCGACCCTTCGCTGCGGCCGATAAACACGCGCAGCGGGGTCGTGTTGGTGTTGCCGGAAGCCAGGTTCTCGGGCAGGAACGGAATTGCTCCGGATGCGATTTCCACACCATTCACGAGCAGCCGGCCGAGCGTGCCTTGGAGGACCACGGCGACGTTGGACCAGGACCCGGCGGGGATCGGCGAGGAGCCGACAATCGACTGCTCGGTCACGCCGTCGGAAACGGTCACCCTGGCATGGCCGCTCCCATCATCCGGCGTCAGCACCAGCCGCCTGGCCGCCAAAGAACCGATCCAGAAGAGCGCTTGATTGGCGGGGCCTCCCGCCTGCGGCTTCACCCAGAAATCAACAGTGAGGGCTCCGTAATCGACCAGCGACCGGTCGAACGTGAGCCACTGGTTGCTGCCGCTCAGCGAGATCACGCCGGTGCGCCCGCCATCGCTGGCCACCCATGTCCCGCCACGACAAAACGCGGCGCTCCCGGAGATCGTGTCGAGAAGGTAGTCCCCGTGATCGGCATCGCACGGGAACGCGGCGATCGCTCTCTCCGGAATCGCATAGCGCCAGGAGTCGGACAGACCGACAAACGGCTCGTGGCCGGCCGCGAACGTGCTGGCCGCATCGCCCCAGTAGTAATAGGCCCCGTCGTGGATGGCCCAGCCCGTGACATTGCCGCCGGTATTCCATGCCGTTCCTCGAACGGTCGCGCTGCCGCCAAGCACCCCGCCGGTCATTTCGCCATGCTGCAAGAGCCGCGCGCTTCCCCCGACGACCGCGGCGGCCAGCGCGTAATCCCGCACGCGGGCGGAGTCTTCGACCGTCCCGGTAACCCTTGCATGACCGCTGACCACGGCGTTGCCGCGCACGATGCCGCTGCCGCTCACGGTTGCAAAATCCTCGATGCGGGCGTTATCGCGGACCTGAGCGTCGTCGAGCACCCGCGCGTCCGGTCCGACATAGGCCGTCGGATCGACGGTTGCCGTGGCGGCCTTCCAACCGCCGCCATTGGCATGCTGCACGAGGCCTGCGGTGCCGGACGCGCCTGTTTCGCGGGGCGTGGCTCCGGTGAGCTGCACTTCGTAATGGAACCGCTGTTTGCCGGCCGCTGTGCGATAGGGCCAGTCGGTTGGCGCCTCATTGAGCTCGAGATAGGTCATGTCGGGCGTCGCCGCCACGACCAGCCAGACCTTGTTCTCATTGGCCGCGAGGGTCACCGAGTTGTTTCCGGTGCTCCACATCGTCGAGTAGCGGATCGTCCCCTCATCCGACTGCACAACCAATGAGGCGCGGAAATCCGTGCCGCGCGACGGATCGTGCAGCGGCCGCAGGTTGGCCGTGACGACCCGCCCGCTCCCGGTTCCGCTCACCACGAGCGGATGCATCGCGTAACCGCCCTGCATCGGAGCCTTCTCCATCGGCACCCGCCACCAGGCGGCATCTTCCGCCGTCTGCACGAGCTCCGTTCCAAAGACATCCCCTGGCAGACCGCCGTCGCACGAGGCGGATCGCAGCGCGCTCTGGAATTTGAAATCAAGCGTCACCATGTGACGTGCGAACCCGCCGATGATGTCCTTGACCGGCGCAGCCGGAGCGATGCGCGAAAGGGCGTTGTGGGGGTATTCGTTGTTGGCACACTGCTGCCAGAGCTTGACCACCGTGCCTTCGCCCAGACCGGGAAGCCTGTCCGGATTCTCATCGAGATAAAGATAAAACGGCCACGACAGGTAGTAGCTGCGCCCCGCGTGCAGGGCGAGGTGCCCGTCACGGACGGCAATGTCGGTCAGTTCGCTCTGGCCGGGAAGGAAGAATTCATAGCGCCGCTCGCGTCCGTAGTTGGCATGGCTTTCATACCAGTCGCCCGGCATCGAGCCGCCCTGCGCAAACTGGAAAACATGCATGAGCTCGTGCGAGATGACCGTGGTGCCGGAGGCGAGCCCGCCGGGGCCGATGTTGAGGTAGGGGTGCCCGGCCGGGCTGACTGTTGCCCAGTTCCCCCCGTCTTCGCACTTGAAGTCGATCTTGTATTTGACGCCGCCAACGAGGTTCGGCTCCTTGTAGCCAAGCGCCTTGACGTAGAGGCTCCAGCACTCCTCGGCATTGCGCAGGCACTCCATCGCCCAGGCGGCGTTCATGTTCGTGGCAACCGCCGGATCGTTGCTCAGGTAATCCGTCCAGCGAAACCGGAAGTGTTTCGAGACGACCTCGTGGTCGCCGGCTGCGGGGAAGTCGCCATACCATGTCGCATAGGCATCGCCGGGCAGATCTCCGACCCGGATGTAATCGATGGCAAAGGCGAGGCCGGCGGAGTTGACCGGGTTGATGCGGAGATCGGTGAGCGTTCCGTCCCAGAGCCGCTCCAGGGAGAGGTCGATCCGGTAGGTATGAAACGCCCCGTCTGTGGCCACGGTGCCGGCGGGAATCACAAACGTCCGGTCGGCGCTGAAACCGGGGGTTTTGCCCGTCCCGTAAGAAAACCGGATGTCGCCCGCATAGCCGGCAGGCACCTGCATCCGCACTTCCAGATAATCGTTGAAACCCAGATCAAGATTCGGGCCGGCGGCGATGCCCGTGAGCGAAATCGTCGTGGCGTTGCCGCTGGAGGTGCCTGTGAGCACGCCCCCGGAGACGGTTCCCCCCGTGACCTGCGATGCCACCCATCCGCCGGAATCGCCGTTGGTGTTAAACTCGGCACCGAGCGTCCCGGCGAATGCCGTTCCCGCAGGATCCACCCCCACGGGTGTCGGCTCCGCTCCTTGAAGAACAAGCAGCACACCCGTGCCGGAAATGGCCGGGCTTTCAAAATCCGCCGTCCCGCCCGCCACCGATCCCGGAGCCCCCCATTTCCCGGATGCTGACTCCAGGCCGTCGATAAAAAGCCGCCGCACGCGATCCACAACGCCATGGCTCAGTTTGAGCACGGCCCCTTTTGCGAGAGTCACATCCGCATTGTCGGGCAGCGACGGCTTCGCGCAGGTCAGGATGCCGGAGGAAACCGTCGTGTCGCCGGAATAGGTTGTGTTCCCCGAGATCGTCAGGTTTCCTGACCCGCTTTTCGTCAGCGAACCGGGGCTGTTCCCGAGGCCGGCGACCTCCATCGAACCGCTGACCGCCGCTGTCAGCGAAAAGCCATTCATGTTGAGGGCGCCACCGGTGCCTGCTCCGCCGGTCACCTGCAGCGAGGCCGTGGCGTTCACCGTCCATGTCGCATTTGAGCCAAGGCGGAGGTCCGCGGATCCCGCATTGGCAAGCACCATGTTCCCGCTGTTGACCGTCAGGTTTTGCGTGTAGGTCGTCGCCACGCTGGATGGAGCGACCGTGTAGGCCCTTCCTGCCGCATCGCTGGCAGCCACGAAATGGACATCGTGGCCGGGAGCACTTGTCCAGGTGCGGTTGCTTGTGCTGCCCCCCGCAGCGCTGGTGGACCAATAGGCACCGCTCCATGTGTATGAACCGCCATTGGTCACGCCGGACCCCGCCGTGCCGGCGTTCACATCAAAATAGTAAGTTGCGGCGTACGCCGGCGCGCCGGCCAGCAGGACCGAAATAACAAACAGCAAAAAACAGCGGGAGCACGTCATGACAGGGGTGCGGGTGGGAGATTCAGCATGGGGTGGAAACCAAACCGGAACAATCATGATCCGTGCATGAAAAATGCGATAGGCACAGATGCGTCTTTGTTTATGCATTTTTGCGCCAACCGGTAGCACCCTGCAGCGGGGTGCTCACGGCCCTGCCTCCGGTTTTCAGGACACACCCGGGCTCCGGCGTCGGGCCTGGCGGCAAAGCAGGCAACCAGCAGCAGTCAGGCAGGGTGCCATTGCTATCGGGCATACGATCCGAAGCCGGGCTTTGACGGTTGGACGCCAAAGACGAGACCGGTTTTTGCAACGCCCGGGCCTGCTTTGTCGGGGATCGGCACATTCTTGACCTGGAAAACCGGGTAGCCATCGGGATACGGGACGCCCTCCTCCTCGATGCAGAGGCGGGCGGAAAAGTGTCCGCCCGGGCATTCGCCGATAATGATTTCGATGTCGGCGGGAACGCCCTTTTGCATTGTGATCCATTTGCCTCCGACGAGCTGTCCGTTGTTGCTTTCCGATGTCGTGTTGACGCTGCGTCCGATCGAAAACAGCGAAAAATTTCCGTCGAGGGCGTTGCTTCCGTTGTAGCGGACCATCAGGATGTCGTCCGCCCGCCCGCGGAAGCGGAACTTCCCGCTACGCGGCGGGACGATTCTGGCCTGATAATGGATGAGCCACCGGCGGGGGGCGCATTCCTTTTCGGCATTGAACGCCTTCGGGGCCTCGTTGGCGGAAATCGTCGGGATCATGATCTGGTAGGCAACCAGCTTTTCCGGAGCTTTAAAAAATCCGTTCAGCGCGGACTGGCTCCAGTTGCGGGAGAACCGGCTGACGAGCTGGATGTATTCGACGTTTTCTTCCGTCTTGATGTTCACGCCCTCTTTTTCCAGCGCCTTCATTTTCGTGGGCTTGCGATCCTGGGTTTGTTTCAGGTCGTAGAACGTGCCGACGAGTCCGTCCGTCTCCTTCCCGCCCTGGAGACCGAAGAATGTGATTTTGGAAAACCCGTTTCCTTGTCCGCGTCCTGACCCGCCGCCACCTCCCCCCCCGCCGCCCAGTCCGCCGGCGGCCCCGAAGCCGCCCGAGCCCATCGCGCCCGCGATTGTGGGTCCCATGTTGTTCGGGATGTCCGGCATGTCGGGCAGGGCGACCCGGGCGAGGCTGCTTGTTGTCGTGATCCGCTTGTTCGGCGCCGGGGCGGTGACGGATTTTGCCTTCACCTTGTGTTGGACCTCGGACTTCGGTCCCGCCTCGCCTCCTCCGCCGAAGGAAATCTTCCGCTCCTCGACAATCTGGCTCACGACGAGGTAGGTGCCGATGACGAGGATCACGGCATGAATGGCAATGCTGAAGAGCAGGCTGCCCCCGCTGGCCCTCCGGTAGGCCCGTCCGATCCGCTGCAGAAGCGGAAGCTTCTCTGCATCGTCCTCTGCTGCCTTCGGCGCCGGCGATTGCATTTTTGTTTTTGGAGCGGGCGCATCCGGAGTCGGAACACTTTCCGGAATCTCCGGGGCGGAGGTCGCACTGACCCGCCCGCTGGCAGCACCTTCTTCCGGCGGAAGGGAAACTCCGCTGTCAGAAGTCGTGGTGGTTGCGGGCCGCGTGTCCGATTCCGGCGCTTCCATCGGCGCGGGAGCTGCAGATTTCAGCTCTTCGATGGCCCGGAGGATGGCCTTCTGGTGTCCGATGAGTGTGACCCCGCACTCCTTGAGCTCGTCCCGTGTCAGGTCGAGCAGGGTATCGAGGCCGATGCACTGGGCTTCCATCTCATCGGCATACTGCCCGAAACCGATCCCATTCAGCCAGGTCCTCAGATCGAATGGCTGGGTCAACGGTTTTGGCTGGGACTTCATCCTAAATAGAAAAATGGGATTTAGCCGCAGAGAACGGCAAAGAGAGGCAGATACAGGAATTTGAAACCTCTATGTGGACTTCTCTTCCGGGTGAGCCATCCCTTCGCCCTGTGTGGTTTCGCAACCTTCTGCCCATCGCCTGGTTGCGCTCCGTGTCCCCCGTGTTTCATTTCGGTTTGTAGGTTCACTGTTCTGGTTGGGAAAAAAGGTGCCGGCGCGGGGGCCTTCAATCCCCGCGCCGGCTGACACACCCACCCATGAGGCGGACCTTCAAACCGCCTTTTTTATAGATGTGCCGTTTTTGAGCTATCCCCTGTGCCCCCATCGCCGGGGCCTTCAAACCCGGCAAAAACACAGGGGAACCACTCAAAATTGTTCATCAGTCATCAGTCATTAGCCATTTGTCATTAGCGGGAAGGTCACTGATCATCCATGGCGAATGTTGTGATGCCTCGCGTCCGCTTACGCATGATCCCGGCACCCGCGCATCAGGCGCGCGAACCGCAGGCGGTGGAGCAGGAACGTGAGGCCGAGGGCGGCGAGCGCCCAGGTGGCAGGCTCGGGGATTGCGGCGATCCCGAGGGTGTTGAGGTTGTCGTCGTAGGTGTAGGTGAACCCGCCGACCTCGGCTGAGAAGATCCCGCCGGTCTGGTCGACAAGCGGGGTCCCGTCCACGCTCACGCTCGCAAACGAGCCGCTTGGTGTGGTTCCGGTGAAGAGGCTGTAGTCGTTGGCAACCACGTTGGTGAGCGTGAATGCCAGCGCGCCGGTCTTGGTGAGCGAGGTGCTCAACGTGACCGGCGTGAACGTTCCGCCGGTGAGGTCGCCGGTGATCGTCAGCGCCGATGGCGTGAAGAGGCTGCTGCCCGAGAGCGTGGCCCCCTCGCCCAGCCCGAGCGCGGTCGTCAGCGCCGTGGCGTTGTTCGTCAGCGTGGCCCCGGTCGAAACGGTCACGCTGCTGGACGAATTCACCGACCCGCTGCCGCTGAGGATCAACGTCCCTGCGCTCACGAGCGTTGCACCGGTGTAGGTGTTCGTCGCGTTCAGGGTCAGGCTGCCGGTATTGCTCTTGGTCAGCCCGCCGGAAGTATTCGCCGCGGTGAGAACCGTTCCGAGCGTCGGTGCCGTGCCCCCGCCACCGCTGAACGTGACTGTCGGTGCGGACGTGTAGCCGGTGCCGGGGTTGGTGATCGTGATGCCGGTGACCGAACCGGTCACGGGATCGAAGTCTGCCACGGCCGTGGCTCCCGTGCCCCCGCCGCCAGTGAGATAGACGATCGGACGGCCGATGTAGCCCGTCCCGTTGGCGGTGACCGGGATGCTGCTCACGCCGCTGCCGGCCGGGGCCAGCAGGGGCTGGGACACGGTGACATTCTTTCCATTGGTATCAATTGTCGCGCCTTCGGAGTAGACGTAGGCCCCGTCAATATTGCTGCCGCCCATCAGGGTGACATTGGTGCTGTTCGCCTTGAGCGTACCGCCGTGGAAGTTGACGAGCGCGGTGCCGTTCGCCTGCGTGGCCTTGATGATATTCGTCTGCACCGTGCCGCCGGTGCCGATGTTCAGCACGCCGACCATGTCGGTCGCGGTGGTGGCCACAGAGATGCGCATGAGGTCGAGCGCGGTGGCATTCCCGGCCGAAGTGAGGCTGCCTGTACCGCTCACGTTGATCACTGCCTGCCCGCCCTTGTTGTTCTGCGTGTCGTTGTTGTTCATGAACAGGCCGACCTGGGTCGCGCTGTTCGGGAGCTCGAAGGTTCCGCCCGAGATGTTCAGCTGTCCATATTGGGTGGTGTTACCACGGTTCAAATAGAACCACCCGGAATTTGCCACCTTGCCCTGGAGGACATCCATCACGCCGTTGCCGCCGAGGTTGGCCGTCGTCGATGCGCTTGTGGTTCCGATGCCGACTTCAACAATGCTCGTCGTCGTGCTGGTATCGTGACGGTAGTAACCATACCCGCCCGTCGCATAGCCGAGAGCGAAGTTGGCGATATTCGAAGTTCCGTTAACGTTGAACGTCCCCTGGTTGTAGATCGCGCCATTCCCGCCGCTGACGGTACCGACCTGCAGCCGGCTCGCCGTGCCGGTCCCGCCGTTTTGGATCCGGAGCACGGAATTTCCGGCGGTGCCGCCGACGAGGAGGCTGTTGGCGGTGGTGGCAAGCGTCGTGGTGAACGAGGCCCCGTTGGCGATGCTCAGGGTGCCCGCGCTGACCGTCGTGAGGCCGCCGTAGGTATTCACGCCCGTGAGGGTGAGCGTGCCGTTCCCGGTCTTTGTCAATGCCCCGCTGGTCGCCGCGCCGGTGGCTCCGGCAAGCGACAAATTATTGGTCGTGTCGATTGTGGCCGTGATCCCCGCGTTGATCGTGAACGCCCGGTCGGACGTCGCGTTGGCCCCGGTATATTTCAGCGTGCCGCCATTGAACACGATGTTCGATGCCGCCGCCGTCGCCTGGCCGAGATTGCCCGCCACGCCACCATTCCCGATGGTGCCCACGCTGAGCGTGCCTGCGGTGATCGTGGTGACTCCGGTGTAGGCGTTCGTGCCGCCGAGTGTCAGCGTGTTGGTCCCCCGCTTGGTGAGCCCAAGATTTGTCGCGGTGATATTCGAGCTGTATGAACCCGAGAGGTTCGTGGTGTCAAAAGCCAGAGCAGATCCTGCGGCAAAGCCGGACCCGTTTGCGGAAAGCAGGCCATCCACCTCCCCGCTCGTCCAATCCGCGGCCCCACCATAGCTGATGGCCAGCGTGGCGGCATTCGCCACGGAGACATTGCCGGAAACGCTGTAATTGGAAAGTGCCGCGGCTTTGGAAAATTGCAGTGTTCCTGCAGAGACCGTGGTCCCGTTGGTGTAGCTGTTCGTGCCGCTCAGAATCACAGTATCCGTGCCGGTTTTTGTAACCGAAGTCGCGCCACCGCTGTCGGTCAGATTGCTGCTGACCGTGAGTGTGGCCGTGCCGCCGCCGAAGAGATAGGCCTGCGCGTTTGGCGTCAATGCTCCGCTGTAGGTCACGGCCGCCGTGGCCCCGAGGCTTGCTGAGGCGAACCCGGTGAAGTCCAGGGCATTCGCGCTGGCGAGGTTCAGCGCGATCGTGCCGGTCGAACTTTGCACGATGCGGTCCAGGAACGTGCTGTCGATCGCATAGCCGGCCGAGGCAATGCCGCCGGTGTTCACCGTGATGCTCCGGTTAGCGCTCGCGGCCGGGAGCGCAGTGGCGGCGTTGTAGCGCAGGGTTCCCGAAGTGATGGTCGTTGACCCGGTGAAGGCGCTGTTGTTGCCAGAGAGGAGCAAGGTATTCGTGCCGTTCTGGGTAACGCTCCCGACCATCGCCCCGAGATTTCCGGCAATCGTCGTGACCACACCGGCGCTCGTGCCGATGTTGCTCAAGGCGATCGTCCCGTTTCCTGCCGTGCCGATGCTGTGGTTGATGATCAGGGTTCTGGTACCCGCGTTGC
>Ga0209398_1000982_pt1 | contig 15777 bp, 13 predicted proteins | sample AshMeaBigSpring_FD_184125 | JGI IMG/M metagenome (GOLD analysis project Ga0209398, IMG submission 184125) | Groundwater microbial communities from Big Spring, Nevada to study Microbial Dark Matter (Phase II) - Ash Meadows Big Spring (SPAdes)... | ecosystem: Environmental > Aquatic > Deep... | reverse complement strand
AAATCGAATCCGCGTTGTTACATAAATTTACTGCCGTTTCGCTTGGCAGCACCCGCTTACGAACCGAAACAGCCGGTGTAGTGGCTGCCACTTTACTAGCCAATTACTAAGTTTTTGTTTACTTTTTCGGTTCTACAGAATGTATTCACCATACTAATGGCGATTCTTTTGTACTGCTGTTTATACTCCATTGACTATTTTCTTCTGCACTAGAATTTTTTTGGGGGGCGTTCCCCTTCGGGTCGGGCCTTTTGCTTTTACTCCTCGCCGCCACCTTTCAGGATGTCGGCTGTGGGGTAACCGCGTCAGTCCCTAACGCAAAATACCTCCTCATAAATGAACATTGGATGTATCAATAAAGATGAATAGAATAAATACAGATGAATGGTGCCAACGCCACTGCCGCTTTATACGTAGCAATAGCCCCTGGCTCACACCAATACTCATCTAAGGGCGCCAAGCCCTTACAAAAAAAGCGCACTAGTTAGGGTACTTGTATGTACTTGTGAATTTGCAAACTCAACTGCCATTTAGGATTTTGCTGTATGTAACTCACTATCAAAGGGGTTATTTCGGTCGCTTTATCCCATTCGGGCTGTAAATACAATTTACAATTTGGCGCAACCTGTTGGGCATAGGTTTCGGCCCATGCAAAATCGTGCTTATTGAATACTACCACTTTGAGCTCGTTAGCCTGCGGTACTACTTCGGGTAAGGGTGCCTTGAATTTTTTGGGCGAAAGGCATATCCAATTCCAATTACCGCTCAAAGGAGAAGATCCCGATGTTTCTATATTGGTAGCAAATCCTGCTTGTTGCAACTGTTGAGTAAGGAGTGATAAATCGTGCATCAGCGGCTCGCCACCAGTAACCACTACAAGTGGCTTAGGCACATTTGGGGGCACTGATTGTATGGCGGTGGCAACTATTTGCTGAATGGAAATCATCGGATGTGCAGCGGCATTCCAACTCTCTTTTACATCGCACCACACACAACCCACATCGCATCCGCCAAGGCGAATAAAATAGGCCGCATGCCCTTGGTAAAAGCCTTCGCCTTGTAGGGTGTAAAAGGATTCCATTACTGGCAAAAAGCTATTAGAAAGGGCTGCCGACATGAAGCGTGGGATATAATAAAATGAATTAATTAAACTTATTGAGATAGGCTTGCAGGGTATTTTGCAATAAACCTGCTATGGTCATGAGGCCAACGCCACCCGGAACCGGTGTAATGGCCGTAGTAAGCGGAGCCACTTGTTCAAAAGCTACATCCCCTTTAATTTTAAAACCTTTTGCAGTACTAGCATCGGCAACACGTGTAATGCCTACATCAATAACAATGGCACCGGGCTTTACCATATCGGCAGTCACAAATTCGGGTTTGCCCAATGCCGCTACCAAAATATCGGCTTGCAAACAAAACTCCTTTAAATTGGGCGTGTGGGAGTGGCAAACGGTAACCGTACAATTGCCGTAAGCATGGCTGCTGCTTAACAGAATGCTCATAGGTCGGCCAACAATATTGCTTCTACCAATGATAACAGCATGTTTACCTTTGGTTGATATTTGGTAATATTCCAACATCAACATGATACCATAGGGTGTTGCCGGCACAAAAGTGGGCAACCCTTGTACCAATTTACCTACACTCACCGGATGAAATCCATCCACATCTTTGTCGGCACTAATGGTTTCAATTACTTTAGGCTCACTAATGTGCTTAGGTAATGGTAATTGTACCAAAATACCATCTATTGCATCGTCGTTATTTAAAGTTTCGATTTGTTGGAGTAAAACACTTTCAGGAACATCGTTTTCCAAGCGAATAAGGGTGGAGCCAAATCCAATTTCGGCACAATTTTTTACTTTGCTAGCTACATAGGTTTCACTAGCACCGTTGTTCCCAACAATGATAACGGCCAAGTGTGGAGGACGTTTCCCTTCTGCTACCAAATTGGCTACGGTACTTTTCAGTTTGTCTTTAACTGCTTGCGAAGCAATTTTTCCGTCGAGTATTTGCATGGCGCAAAGGTAAAGATTAAGCGGCATGATACGTACGCAATACCAAAAACTACGTACAAATCGATTTTTTTGCCCAATTCATTAGTTTATTATCTACAAATTGGGTGTGGTAGGCTATACATATTCATGCGTTTGTCGTTCCCGAATATCGGTTTCTTTAGGAATAGGTAAGCGAATACATTCGGCCTTAAAATAATGCTGAAATACGGTTTTGTAAAACCAAATGACATCTTCAATATTGGCATGACCGTGAATGTCGGCCAATTTAAAAATCAGCAAATACAGCAGACCTGCCCCCGGCACCGGATGAATATTGTTGTTGATGATTTGCCAAGTTGCATAATCGGGCTCTAAACCGTCTTTTTTAAATTCACGAAATAGTCCGTAAGAAATATCGTGTTGTTCCACAATCCAATAAATTCGCTTTTTTTCTGCCAAACTCAACAAAGGGCTATCGTCCAAAATTTCTTTTGCTGCTTTTACACCCACTACAGAATGGCGATTGATGACAATCTGTTTGGTTAGTGGATGCACTACATACTGCGATTTATCGTCTTCTGTTTTACCAATATCGTGTAGTAAGGCTACCAAAACCAATTCGTCCCTTATTTTTCGCTTATCCAATCCCAATGCTTCGATTAGCAAAAACATTTCTTGCAAAAAATGATTGGTTTGATTGGTAAAAATTTGCTCTACCAAGTGCGTAACGGCCAATAAATGATCGGTTAGCATAATACCGTGTGTAGCGTGGTAGTGCCTATCGGGACAACTACAGGCTTTTTGCCACCAATGTGATTGCTGTATTTGTTGTTCTAAAACCTGCATGCACTAAAATAGCCTTGTTGTTGATAGGATTTGGTTGTAATGGCAAGATACGTTTTTCAAAGTAAAAACATTGATAATCAATGAAATGCTTGGTGCCTCAATCAGGTATTTAAGAATAAATACGCAATGAATTGCCCGATAAAGCCGTTTTGTACTGCGTAAGTGCCTTTGTAGCCGGTCCGTTAGTTACAGTACCTGCTTCTGAAAAGGTAGCACCGTGGTTACCACAAAAAAAACGTTGATTGGTAGCCTGATACACCACTTGTGTGCCTTCGTGGGTGCAGGATTTGGATACTGCTATGTAGTTACCAGCGTTGGTACGGGCAACAATTACACCGTTACTATACACATAACCGCCATTTGTAGCCAAAGCGGCATTTGCAGCATCACTTAAGTTGAGTGTAAAATCAATATTGGTTCCAGAACTTGATGAATTTGCCGATTTTGAACAGCCGCCCAAACAAGCGGTAGCCAATAATGAAGCCGACCCAAGGCCAAGTAAAGACAAAAATTCTTTTCTATCCATGATTGTTCTATTTTATGAATTAAATGTAATGAAAAATGAACAGCTTTTTTGCTAAAATTTATCTAAACCATGGTATATTTTGCACAATCCGTGCATCAAAAATTCAGTTAGCTACAAGACTTTAAATGCAGTTTGTAACTGTTTCTTACCTTTGCACTTCACATAGAGATTTAGCGTAATGGTATATCTTACAAGATTAGAACATTTTAATGCAGCCCACAAGTTGTACAACCCAAATTGGTCGAAAGAAAAAAATGAGGAAGTGTTTGGCTTATGTGCCAATGAAAATTGGCATGGGCACAATTTTGATTTGTTTGTTACGATAAAAGGGACACCCGACCCAGATACTGGCTTTTTGATGGATGTAAAGCAGTTGAGCAAATTAGTACAAGCACATGCCATCAAGAAATTAGACCATAAAAACTTGAACTTGGATGTTGACTTTTTACAAGGTAAAATGTGCAGCACCGAAAATTTGGCTATTGGTATTTGGCAGCAAATAGCCCCTCACTTGCCGCAAACTGTACAATTGCACTGCATCAAATTGTACGAAACACCACGCATTTATGTGGAGTATTATGGGGAATAATAAAACACATAGCCATATCCGGCAAAGTGGCATAATATAAATAAAATACCCATAAGCTGTTATGTTACAAAACAACTTATGGGTAAAATGCAGTTATTACGAATATTCAAATACATCAACGAAACAGAACAAGCGCAATAGCAAGTGTTATTAGTACATTGAAGGTTTGGGCTATTAAAAAAGCATACAATGGTTTTCTATTTTCATGCTTAAACAAGTCGCTGATTTTGGTTTCTAAGCCAATACTTGTAAAAGCAAGGGTAAACCATAAACTTTGCAAATTTTTAAAACTCCCTTTTACTTCGGTAATAACAGTAGGTGAAATGATGACTGAAAAAATCAATGATGCGGCAACAAAGCCAATAACAAACTTGGGAAACCGCTCCCAAATAACACGGAAGGAAGGTTTTTCTGTTGCGCCCCCTACTTCGGGCTGTTTGGTATAAGACCAATAAATAGAGATGGCAAATGCCGCAATACCAAGCAGAACATTTTGCGAAAACTTAACAATGGTACTTATTTTCAGTGCCTTTTCGCCCACCAAAGTACCCGAAGCTACCACCGCCCCTGTAGTATCAATAGTGCCGCCCAACCAAGCGCCTGTAACCTCTTGCGACAAACCTAAGTAGTGTGCTAAGTAAGGCATACCAATCATCATGGGTATGGCGGTGATAAGCACCAAAGAGATAACATAGGATAGTTTTTTGGAGTCGCCTTTAATAGCTCCGGAGGTAGCTATAGCAGCAGAAACACCACAAATAGATACCGCACTAGCCAGCATCATCGTCATTTCGCTATCTACTTTTAACTTTTTACATACCCAATAAGCAACATACCAAACCGACACTACTACCAACAATGCTTGTATTAACCCCAATGTACCTGCTTTTAAAATATCGCCAAATAGAACACTTGTTCCAAGTAGTATTAAACCAACTTTTACGTATAACTCTGTAGATAGTGCCTGTTTAAGCCAAGCGGGAATAGTGAACAAATTGCTCAATAATAGGCCTATAGATAAACTAATAATTACCGCCTCTAAATTTAGCCCACGTACTTGTGCGCTGCCGGCAACTATAAGCGCTACTACAGTAAGCATGTATACAAGCGGAAAACCAACCAACATGCTTTTAATAGATTTGCCGGTAACTAGCGCACCCAACGCAGCAACAACTGTTACAAATACCCATTGCCAAAGTAGTAGTTGAATATTGTGTGTGGAAAAAACTTTGTAAACCAAATCAGTACCATTGCTCCAGTTGTATACGGGTATTGGCAACACAAAGCCGGAAAGGGTAACTACAATGGTTATAAAGCCGAGCAAAACAACTGCCCAATCTTCATGCAGCATCAAATTTTGTTGCCTTATTTTCATACAATTTTCTTATCACTTATTTTAATGCTACTAATTTAGCGTCTAACTCATTTTTTAAATTTTTAAGCCCGGTACGTTGCAACACAATGTTGCCACGGTTGTACAAAATGATGTAGGGAAATGCGGTTACTGTTTTAAGTGAGGCAATTAACTGCGGACTATCTTCCAACTCTAATTCAACCACTTTTAATGCTGCTCCATACTCTTTTCTCAAAGAATCTAAAATAGGTTTTACACGTTTACAAGCACCACAGTACTCCGAGCCAATATCTACCAATACCAATTTGTTATCTGCAATAATTTTATTGTACACCTCTAAAGCCAACCCTTTTGATGAAGAGGTAAAATAGGGCTGCCCGCTACCAACCCAGCTGCCAATACCAGCCAACAAATCGTGCACATCGGTAAAGCCTTTGCTAATTAAATCTTTTGCCAAAGCTGTGCTTCTGCCGTTTTGGATAGAGTAAATTAAAACAGGTTTGGTTTTATCAAGGGCATTGATACGCTGTTCAAAACCCGGCACTTGCGCGTTGATATTGATGGCATTGTAAAGATGATTTTTGGCAAACTCTTCCGGACCACGGGCATCTACAATTTGTACCTTTGGATCTTGCTTTATTTTGGCAATAAAGGTTTGAATATCAATAGTTATATCGTTGGTTTGTGCCAATAACCCTCCAATTGAAAAGAAAGTAGCTACCAATAAAAGAAGTTGCTTTTTCATGTTTTGTTTTTTTGTTTATTTAAAATTTCAAATTAATTATATCCCTCATTTTGGGTAAGCAAGGGGTTAGATAAGATATCTTGTTTGGGCAATGGAAAGCGGAGTTTGTAAGCATCTGCTATTTTCAACTGTGTTTGCGCTGTTTTTGTTCTTATCAAATCGAACCAACGGTGGCTTTCAAATGCCAGCTCCAATCTACGTTCATCCTGAATTTTATTAAACAAATCGGTTGCATCGGTAACAGATACAATTGTGGGCACCTTTGCTCGTGAGCGAATTGCATTTAAATCGCTTAACCCTCCGTCAGTATTGTTTTGTTTGGCTCTTGCTTCTGCTCTTATCAGGTATAATTCGGCAAGGCGAATGGCAAACACTTGGTCATCACCCGTAGCAATTTTAAAGTTCATGTTTCCATAGGTTACTCCAGCAATGGTTAACAACAATGCCGAACGTTCACCACCTTTTGCGGGGTCTTTTAACAAAGCAATCAAATCGTCTGTAGGCAATAATTCCCTCCTACCACCGGTAACGTTGCTCGCAAACCAATTGGTTGCCCACGTATTTTTATTGTTCACAGTATAGGCAATTTCAAAAACAGATTCGGTGGTATTTTTGGTGGTATAAAAAGCACTGTAAGGTGCTACTAATTTAAAATCGGTCGTATTGTTAATAACCTCAGTAGCATTTGCCTCGGCTTTTTGCCAATTTTCCATATACAAATACAAACGGGCTTTCAATGCTTTGGCTGTGTACAAATTTGCTCTATTTCTATTAACTGTAGTGGGTAGCAGCGCTATGGCACTATCCAAATCACGTTCAATTTGTTCGTATACTTTTTCAATTTCTACATTTGGTAGAGCACTTTGAACTGAGGTGGTAGGCTTTAGTTGAATAGGCACTTTACCCCAAATACGGGCTAAATCAAAGTAGCTGTACGCCCTAATAAAAAAAGCTTCTCCCCGATGGTTGTTGCGATTGGTTTGTGTGTATGTAACATCGTTAATGGTGGGCACCACTTGTATGATGTGGTTGGTGAGATTGATGGTTTTGTAAATACCACCCCAAAGCTCTAAAACACGGGTATTGGTTGCAAAAATATCGTGCACCCAAAACTCCCGATTGGTAGGCGTGTTGCCTACCCATTTTACGTTATCGCCGGAAAGGTTGACAACATATCGAAAAGTATTGCCCTGGTAGGCATTGGCGCCAAGTGTACTGTATGCCCCAATTACTGCTGCCGAAGCGCTCTTTTTGTCTACAATAGCTCCAGCATCGCTAACATACAATTCGGAGGTGGTGTCTAGCACCTTGGTGCAAGATGCCAATAAAATTGGTGCAAAAAACAAGTATAATATATGTTTTAGTTTAAAAACTAGCATGGTTGTTTTTTTAAAAATGTGAAAAAATTAGCAATTAAAATCCGATGTTAAAACCAGCTTGTATGGTTCTTGGTTGTGGCGCAATTGCTTGATCGTATCCTAGAACATTATCGTCGTTTGCTACTGTATTCACTTCAGGATCTACCCCTTTGTATTTGGTGATGGTAAATAAATTAGTTGCCATTAAATACACCCTTAGCGAGGAAATTTTAGCGTGTTTTAGTAATTCTTTGGGCAAGGTATAGCCAACAGAAATGTTTCTAAAACGTATGAACGAACCATCTTCCATGAAGCGGCTAGGGATAATACTAGCATTGTTGCCGGTAGCAGTTAAACGTGGCACGTCTGTAATATCTCCATCTTTTTGCCAGCGACCTAATTGTTCTTGCTGCATGGCAAAAACCCCATTTCTAGATCCGCCGTGTCCCATACGATAGCGGGTATTGTTCCATATTTTATTGCCGATGGAATAATAAATAAATGCTCGAACATCAATATTTTTAAAGAGGGTGAACTCGTTAGAAAAACTGCCAAAATAGCTAGGCCAAGCATTGCCTACAATTTGCAAATCGGCGTCGCTGAGTTTGCCATCTTTGTTTACATCGTCGAACAAAACATCACCCGTTTTTGGATTGACACCCAATTGCTTGTGTACATAAAAAGAATACAATGGCGATCCTTCTTTAATGATTCCCTGACCACCACTTTTCAAAATGGGGATATCCAATTTTTCTACATTGTTTCGGTTTGTGGAAATATTAAAACTACTATTCCAGCTAAAATTTTTACTTCTAATAATCTCTCCGTTTAATGTCAATTCTATACCCTTATTACTCATTGCACCTGCATTGGCAAAAATGGATGAAAAACCTAATTGACTAGGTACGGGTAGTTGTAACAATAAATCGGTAGTTTGTTTGTTGTAATAATTAAACTCTGCGGTAAGCCGGTTTTTGAATAAACCAAACTCGATTCCAAGGTTTAACTGTTTGGTTGTTTCCCACCGCAAATCTGGGTTTGGCAATTGAAATGGCGTAATTCCGGATACGTCTTGGTACGTATTTCCACCGCTCCACAAGCCTTTGGCGGCAAAATCGGGAATGCCATTTTGGTTGCCGGTACTACCATAACTTGCTTTGAATTTGAGCTCGGAAAATACCTTAAGGTTTTTTATAAATTCTTCCTGACCAGCTCGCCATGAAAAACCGGCTGCGGGAAAATAACCCCATTGGTGTTCAGCACCAAAACGAGAGGAAGCATCGGCCCTTAAATCAACATCAAGTGTATACTTCCTTTTATAGCTATAACTTACCCGGCTAAAATAGGAAAGCAAGCTAGCATCGGTAATAGTAGAAGTTCCGGTTTGTACAGCCGCCGATGCAATGCGCGAAAACTGATCGGTTGGAAACCCAGTACCAGTAACTGATGTGTTTTCAAAGGATTCTTTTTGCACCGTATTACCCACCATAGCATTAATACTATGCTTATTGGCAAATGTGGTGTTATAAGTAATTACTTGTTCGTTAATTAAGGTTACATTGCGCGTTAAGGCAGAGGTGGCAGTACCATTAATTGGTGCTTGACCTTGCTGCATTTTGGAATTGAAATAATTGTCTTCCTTGTTTTCACTAAAATCAATGCTCCAGCTTGTTTTAAATTTTAAGCCCGGCAATACGGCATACTCACCGTAAATATTTCCAATACCCCTTGTCCCTTTTGCGTCGAACTTAATTTCGCTAATTGCTGCAACCGGATTTTCAAAAAGCGATGGGCGCGCATAACTGCCATCGGCATTATACAGAGGAAAATAGGTAGGTGTATACAAAGCACCATTTACAGCACCGTAAGGCACGTTGTTATTGGGACTCATTTTTCTTGATGTGCTAACCCCGTTAATACTCACCCCAATTTTTAACTGTTTGCGTAATTGATGGTCGAGATTTACTTTGGCGGTAATGCGTTGAAAGCCGTCTGGTTTCACAATTGCTTCTTGTTTAAAAAAATTGCCCCCAACATAATAAGTAGTTTTTTCATCGCCTCCGGTAAAAGATGCATCTAAATTGTGGGTAGGTGCCGATTGAAATACCAAACCAATTCTATTAACAGTAATTTGTTCCTCCGGTAAGCCAAGTCCACCCTCCGCTTTTGGTCTAAATGGCCGTGTAGCAAATGGCTTACCATCATTGGCCCAAGTTTCATTTTGTAAAATGGCTTCTTGCTGACCGGTTAATGTTGGCCAAAATTTCCTAGCTTCAGATACACCATAATAATAGCCAATATTAATTTTTGATTTACTATTTAATTTGCCATGTTTCGTGGTAATTAATATCACCCCATTGGCGCCTCTAGAACCATAGATAGCCGTTGCATTGGCATCTTTTAATACCTCGATAGATTCAATATCAGCAGGATTTAAATCTGCTATAGGCGATGTTTGTTGTCCGCCTGTAGTAATACTTTGCAATGTGCGATTATTGATAAAAACACCGTCAACAATATACAATGGATCGTTGCTAGCATTGATAGAAGTAGTACCGCGTATGCGTAAAAACACTTTAGAACCAGGAACAGAAGTATTGGCAGTTGCCAATACACCACCTGCTTGACCTTGCAGCAATTGGTCTAATCCTGCGGCAGGAACATTCGTAATTTTATTAGGTGCTATTGTTGAAACTGCACTAGTAACCGTTTTTCGACTTTGCTCACCATAACCAACTACCACTACATCGCTCAATTGCTCATCACTTTCTTGAAGTGCAATAAATACATGACCATATTCACTAATTGGAAGCTCAAGCGTTTTGTAACCCACATAACTTATTACATATACGAGGGGTACGCGCTGTGCCGTAATAAACTTGAATTCGCCGTTTTTATCCGTTACCACTGCGTGCGTGGTGCCTTTCATTTGCACAGTAGCTCCTTGCAAAGCTGTTTTGGATTTGCTATCGATAACTTTCCCTAACAGTGAGACGTTTTTGGGCTGAGCAAATGCATAGCCTGTACTAATAATAACTGCCCAAACCCACAAAATGGCCAACTTGGCGTAAAATTTTATAAAATTATTTTGCATTGTAACTTTTTTAAATAAATATTGCACATACCTAAACGGGAAGAAAATTTATACGTACCTATAATGCACCTGTAAAAACAATTGAATAAAGTACCACCCAATATTCAAAAGCTTGAACAGGATGCATTATAGGCACGACAATACATGCCAGAAGATTACTGTATGGAAAAAAGTGGAACTAGCAACAACAACTGTTATTGACAAATAGATGCGAGGGTACCACCAGAATGCTTTGATGTGCAGCTTTAATACGCTGCAAGGAGATTGTAAACATTGAAAGCAATTTTAAAAATTCAGTATACTATTTGTTGGTGGTAAACAAGTAGTATTTAATAGTCTATCTTTTCAGTAGGCAAATCTACTGCTAAAATTGATTCCGCAATAACTTTTCTTAAAAAAAAGTGAAAAAATAATTAAAGATGGTTGATACAGTGCAGTAAAGAGGCCGAACCGAAATAGGTAATCTTTTTAAAATTTATTGACTATCAAATGGGAGTCCAATTTTTATCAAACTGTCTAATGCGCCTATGCTGATTGCACGCTTATTGCCTAGTAGGTGTAATGTGTCGGCGGCTTTTCCACTTCTATGTCCTGACCTACAGTAAAGATAGAGGGGTTTGTTTTGGTCTAGCGAAGCGATTTTTTCAATAAAGTCCCGGGATTTATAATCAATATTCTGTGCATAGCGAATGTGTTTGACTTTGAATTCCTCTGGTGTTCTTACATCTATTAAATAAGCTTTATGCTTTTTTGCATGTTTGATCATTTTTCGAGCTGCTTTAGCGGATAGCGAAATGGACTGTTTTTTAAAATTGGGCGTTGTAGTGTCTTTTTGTGACAACTGAATGGAAGTGGCATAATCAAAAGGGGAGGTAAACAATCTGGCAAAGCTCTGTTGTACAGCAAATAAAAATGTACCAAACAATAGGTAAGCAACTAATGAAGAATAAGTTCTAATGGAATTGTTGGAGTTGCTATTCATTTTGATGGGTATTTATGTGTAGAATGTAAAATAACAGTGTATAGGGTAACAAACAACCGTTGAGCAAAAAAGTACTTGGAAAAAAGCAATTTGACTGCAGTCCATCATCCCGAAAAAAGAAAACCTCCTTTACAAAAACTGTAAAGGAGGTCTCATTTAAGCTAACAGTGTAGTATTAATTGGCGCTTGCCATTAAATCGATACTGCGATTGATAAAATTGGTAAGGTCATTTCCTTTTAACAACCCTTGCGATAACAAGGCCAAATCGGCTAACGAACGTACTTGTTTTTCTTGTTTTACGGTGTCGGCTTCTTTTAACAATGTTTGGTACAAACTGTGGTTACCGTTTACTGTTAGGGTAACTTCATCGGGCATTGTTGCGTAAAATGCGGCCATACCGCCACCAATTGCACCCATGTCTTTCATTCTGCGCATAAACTCAGGTCTAGTAGCAATAACCGGAGGTGCATCGTTACTCAAGCCTTTTACTTCCACCGTTAAATGCAGGTTGCTAACAGGCACTTCAAACAACTTTTTGAGGTTTTCGGATTCCTCTTTGCTTAGCACACTTTCCGCATGTTCTTGTTTGTCAATCAAGTTATCTGTAATATCAGCATCTACCCTATTAAACGCCACTTGTTCCCATTTCATTTCCATGTGGTTGATGAAAGAAGCATCTACCAACGTTTCAGCTTTTACTACCAAGTAACCTTTGTTTTTGGCAGCCTGAATGTAAGCATCTTGCTGTATAGGGTCGGTGGTATACAAAATAACATGCTTGCCATCTTTGTTTTTTTGCAAAGATTCGGTAGCGGTTTTGTATTCTTCGAGGGTGTAAAATTTCTTTTCAGTGGCATCTTCCATTACCAAAAACTTATTGGCTTTTTCCAAAAACTTGTCGTCGGTCATCATACCATATTTTACAAACAAGCCAAGGCTTTCCCATTTTTCTTCAAAATTGGAGCGTTCGTTGCGGAAAAGCTCGTCCAATTTATCGGCTACTTTTTTGGTGATGTGTGCATTGATTTTTTTCACATTCGGGTCGCCCTGCAAGTAACTACGGCTTACGTTAAGTGGAATATCCGGGCTGTCAATAACACCTTGCAGCAGCATTAAAAATTCTGGAACAATGTCTTTTACTTCATCCGTTACAAATACTTGATTGCAATACAGTTGTATTTTGTCTTTTTGAATTTCGTAGCTCTGCTTTATTTTCGGGAAGTACAAAATGCCGGTAAGATTGAACGGAAAATCAACATTTAAATGAATCCAAAACAACGGCGTTTCATTAAACGGATACAGTTCTTTATAAAAATTTTCGTAGTCTTCTTTGGTTAACTCGCTTGGTTTTTTTACCCAAATTGGGTTGGTATTGTTGATGCTTTTGGGTTCGTCGCCTTCTTTTTTTTCTTCTGCTACATCGGTAAAGAAAATAGGAATAGGTAAAAATTTACAAAAGCGTGTTAGTATATTTTTTATACGGCTTGCTTCTAAAAATTCGGCACTTTCTTCGTTAATGTGCAATACAATTTTGGTGCCTCTTTCATTGTAATCAACATTGTACAATTCAAATTCGGGACTTCCATCGCAACTCCAATACACTCCGCTAGCATCTTTGTAGCTTTTGGTATAAATTTCTACTTTGCTACTCACCATAAAGGCACTGTAAAAACCCAAACCAAAATGACCAATTACGCTAGCATCTTTGTATTTGTTCACAAACTCTTCTGCCCCGCTAAATGCCACTTGGTTAATGTACTTGTCCACCTCTTCGGCAGTCATACCAATACCTTTATCGGTAATGGTGAGGGTTTTTTCTTTCGCGTCCAATGTTACATCAATTCGTAAATCGCCTAACTCTCCTTTTGCCTCGCCAATACTGCTGAGTGTTTTTAATTTTTGACAGGCATCGGTGGCATTACTCACCAATTCGCGAACAAATATTTCATGATCGCTATACAAAAACTTTTTAATAATAGGGAAAATGTTTTCGGTTTGTACCCTAATCTGACCTTTTTGCATATCTGTAATGTTTTTATAGTGAAAACTGTGCAATTGTATACCACTTCAAACACAATACCAAGTAGCTATTGGCTGACAACTTGGCAAAAAACGAAGAGAAATTAGGGCTGTAATCGACAGTTCCTTTTTTGCCTTTTCTTCAAAAAATTTAAGTTACGCACCATAAAAAAGATAACACCGGTATGCTTTACATTTACCAAATGATAAAGGTATTGGTAACTGCAGCTACACCGTTCGAGTGGCATTTAGCTTCCCAACTGCTGCCGGCATATGTGGCAACAAACAATCCAACTTTGCAAGTACAATTTTGTACCACTGGAGTAGGAATGTTAGCCACCACCTATTCTCTCATGCACTTATTGCGTTTACACAAACCGCAAATAGTCATACAAATAGGCATTGCCGGTGCTTTCAGTCGAGAAATCGCCTTGGGTACAGTAACCGCGGTGCAATCGGATATAGTAGGCGATATGGGCGTTTGGGAGCAGGAGCAATGGCGCACTATTTTTTCTCTCAACTTGGCACAACCAAACGAGCCTCCATTTACCAACGGACAACTTGTGAATACATGGCTGCAACCGCTAAACGTGTTGTCGCTACCCGTTGTGGATAGTGTAAGTGTTAATCAGATTACCACACAATTGCCACAGATACAAGCCTTCCGCCAACAACTGAATGTACAATTGGAAAGTATGGAAGGGGCAGCGCTACACTATGTGTGTTTACAGCAGCAAGTACCTTTTATTCAAATGCGCAGCATTAGCAATTATGTAGGCGAACGCAATAAAAGCAATTGGCGCTTGCAGCAAAGCATTGAAAATGTAAATCTATCGTTGGTAAAATGGATACAATACATGCAACAGTACCCTCCCAATTTACTATAACCAAACACTTATAGCAGAATGACATTTAATTTAGGATTTAGCCCCTGCCCAAACGATACATTCATTTTTGACGCACTTGTGCATCAAAAAATTGATACCGCCGACTATCGCTTTAATGTAGAAATGCACGATGTGCAAATACTCAATCAATTAGCTCTCCAAAACAAATTACACATTTCTAAAATTAGCTATGGCGTATTGCCTTTGGTAACACCTCATTATCATGTATTGCAAAGTGGGGGCGCTTTGGGAATGGGTGTGGGTCCTCTGCTTGTAGCCAAAAAGCAAATACCCCTAACACAAATACCCAACTGCACCATAGCTATTCCGGGGCAAAATACTACTGCGCATATATTATTTAGCCTCGCCTTTCCCCATGCGCAGCTAAAAGAGTTTATGGTGTTTCACGAAATTGAAAATGCCATTCTCAGTGGTCAAGTGGATGCCGGCGTCATTATTCATGAAAACCGATTTACTTATGCCCAAAAAGGATTGTTGCAATTGATGGACCTTGGCGCTCATTGGGAACAACAGCTGCAAGTACCCATTCCTTTAGGCGGCATTATTATAAGCAAGCAAATACCTGTTCAAATAGCCGCCACTATTAATACTTATTTACAACAAAGCATAGAGTATGCGTGGTCGCAGTTTCCTTCATTGCCGCCATTTGTTACCAATCATGCCCAAGAAATGAGTGAAGATGTGATGAGACAACACATTCAATTGTACGTAAACCATTATTCTGTACAATTGGGTACCGAAGGGCAGGCAGCCGTAAATACACTCCTACAAGTATATCGGCAGCAATATCCGCAAACCAATTTTTCAGAACCCGTTAGTTTCATCACCAGTTAAAATAGGGCGTCCTCAATTACTCACGGCTACACGGTAGCCTTTTTTTTGTTATGAGCCAAGGGCTAGTACTACTATTTAGCAACATGGGCGTTGGCACCGTTCAACGGCAACTATTCTATGCAGCAATGCCATCAACAGTATTGGCACAAATTGCTTAAAACCGATTCATGAAAAACAAAAAATAGCGAAGTGTGTCAATTGAATTTTGCGCTATATTTAATCTATTATCAATCGTTAACAACGCATGCACAAAGTCATCACATTAACATTAAATCCTTCCCTCGATAAAAGCACTCGTGTAAAGAGCCTCGTTCCCGAAAAAAAATTGCAATGTGCCTCCCCAATCGTGGAGCCAGGTGGTGGTGGCATTAATGTTTCTAGGGCATTACAACACATAGGGGTACAGTCGCAAGCCCTATACTTAGCCGGCGGCTATACTGGAGAACAGTTTAATCAATTAATGGCACAGCAGGGCGTTGCAACCAAAGCCTTCCCAATTGCCGAAAATACGCGCGACAATT
>Ga0209398_1000980_pt1 | contig 15787 bp, 9 predicted proteins | sample AshMeaBigSpring_FD_184125 | JGI IMG/M metagenome (GOLD analysis project Ga0209398, IMG submission 184125) | Groundwater microbial communities from Big Spring, Nevada to study Microbial Dark Matter (Phase II) - Ash Meadows Big Spring (SPAdes)... | ecosystem: Environmental > Aquatic > Deep... | reverse complement strand
CACCGTCTACCAGTACTTTGGCAGCCAGAATCTCGCTTACTGGACTTTGGGGCTGCCACCCTGCATTGGGCAAGCGCAGATCGATGCGGCGGCGACCACGCCAGGCTGGAGCTTTATCGACGATCCGGCGCAAGGTATCCACGCCATCCAGTGGCAGACGCCGGCTGGCGTCGACCCCATGACGGGTGAGCAGTTCACGCTGGCGTTGGTGCAGGCCTACCCCACCGGCGCCGCCAGTGCGGGCGTCGGCATCACTGCACCTGCGCCAGTAGCGCCCACCGACGCCGTCGCCGGGCCAGCTTGCCACGAGATTGTACGCATCGGCAACACCACCGAACTCCCGGCCGGTGGTCAGCTTGAGGTGCAAAAACAAGTGCTGCCAGCCAACGACAGCGGCTACTTCAACCTTGCCATCGACGGCGTCATCTACGCCACCGACGTGCGCAACGGCGGCACGACTGGCAAACAGGCTGTACCGGCGGGCGTACACATCGTCGGCGAAGGCGGCGGCAGCCAGACCGACCTGGACGACTACATGCGTGGATTGAGTTGCACCGAACGCAACAACGGCAGCACCTGGGCGCCGGACGTCACCGGCGCGGTGAATGTCGATATCGGCGATGATGTTGTCTGCACCTTCACCAATATCCGACGCGGCGCCATCCGCATTGTGAAGCAGGTGGTAGGAATCGCCGGCGCCGACTGGGCGTTTGCCAGCAGCGGGCTGGGCGCCTTCACCCTACCGGCAGCCGGTGGGCAACAGGACTTCATGCGGCTGGCTCCGGGTGCGTACACTGTTGCCGAGGCGCCCGTCGCCGGGTGGAGCCTGGCCGGGCTGACCTGCGTCGACCCCGACAACGGCACCGCCGCCGATCTAGCAACGGGTACAGCGGCCATCGATCTCGACCCCGGTGAGACGGTCGTCTGCACCTTTGCAAACGTTGCCGACGCCGGGCGGCTGACGATTGTCAAGCAGGTGAACGGCGTGAGCGATTCGCCCTGGTTCTTCGAGAGCGCGCTGGGCGCGTTCACCCTGCCGGCAGCGGGCGGCACACAGACCTTTGCGTCCGTGGCGCCGGGCGTCTATAACGTGCTGGAAAGCGCAAAGGAAGGCTGGCACGTCGAAGCAATCACCTGCAATGACCCCGATGGCGCAACCGTCGTTGATATTGTGGCGGGCAGCGCCGCAGTTGACGTTGACGCAAACGAAGACATCGTCTGCACCTTTGTCAACGCACCAGGGCGCCCGGCAGTGGCGCTGGACAAGAACGTCAGCGCACCCGTCGTCTACCCGAATCAGGTCGTGACCTACACCTTTGCCGTTGCCAACGCCGGTGAGACCCCGCTGCGCGATGTGCGCGTCGAGGATGATCAATGCGCGGTGGCGCCGGTCATGGCGGGCGACTTCAATGCGGGCGACGCCGATCAGGACAATCAACTGGATATCGGCGAGATGTGGGGCTTCCTCTGCACCAACGCACTGGCAGCGGACACAACCAACATCGCCAACGCCTACGCTGAAGCGCCGTGGGGCGAGGCCGTCTGGGCGACCGACAGCGTCGCCGTGGATGTGATCGCACCGCAGATCGCCCTGGACAAACAAGCGGATCGCAGTGTGGTGCATGCTGGTGAAACGGTCAACTATCAAATCGTTGCCCGCAACACCGGGGATACGCCGCTCTACAATGTCGTCGTCGAAGATGGGCTGGCGGCCTGTGAGCTGGCCGGACCAACCGGCGACAATGGCAACGCAGCGCTCGATCCGGACGAGGCGTGGCTCTATACCTGCGCACTGGCGATCAGTGAGGAGACCGTCAACCTGGCAAGCGTCACTGGTCAGGATGTACTGGGCAATCCCTGGTACGCCGAAGACCGGGTGACGGTGGAGGTTTACACCCCTGCTATCGATCTGGTCAAATACGCCGATCGGTCGTTTGCCTACCCCAACGACACGATCAACTTCACGGTGAAGGTGCGCAATGTCGGCAACACGCCGCTGAACACGATCAAAGTCACTGACTCGCTGCCACAGTGCGCCCTGAGCGGGCCGACCGGCGATGACGGCGACGATCAGCTTGCCGTTGGCGAGGAATGGACCTACACCTGCGCGCTGACCGTCTGCCCCAGCGAAACGGCGAGCGCCAGCGGTGACGTGAGCGGCAGCGCAGTGGCGGTCGATGTCAACCGCATCTGGGATCTCGCCAGCACTGAGCCAGAATTGGCGCCGGCGTGCGTCGATCCGTCGCCAACATTGGTTGGACCGTCGTTTGGCAGTTGCTGGAGCATCGCCAACCAGTGGTTCGAATTGACGGTGGTCAACAAAGCGTCGATTCCGGCCTACATCGGCTATGACATCTACCGGGTGTCCGATTCGTTCCGCAATCTCGGTCGCTTCGATGTCGGTCAGCGCAGCGTCTTCACTGTGGTGGAAGAGGGCACGCTGCGCAAGTACATCAGTGCGAATGGTGTCGACAACTGGCAACAACTCGGTGGGACGCATACGCTGAACATTGCCAACCACATCAGCAAAGGCTATCTCTGCGCAGATCCAACGCCTGAGCCGCCGACCCCGACGCCACCGCCGGCCACACCAACGCCTGAGCCGCCCCTGCCGGCGGACGTATGCGTCGGTGATTGCTACAGTATCGAGCTTGTCAGCTACGAGCACCACAGTGACAGCAATACGACTACGGTGACGTGGCGCATCACGAATGTGTGCAATTACGCGCTGAGCTATGCCGCCTTTGAATTGCCGGCTGGTGTGACTGCGGTTTCACCTGCGGATGGCAGACGCTACACAAGCCCCAGCGGGCGCACGTACAATGTCGAGAATCCGACGAGCAACCCGTTCTACAGCATCAAGTTTGAGACCATCGGCGAAGGGATCAAAAACGGCGAATCCGAGCTGTTCACTTACACGCTCCCAGGCGTATTTGATCCAAACGCAACGATGCAGGTGAAAGCAAAGGGGGGGCAACTCTTTGACTGGCTCGTCTTCAGCCCAGCCGAGTGTACCATCCCGAATCCGATCACGCCTGAGCCTACCCCAATTCCACCGCTGTGCAGCGATGTCACCAACGTGGCAAAGGTCACGGCATTGGATGGCGGCGGGCGCGAAGTAGGCGACAGCGATACAGCTTTTGTGGCGCTGATCCATCCCGGCATTGACGTGACGAAGAGTGTCGACAAGAGTCAAATCGAGCCGGGCGAGGAGGTCAACTTCACAATCAGCATCATGAACCCTGGGGACGTAGCGCTGACCGATCTCACCATCGAAGAGTCGCTGCCAGCGTGCGCACCCACGATGGCTTCGGGCGACAACGGCAACGGCATCTTCGAACCGCTGGAGACCTGGGTCTACACTTGTGCGCTGACGCCCGCCGACGATGTGACCAACACCGTACGCGTCAGCGGGCGCGACCCGCTGGGTAAGCTCTGGTCGGATGAGGACAGCGCATCGGTGGATGTACTCATGCCAGCGCTAGTCATCGACAAGGAAGCGGATAAGACAGTCGTCTACCCAGGGGAGACCGTACACTTCACGCTACGTGTGCGCAACCAGGGCAGCGTCACACTCTCGCAGGTCAATGTGACCGACAGTATGCCGGCGTGCAATCTCTCACGCCCCACTGGTGACAACGGCAATCGCAAGCTCGATCCTGGCGAGGAGTGGGTCTACACCTGCCACGTCACCTTCTGCGCTGGCGAGCACGTGACGCCTGACGGCGGTGCAGATGATGTCAGCGCAGCCTGCCATCCAGCGCCTTCACCCGATGTGTGCAAGGATGCCACCAATGTCGGCAAGGTCACGGCCAAGGATCCGCGCGGCAAGACGCTGCGCGCCACCGACCAAGTCTTCATCGACCTGATCCGGCCAGGTATCACAGTGGTCAAGAGCGCGAACCGCACGGTCGTGCCGGCGGGCACTGAGGTGAACTTCACGATCAAGGTAAAGAACACAGGGAATACACCGCTGCACAACATCACGGTTGTCGATGAGCAGCCGGCGTGTATGCTGAGCGCCGCCACCGGTGACAACGGTAACGGCATCCTCGATCCGGGTGAACGCTGGTTGTACACCTGCGCCATGCAGATCAATGGACGCACGACGAATGTCGCCACGGCCACCGGCATCGACATGCTTGGCAACCGCTGGCGCGACAGTGGCTCAGTGCAGGTGCGCACCTCCTGCACCTGCGTGACCGTTGCTGGCGTCCAGGACACAGAGGCATGCATTGCCGCCGAGACTGAAGCCGGTGTTGACTATCACATCTACCTGCCGATGACGCGCCGGTAAGCGCCATCCGGCATCAGCTGTTGGGTCGTCATAGCGGGCACGCTCAGTAGAGCGTGCCCGCTCATTTTGTGGATTTCTTCCGTTCCTGGCAGGATCATTTGCCAACGGGCTGGGCATTGGGCAAAATGACTGTGGAAACACAATTGGTGCTTGCTATGGTTGTGAGGTGTAGTCTCACCCTCGACCTGCGAACCACCACACATTGTTCAGATACACACCGTTCAGAAAGGACGCGCAACATGAAATATCGTCGCCTCGGCAATGCCGGGCTAAAGGTCAGCGAACTCTCCTTTGGTTCCTGGGTCTCGTTTGGGACGCAGATGAATGTGGACACGGCCTACGACTGTATGGTTGCGGCGTATGGCGCAGGCGTCAACTTCTTCGACAACGCCGAGGCCTATGCGCGCGGCGAGTCGGAAGTGATCATGGGGCAGATCTTCAAGCGCGCTGGCTGGCGGCGCGCCAGCTACGTCGTCTCGACCAAATTCTACTGGGGCTTGCACGACGGCCCAAACGAGCGCAACACGCTCAACCGCAAATATCTGATGCAAGCCATCGATGGCTCGCTTGCACGTTTGGACATGGACTATGTCGATCTCATCTTCTGCCATCGTGCCGATCCACACACGCCGATCGAAGAAACCGTCTTTGCGATGCACGACATCATCCGTCAGGGCAAGGCGCTCTACTGGGGCACCTCAGAATGGAGCGCCGACGAAATCCGCGCCGCCTGGGAAATTGCCGAACGCCACCACCTGCACAAGCCGCAGATGGAGCAGCCGCAGTACAACATGCTTCACCGCGACCGCGTCGAGAAAGAATACGCTCGACTCTATGGCGACATCGGCCTGGGGCTGACGATCTGGAGTCCGCTGGCCTCTGGGTTGCTCACCGGCAAGTACAACGACGGCATCCCGGCGGACAGCCGCGGCAATCTGCCTGGCTATGAATGGCTCAAGGCGCGCCTGTCCGACCCGAATGTCCTGAAGATCGTGCGCGGGCTTCAGCCAGTAGCGGACGATCTTGGCTGCACGATGTCACAGCTTGCGATTGCCTGGACGGTCAGGAACCCCCACGTGAGTACAGTCATCACTGGCGCCAGCCGCGCTGCGCAGGTGCATGAAAACATGAAGGCGCTGGAGGTTGTCCCCCAACTCACCGATGATGTCATGGCGCGCATCGACGCCGTTCTCAAGGGCAATTAACTGTTGCACCTTTCCCATCCCTTCCAGGAAGTTGGCAGCTTCCTGGAAGGCTCACCAGGCGCATGAGATGAGTTCAGACGCACTGCCACCGGTTGCGGTGGCGCTCACACAACTGGGCATCCCTTACCGAATCTTCACCCACACTGGCCCGGTCGAGTCACTGGAGCAGGCGGCGCACGAGCGCGGGCAGCGCCCCGAACAAGTCGTGCGCAGCATCGTCTTCCGGCTGGCGCAAGATCGCTTTGCAATGGTGCTGGTCGCTGGTCCGGCACAGGTGGATTGGAAACGGCTGCGCGCACATCTGGGACAGTCGCGGCTCACAATGGCCTCCGCCGAAGAGGTGCTGGCGGTCACCGGCTACCCCATCGGCGCAGTTGGCCCATTGGGGCTGCCACAGCCACTGCCTATCTACGTCGATGATTCGCTCCTGACAGAAAGCGAAATCTCCATCGGGTCTGGCGTGCGCGGCACAACGGTAATTGTAGCGCGCACGGCCTTACTAACTGCGCTCTCCATCGCCGAGATTGGGCGCTTTCGCCAGACGACTGAGCCGTGAACGCCCGCCCTCGCCCGTTTCGATCCTCGCAACGCCGCCATGATTCAACGACAATTCACTTTTGCAACAATTACGGTTGGATGACCCTGCACTTTTGCGCCGGTTTTGCCATCCACCGTTCATGATGATTGGTGATCTCTCAGGACATCTTATGACAAATACAGCATTTCGCCATTTGAAAGCACTAAGCGTAGAAATTGGCGCTCGTCCCGGTGGTTCAGTGGGAAACCAGGCCGCCGCCGCCTACATCGAGTCGGTCTTCCGCCGTTGTGGGCTGGCCGTCGAAACCCAGGAATTTGCCTGCCCTGCCTGGGAAGAACTCGGCGCTTGGCTGTGTATGCAGAACTCGGCGCTGCCAGTGGCTGCCAACCCCTATTCCCCATCGTGCCTGGTGTCGGCGCCATTACTACCTGTCCACACACGCGCCGAGTTGGAAGACGCCGACCTGACAGGCAAATTGGTCGTACTCTACGGTGAGTTGGTGCGCCATCCGCTGCCGCCCAAAGCGTGGACTTTCAAGGACGCAGCCGATGCGCGCGTCGTTGACCTGCTGGAGGCCGGACGCCCGGCGGCGATCCTAACTGTGCAGTCGCACGCAGGCGAAATTGAGCGCCTGATCGAGGATTGGGAGTTTCGCGTGCCGTCAGCGACGGTTGGAGCGGAGATGGGCGCCATGCTGCTGCAGCATGCTGGCGAGCACGCGCGCCTGCGCATCGACACCCGCCAGAGTCGCAGCGTGACGGCCAATGTCGTCGGCCGGCTGCCAGGGCTGATCCGCCAGCAGCTTGTCCTGTGCGCCCACTATGACACCAAATTCGATACGCCGGGCGCCAGCGACAATGCCAGCGGCGTAGCGGTGATGCTGGCGCTGGCCGAGCAACTCTGTCGCCAGGAGCAGCCCTACAGCCTGGAATTTGTGGCGTTCACCAACGAAGAGTACCTGCCATTGGGCGACGACGAATATGTGCATCGGCGCGGCGCCACCTTCGACCAGATTGACGCCGTGCTCAACTTCGACGCAGTTGGACTGCGCAGCGGGCCAAACACAGTGGCTGGTTTCAACCTGGATGCCAGACTACGCGCCGAGATCGAACACACCGTGGCGCACTTCCCCGAAGTGCAGTGGACGGCGCCGTGGCCGGAGAGCAATCACTCGACCTTTACTATGCGTGGCGTTCCCGGCCTGGCCTTCACTGCCAAAGGCGACGCGCCGCCCTACCATCTCCGCTCCGATACGGTGGAGCAGATCAGCCGCCAGCGCCTGGACGAGATGATCTCCCTCGGCGGCGCGCTGACCCAAGCATTGACCGCGCGCTTGCGCGTGCCAGCATAAACGCACCTTACGCCGCCCAAACCAGAATCCCAACCAACTTGGTTTGGGCGGCAGTGCCTTGCGGCCAACCAAAACCACCAGTGGCGCTGCTCTCGCTCTCCCTCATCCTGCTTTCCGCGCTTTTTCACGCTCTGTGGAATCTGCTTGCCAAGCGCTCACATGGTGACGCCGCCTTCACAAGGATCTTCTCGGCGTTGACGATTCCGACTGGTCTTGACGGCGCTGATCACGGCGCCGGTGAGTTACATCGCGCCTGCGCGCGAGGTGAGCATCTTGTTTGGCGCGCTGTTGGGAACCTGGCTGCTGCATGAGGGCGCCGCCCATCGGCGCGCGCTGGCGGCGGGGTTGATGGTGGTCGGCATCGCGCTGCTGACGCTGGGTTGAGTTTCAGCCACCGCGTAGCCACTGCAAAACGATCACCAACAGGATGATGGTGTTGGCAATCCCAATGATTGCAGCGACCTGCCACAACCGCATACTGGTGCGGCTACGCTGCTGCACATTCACAAAGTTGTCCAGTTCGATTTGAAGGCGCGCGGCCTCGGTCTCGCTGGCGTTGAGCGCGCTGGCGTAACTTTGCTGCGTGTGATGCGCGCTGCGCTGTTCCTGGCTGAGTTGCGCCTGTAGCCCCTCATTGGCATGGAGCGCCGCCGCTAATTTCTGGTTCTGTGCGTCCAACTCGGCGCGCAAGCGTTCGATGCGCTGGTTGAGTGAGTCGATGCGGCTCTGGCTCGAACTTTCCCAGGCCGTCTTGGCGTTGTTCAGGCGATCCAGCAACGCATTCTTGCGCACTGCCTCTTGCTGAAGCCGCTCGATTTTCCGCTCAGCCTGGTCGATCTGCATCTGCAGCGCGTTTGCCGTCGTTGTGGTGCTCTGTGTAGCGGCTTCGACCTGGCGCAGAAACACAGCGCGTTCAGCCTCGAAGGTCTCACGCTCGGCAGTGCGCACCTGTTCGACTTCAGCCAGACGCGCACTCAACTCGGCATTGGCGTGCGCCTGCTGTTCCAGACGGATGCGGCTCCGCGCAAGTTCCTGCTCAACCTGCGTTAAGCGCTGGCTGGCGCGCGCCATCTCTTGCAGCGACTGGGCATAGATCGATGCAGACGAGCGCGACTCCCCCAAAACATCTGCCTTGCGTGCAGCGTCGAACGTAGCGCGTAACTGCGGGTCGGACAGCACCCGATAGGCTTCATTGATGCGCTTGATCTGCTGTTCAGCCAGGTGATGGTGTTCGGCGTTGCGCTGGTGCCGATCCGGGTGAAAGGCCAGCGCCAGGAAACGATAGCGCCGACGGATTTCGTCGTCCGATGCCAGCGCCGACACGCCAAGCACTTCATAATGATCCGCCTGCTGTGTGGAGGCTGCCATGCTGCTCACTCTAGTTCGTGCCGGTGACCGGCTTACCTGCTTACCGCGTCATTTTATCGGGTGCATTCTACTGCACGTTGCCCCAGCCCCCAATGTCCCCGACATGAAGTAGCTTGCCAAAAACTGCGCGCCAATTTGACAGACTTGTTCATCGCGTGTATTCTGTCAATTACAAAATTTTGTAAGTCCTTTAGCGAGAAAACGACCGCTGTTCAGACTTCAAGTTTGAACAGCTTTTTGTTTTTGCCGTTGGGAACGACCACATTTTGTACCGTAGTTCATTTAGTGTTTTGTTTTTTAGGAAAGGAAGTTTCCAACATGGCTACTCGTGAAAAAGGCACCGTCAAGTGGTTCAACGATCAGAAGGGCTTTGGCTTCATTACGCCTGAGTCTGGCAAGAAAGATGTGTTTGTCCACCAGTCGGCGATCATGAGCGCAGGCTTTCGCACCCTCGCTGAGGGCGACAAAGTCGAGTTCTCGGTTGAGCAAGGCCCGAAGGGGCCGTCGGCCGCCAACGTCCAGAAGATTTAGGTGATAGCCCGCTTGCGGGCATATGCTGACAACTCGTTCAGAGGAAGTCAATAACCTTCGATTGCTTCCACTGACGCAGATTGCGCCAATCAAAGCGGGGTTCTGGCTATGTGCTGGAACCTCGCTTTTTTGACTTGCATTGATCGCACTTTTTTCCCAGATTTTGACATCGAAAAACGTGTAGGCTATACTAGTAACGCTAGAATGTAAGTCCTACTGCGAGTGAAGTACCGCCGCTCAGACTTTACGTCTGGGCGGCTTCTTATTTTGCCGTTGGGAATGACCACATTTCGTAGCAACAGTAAACGTTTTTGCAGTTAGTACCAGGAAAGGGAGTTTCCAACATGGCCGCTCGTGAAAAAGGCACCGTCAAGTGGTTCAACGATCAGAAGGGCTTCGGCTTCATCACGCCCGACTCTGGCAAGAAAGATGTGTTTGTCCACCAGACGGCGATCATGGCCGCCGGCTTCCGCACCCTTGCCGAGGGCGACAAGGTCGAGTTCTCGGTTGAGCAAGGGCCAAAAGGGCCGGCAGCCGCCAACGTTCAGAAGATCTAATGCCGCCAGCCGCAGCCAGGGCATGGCTCACGCTGCGGCTATGAAGCAGCTTTGATCGTCAAAAGGGGATCGACAGTGCGTCGATCCCCTTTTTCATACCCTGCAAGTTCACACCCTCTGCCCCGAATCGACATCCAGATACAACCGTGCATGATCCACCGTGCGCAACACCGACCCAGGGCGATCCGGGCTGACCGGCTCGGTCAGGCAGGCGCGGACGGCGGCGGCTTTGCGCGCTTCCGGCACGATCGCCAGGATCGCACGCGGGGCGAGCAGCGCTGGCACGGTCAGCGTGATGGCGTGCGTCGGCACATCGGCGAGCGTGGCGAAGTGACCCTCGCCCACCTGCTGGCGGCGGCTGGCGTCGGCGAGTTCGACCACCTTCACCCACACCGGGTCCGCGAAGTCGGCAAAGGGTGGGTCGTTGAAGGCGATGTGTCCATTTTCGCCCCAACCGAGCGCCACCAGGTCGAGCGGGCCCGCGCGCAGCAGCGCCTCATAGTCGCGGCACGCCTGCACCACGTCCGCCGGTCGCCCCGGCGCCGGATAGAATTTGCCTGGCTGCACGTGGTCGATGATGTGCTCGTGCAGGAAGCGCGGAAAGCTGGCCGGATGCGAGGGGTCGATGCCGACATACTCGTCCATGTGGAAGACCGTGACCTTGCGCCACTCGATGCCGTCGAGGTCGCGCAGCGCGTGCAGAAAGCTCAACTGCGAGTTGCCGGTGGCGAGAATGATGCGCGCCTCGCCGCGCTCCGCAATCGCCGCCCGGATGAGATGGCGGGCGTCCTCGGCGGCAGCCGCGCCCAGTTCCGCATTGCTGGCATAGATGGCAACCGGCAGCCGGTCGACCTGGAAAGTGCGCAATGGTTGTGTTACGTGCATTTTGGTTTCCTCCTGATTTGATCGGATGGAACGCGGATGACGCGGATCAGGCGGATTTGCGCGGATCAAAGGAAATCTGTGTTGATCCGCTCAATCCGCGTTATCCGCGTTCTATTTTTCACTCACAAACTCATCGACCCACCGCCCGCCGAACAGCGTGCGCCACGGGCGGAAGCCTGGATCGAAGAAAGCGATGTCGGCATCCTTGCCCATCTCCAGGCTGCCCTTGCGATCAGCTACACCCACGACGCGCGCCGGCGTCAGCGTCGCCATGCGCACCGCCTCCACGATGGGCGCGCCAACCTCTTCGACCACCACCGCCAGCATCCGGTCGAGCAGCGTCGTGCTGCCTGCAAAGCTGGTGCGGTCGAGCGTCATGCCCACGCCGTCGGCGACCTCATACTCCGCCCCGGCCATGAAAAAGCGGCTGCCTTCCGGCAACCCGGCGCCGCTGGTCGCGTCCGACACGATGCAGAGGCGGTCCGGCCCCAGGCAGTGGTAAGCGAGTTTCATCAACGTTGGCGGCAGGTGCTTGCCGTCGGCGATGATCTCGCCGGTCAGCCGTTTATCGGTGAGCGAGACTTCGAGCAGCCCCGGTCGCCGCCACGGGCCTTCGCGCACGGTGGTCGATTGCGCGCTCCACAGGTGGATGCAGTGGCTGAGGCCGGCGTCGATGCAGGGCAGGATGTGCTTCTCCTGCGCCGTGCTGTGCCCCGCCGCCGCCACGATGCCGTGCCCGCGCAGCGTGTGCGTCAACGCCAGCGCGCCGGGCATTTCCGGCGCAAAGGTGAAGATGCGGATCACGTCGGCGTAGTCCAGCAACTGCGCCGCGCTGCCGTCGTCGGGCGTGCGCAGATAGGCGGGATTCTGTGCGCCCGCCTGCGCCGGGTGAAAGTACGGCCCTTCGACGTGGACGCCCACTATCTGTGCGTGCTGACCGTCGGCGGGCGCTTGCATCCATGTACGCGCACAAGCAAGCACCGCCGTCAGGTTCTCCAGTGCGTCGGTAGCGGTGGTCGCCAGGAGGCTGGTCACGCCGTGCTGCGCCAGCAAGCGTGTGATCGTGGCGAAGGCAATGTGCGTCGGCTCGTTGAAGGTGTGGCTCAGCGCGCCGTGGATGTGGATGTCGATCAGCCCCGGCGTGACCAAGCGACCGCCCGCGTCGAAGCGCATCATCGCCGGATCGAGCTCCGCCGGAGCCGCAATCGCAGCGATGCGCCCATCCTCGACGACCAGCGCCCGATCCTCGACGATCCGATCCGGCAGCACCAGCCGCCCATTGACAATGGCAAAGCAAGTGCGGTCACTGACCGCGCGTGATGGCTGTTTCGTAAATTCGTTCATTATTGCAGCCTTCTCTTGCTGGCGGGAATGTGCGGCAGCGTGCCGCACCTACGCATCCAACTCTTGCTGGGCGGGAACGTGCAGCAGGATGCCGCACCTACGCATCCAACGCAATCGTCACCGGCTGGCCCCTGCGGATCGACTGGTTCGCCGCTGCGCCGATCAGCACCGAGCGTGCGCCGGTGTGGGCGTCCGCCATCTGCTGCAACGGATCGTCGCCACGACGCCCGCCAAAGAGTTCAGCCTGGAGCCGGGCGTCGCTGCCGCCGTGCCCGCCCGCGACTTTGGGCAAGGTGTAGACGACCTGCTCCCCGTGCAGATTGAACACGCTGATCGTCTGGTGAGGCGTCTGCGCGGACAGCCCACTCAGCGCCTCGCCGACCTCCAGCCGCCCCGCCGAGCCGGTGAGCGTGGCGCGCCAGCCTTCGTAGGGGCTGTAGGCGTTGAGAGAATAGGTGAGCAGCGCGCCGCTGCGGTAGCGCACGTTGACGCTCATTGTGTCCCAGATGTCAATCTCCTCGGCAAAGACGCAGCCATCGCGCCAGTAGCCGTCTTGTGCTTCCGCCTCGACGTAGAGCGAACGCAGCAGCGGGTCGGCGGTCAGGTCGATGGCGAACTCGCAGCTTGTATGATGCGGGCAGCCGGTGCAGCGGGTGCTGCGTTCGGCGCGCGTGGAACCATAGACAAGACGCTGCCCGTTGGCAAAGACGGTCGCCGGTGCGTCGTCCACCCACCAGTTGACGAGATCGAAGTGGTGCGTCGCCTTATGCACCAGCAGCCCACCGGAGTTTTCCAGGCGACGATGCCAGCGGCGGAAGTAGTCGGCGCCGTGCTGCCGATCCAGCCACCACGCCAGATCGACGGCGAGCACGCGCCCGATGGCGCCCTGCTGCACCAGTTCCTTGACGCGCACCAGCAGCGGGGCGAAGCGCAGGTTGAAGGTGACGGTGACTGTGCATCCGCTGCGCGCCTCGGCGGCAAGGATGGCGCGCACCTGGTCAGCGTCGATGGCGAGCGGTTTCTCGCAGAGCACGTCGCAGCCCGCGTCCAGGCTGCGCAGGATGTAGTCGTGATGCCAGCGGTCGATGGTCGCCACGATCACCGTGTTGGGGTGCGTGGCGCGCAGCATGGCGTCGAAGTCGTCGAAGACTGGGACGCCGCCGCAGCGGGCACTGACGTAGCGGGCGCGCACCGGGTTGGGATCATAGACGCCAGCCAGCCGCGCGCAGTCGCCAAAACGTTCGACGAGCGGGCGGGCGAACATTTCCAGCCCGCGCACGCCGGCGCCGACCAGGACATAGCTTTGTCGTGTCTCCATGTAACGAACCCGATCTATGTGCATCTAACCAGACAGCGAGTTTCACGCAATAAGACTTCTTCTCTGCGCAATCTGCGTAATCTGCGGAAAAATGAATTGATCCGCAGATTACGCAGATTGCGCAGAAGTACATCGAAAAGGACGGTTGTCATGATCCAATCTCAGTCCAGGCCTAACAACGCCGCGCCGGCACGCCACCGTGTCACCTTCCGCGAGATCAGCGAGCACTTTGCGCCGGGCTGGTTTGCCGCAGTCATGGGCACGGCGGTGACGGCGATTGCCATCTTTGTGCTGCGCGCAGTCGTGCCTTTTGCCGGCGCGCTGCAGATCTTCTTCCTGGCGCTGGCGATCCTGCTTTTCGCCGTCCTGCTCGTGCCGTGGAGTATCCGCTGGCTCCGACACGCCGACGCCGCCCGCCGTGACCTGGCGCATCCTGTCTCGGCGGCCTTCTTTCCAACCATGCCGATCTCGCTGCTGGTGATCGGCATTGCGCTCGAAAAGACGCCGCTGCCCTTTCTGCCCGAAAATGTGCTGTGGCCGCTGCTGTTGACGCTGTGGGGGATTGGCGCCGCCGCCATTCTGCTCTTTGCGCTGGTGATCCTGACCACCTTCTTTCATCACGCTGAAATCCGTTGGGAAGCCTCTACGCTGGGCTGGCTGATCCCGCCGGTCTCGGCGCTGCTGATCCCGGTGCTGGGGCTGAGCCTCGCCGTACACTACGCCGGCACGTTGTGGGGCGAACTCACCTTTTACGCCAGCCTGCTCTTTCTGGGCATGGGCGGCTTGCTCTTTCTGCTGATGATGGGCGTCGCCTTCACCCGCTACATCTTCTACGCGCTGCCGCCCGCGCACCTGGCGCCGACGCTGTGGGTAGGCATTGCACCGACCTCGATCCTGACGATCATTGCGTTGCGACTCACGGCGCCGGTGCAGCTTTACTTTGCCGCCAGCGCGCAGGCAGTGGAGGTCCTCACCCTGCTGGCGAAGGTTGGCGGCGTGGCGCTCTGGGGCTTTGCCCTCTTCTGGGTGGCGCTGGCGCTGCTGGTGACGCTGGAAACACACCGCAAGACGCCGCTGCCCTTTGCGCTCAGTTGGTGGGCTTTCATCTTCCCGATGGGCGCCTTCACCGTTGCCAGCGGCGTGCTCTATCAGGCCGTGCCCGTCGCCTTCTTCCTGTGGATCGGCATGGCGGCGCTGATCGGGCTGCTTGGCCTCTGGCTGGTGACGCTCCTCCGCACCGCCCAAGGCGCCTGGCGCGGCACGATCTTTTTGCCACACAACGCGCCAGGGAAATAAAGAGATTGGGGATTAAGAGATTAAGAGATTGGGGATTAAGAGATTAAGAGATTGGGGAATCGCGCTTCTCGACGCCCCAATCGCACAATCGCACAATCTCCAAATCTCTAGTCTCCAATCTCCCCCAGCCTCGCCCCCAACGGCAGCGCAGCCGGGCGCGCACAACTTGACGCCAGCGTCACCACGCCGCCACTCTCCGATGCCTCGCCGATCGACTGCATCACATCCAGCACGTGGTAAGCCAGTTCGCCGCTGGCGCGATGGGGACGACCGCTGCGCAGCGCCGAAGCCATATCTGCCACGCCGATGCCTCGCTGCACGTGCGAATTGTGCGTCAGCGGCAGATCGCGCCACTCCTCGTTCTCGGGGCGGAAGAGCCGCACAGGGCCGCCGAAACCGTTGGGATCGGGCACGCTAAGCGAGCCTTCCGCGCCGTAAATCTCGATGGCGGGCAGATGATTCGCCCACACGTCGAAGCTGCTGATAAAGGTGACGACTGCACCGCCGGTGAATTCGAGCAGTGCGGTGACGTGCGTCGGAATCTCGACCGGGATGCGGCGACCACGGTGTTCCGGGCTGCCGGCGATGCGTTCCGGGAAGGAGGCTTTCGCCACGCCGCGCACTTCACGCACCGGCCCCAACAAATTGACCAGCGCCGTGATATAGTAGACGCCCATGTCGAAGAGGGGGCCGCCGCCGCGCTTGTAGAAAAAGTCGGGGTTGGGATGCCACGCTTCGGGACCCCGCCCGGCGACAAAGGCAACGCCCGCCACTGGCGTCCCGATCCAGCCGTCGTCGATCAGCTTGCGGCAGGTCTGATGTCCGCCGCCCAGGAAGGTGTCCGGCGCGCCGCCGATGCGCAGCCCGCGCGCCGCCGCAAACGCCAGCAGCCGCTGCCCCTCGTTGCGATCCACCGCCAACGGCTTCTCGGAGTAGGCATGCTTGCCCGCCGACAGGATCGCCTGGCTCACCTCGGCGTGGACGGCGGGCACGGTCAGGTTGACGACGATCTCGATCTCCGGGTCGGCCAGCACTTCGGCGACGCTGCACGCGCGCGGAACGCTGAACTCCTGCGCCTTCGCCCTGGCGCGCTCCTC